>ERZ869929.1141-NODE-1141-length-10195-cov-3.288462_pt1 | contig 10195 bp, 3 predicted proteins | sample MGYA00579312_ERZ869929 | MGnify/ENA primary metagenome ERZ869929 (study PRJEB32216, sample SAMN09231818) | wastewater metagenome | place: USA: Maryland | collected 2016-08-09 | study: EMG produced TPA metagenomics assembly of the PRJNA472060 data set (Reclaimed...
GAAGATGGTAAGTGGGACCTTGAAGTCTTCCAATATGGAGCAAATGCTATGGCTGCTATCTCTGGTGGAGTTGCAGGGGCCAAACTTAAACCTCCTTCTCAATTACAATCAGCTATTGGCGGAGGTATGATGGGGGCAGCTGCAGGTGGAATGATAGGTGGTGCTATAGCCGGAGGTGAAACAGGCTCGATGGCTGGTCCTTATGGAGCTGCTATTGGAGCTGTTCTTGGTGCAGCTATGGGTATGCTGTCATCTAATTAGGAGGTGTTAAAAATGGCTGATGAAACAGGTGGAGTTACTAGTTTATTAACAAATAAACTATTTCTACAGATGTTAGCGGGTGCTGGACAGGATGTGGCATCTAATACTATGGGCAATGCTCAGGGTATGCCAGGGCTTAGCGGGGCAATTCAGGGGAATATTCAATCTCAGAATTATGCCAAGTTACTTAAACAATTACTAGGACCTGATGGGACTAAAGGGACATTTAGTAAGGATGGGATTAACTTAACCGTTCCTAAGGAATCATCACTATATGGTTCTTTCTTAGGAGGAGATCAAATCCCAGTTAATCAGTCCCTTAATCCTTTTACAGAAAATTCTGTATCTCCTTCAACACCTAATCCTGGTCAGGTAGATGATACAACTAAAAAGATAACTAATCTCTTAATTGATAAACTAAAGAGTGGAGCATCAGTAGCAAACCCTTTCGTTGAAGGCCAGTCTAGGGGAATGAATTTAGACTTTAATGCAGCAGACTTGGCTGGCCTGACAACACAAGATATTTCTACAGCTCTTGGATTGAAGTTGAAACAGGATGAGGTTAAGAATCAATCTGTTCAGCATGTCTTAGATAATTTATATAAGACAAAGTTGATGGAGAATATTGATTCGGAGATCACCGCTCGATCACCAAAGTTTGAAATCCCAGGTATAGGTAAAGTCAATGCCACTCAATACTTATCATGGGAGAAGATGAATAAAGAGAATAAGCCCAATGAAGCTAAGCTTTATGAGTATGCGATAAAGCAAGGTTTTAGTGGGTCTTTTATGGACTTTGAGGATCGTGCTAAGACTACTCATAAGAAGGATTACGATGAGGCAGTTAAGGGTGGTTACAAAGGGAATTTCAATGGCTGGATGTTGGATATGGCTAAAGCTGGCGCGATCAATCTAGGTGAATTTACCAAAAGAGAAGAAGCTAAAAAGACTGTGAAGGCTGAGAGTTACTTCTCAACTGGTGAGTTTAATAAAGATATAGAGAAGAGACTTGATAATTATAGAAAGAATGAACTTTGGCAAGTACCAGAAGCTGCCAGACCTGCGAAAGAAGCTGAGTTTAAAGTAAAAAATGCGTTAGATGAACTCTCAGCTCGTGGATATACTATTGACCGAAAGTACTGGCTTGACAAAGAAATGACTACTGCTGCTATAGATGTAACTAGTAAGTCAGGTAATAAAGAGACAATAAAAATCAGAGTTAAGTAGTTTGGAGGTTTAATAATGGCTTCGGTTCTAGACACTTTTGAGGCTCATGATAGTAGATTAGCTCCATTCGATATAAAGATTTCTAAAGATGCTAATCCTAATGTGATAGCTAATGAATTAGTTAACAAAGGATCTATATTAGATACCTTTGAAAAACCTTTAGGAGAAGCTCCTATTAAATCTCCAGTTCAAGATACTACTGTAGTAAAACCTCAAGTCAATGTTGAAGCTTATGATCCACTATCTATGTTTGGAAAGCTTGCTCCAAAAGCCCCATTAAAACCTCCTAAACTATTTGATGGAGTAGTTAGTATAAGTAAAAGTGATAACAAACCTAACTTTCTCGAGCGTGGTCTTAATGCTCTTACTGATCTATTCGGTCTGGATAATGTAGGTAAGTTATCAGAAGGAGCTAAGGCTCAGGCCTTAGTCATGCATATGGCTAAGGAGGAAGGTATCCCACTTGATCAGTATAGACAATCACCTGAGCTAATTGAAAAGGCTGCTAGTTCATTTATTTCGATGTCTACATTAGGACTGGCTCCAGCGATTAAAAAGACATTGACAGGTGAAGTAGAGTATCCAGCTACTAATACTCTTGGCTATATTGGGGAGGCTGTAGGATCATTAGCTGGATTGTACGGAGCTCCTATACAAATAGCTGGAAGATTTGTCAAGCCTGTGTTAAGCTTTTTACCTGAAGCTGTTCAGTCTGAAGCAGTCTCAGCTAGAGTATTAAAGAGTGCTTTGAGAGACTCAGTATTGCTTGGTCCAGCTATTGGATTATCTAATGTTGGTGAAGCTCTTGAACAAACTACCTTTACAGAAGCTGCTGATAAAATTTGGGAAGGTATTAAGTCTGGAGCTATGATTGGAACTATCTTTGGTACTGCTAAGGGATTGTTTCCTAAGGAAGGTATAGAGACTGGGGCAAGAATATTCTCTGGATTAATAGGCCTTAATGCCTATAGAGCATCTCAAGTAGGAGGAAATCCTTTTACCAAACGTCCTATGGGTGATGTCTTATTTGACATAGCTTTGGACTCCTTATTTCTTTACAAAGGGTTACCAAAGAATATGAGGTTCGAAGTTGCTAAGGATCTTGATAACTTAAATGATAAGATTGATCAGGCTAAGAAGCCTCCTCCTCCATCTGGTGGAGGTGGAGGGATTCCTGATAAAGTGATTCAGCAAGCTTTGAGCAGAGTATCAGATGTTGAGAAGGCTCAGATAGAGCTGGAAGCGAAGAGGATCGAGGATAAAGCTAAGATAGCGATTCAGGCTAAGGCTGATTTGGAGGTTAAAGGAAAAGAGATTGAGGATATTAAAGAGAGTTACGAAGTAGATGACTTGATCAAAGATGGGAGGGCCAAGATTGTCGAGCCTGGGACTAGGATTAAAAGTGACCTTGAATTAGCTAAGGAAGAAGGTATTAAGAAGATTGAAGAAGGACCTAAAGATGAGTTAGTTAAATCGTTAAATGAACTTGGATATGATGAGCAGGATATAGCAGGGATGGAAGAAGGACAGAGACAGCTTATTATAAGTCAAGGGATTAGAAGAAATAAAGTTGATATTAAACAGCCTAAGTCAGATATTAAGCAGGAGACAGTCCAACCTGAGGCAAAAAAAGAGATAGAGCGGCTTAATGCTGAGCGTGAATACTTAAATGAACTACAAACAACACACAACAGATTGATTTCTGGTGGTGCTACTGAATTAGAATTTAGAAACGAAGTAACAATGAGAGGAAGCGCATCGAATAAACCTTTACATAAAGGTGAAACATGGCGCTCAAGAAATGAAGCATATATAAAACTCATAGAGGATAGAGTTAGAAGATTGGAGTCAGTAAAGACTAAGTCCATACTTCGAAAGAAGAAGGTTGAAAAGGAACCTATTACAGATGTAGATCTCCAAACCGGAACTCCTTTACCTGAGAAGCTCTCATCAAATAAACATCCTTTTCGTAATGCAGATAAAGCACAGACTAATGAAATGAGTAAGCTTTATATTGAGAAGATTAGAAACAAAGATATTGATCCTGAAGTTTTTACGCAATACCTAATTAATGAGGTTAATAGATATCTTAATGGAGATGAGCCCTCCACACCTATTGAAAAAATTAGAAATGGTCTCAGTAATGCTGCAGCTAATGCTGAGAATGTTAGATTAAAGTTTGACTCTACAAAGGATTTTGAAGCGTGGAAGAAGACTGTATCAGAAGCTGCAAGGTGGGCAAGATCATCAGATCGTTTAACGAATAAACGAACTGGCAATGGAACAACCTTACGAATGGGAGTTGATCCAACTGAACTACCTAAGATAATAAAGGAACATATATATAAAATATTTCATTCTTCGCCTACTGGTAAATTAGGAAATACATCTCCTGAAATGGCTACAGAAGGATTTGGATTCTATGGGTTCTTAGAGAAGTCCGACGCTGAGTGGATGGGTAGAACTATTAGCGAGCATGAAATTAAGCTTAAAAATCCATTAGTTACTGAAGAGACTTCTTATATGCTCTCTGAGTCTCCTTTAATTGAAGAGCCTATAAAGAGTGTAGATTCTACTTGGATGAAGATAAATAAGCAAGCTCTTCAACTTGCTACCATAAAGAAAACTGAAGAGGGATTATATGTAGATCAAACTCTAGCTAATGCATACTTAACAAAGCTAGCTACTGATGCTGGGTATGATGGGTTAGTTATTAAAGAGCCAGGAGCTCAGCATTGGATAGTACAGTTTGATAGAAAAGAAGCTTTAGACTATATTAAGAATCATTCATTAGATAAACGATCTGGCGGAACTCAACTTAACATGATGATTCCTGTGGATGAACTTCCTCAGATGGTTAAGGATGTTCTTAAGACAATGAAAGTGGGAGTTAGAAAGATAGCTGGTAAGGACGTAGCTGTAGAAGATGAGATTTGGACTGAGGATATTCCTGCAACTGGTCTCCATCGTAACAAAGAGATCTTTGACAAGACAGGTTTCTGGCTTGGGAAGGATGGAAAGTGGAGGTATGAGATAGATAGTAGTGAAACTAAGTACCATCCTCCTAAGACAGCAAGAGACCTTTATAATGCAGAAGGTTTTGTATCTGTACCATTGAAGGATATTCTTTCTAATAATGAACTATTTAAAGCTGTTCCTGAGTTGAACGATGTCTTTGTTAGGTTTGATAGAGCTAAGCAAAATGCTTCTGGTTCTTATGATGCTAAGACTAAGTCTATTGATATTAAATCAATAGGTGATAAAGATACAGTAGTTCACGAACTCCAACATGCTATCAATGATATAGTAGGGAGTAAGTTTAAGGGGAGTAATGTTGAGATTGAAAATGCCAAGATACAGAAGCAGATCTTAGCCAACTTAAGAAGAGTTGCTAAGACTGATCATATTAGGCAGTACATAGATACTATCGCTGCTGATTATGATGCAGGACGTACTAAAGATGTAGGTAACAGAATATACTATGTACTTCAAAAATCAATGGATCCTAAAGAAAGGGCTTCTATACAAGAGATATTAAGTAAGTACATAACATCAAAAGAGACTCCTTTTGAAAACTACATGAAAGACCCTGGGGAAATGGAAGCGAGGTTGGCTTCTGAACGAATGAGTATGACTCCAGAGCAAAGGAAGGCAACACCGCCTTGGGAGACATTAGATAAGATGTTACAGTCTGAAGAATTTACAAGACTTAACACTGATATGTCTGATGCAGAAGTTAAAGCAGTTCAAAATAGAATGAGTGGGATTGGATCAACTCTCTACATGGGTCTAGATCCTACTCAATTCTCTGAAGCTACAAAGAAAATCATTGAAGGTGCTAAAGCCCTAGCTCGCTATACAGCTAAAGCACGTGGAGTAAAAGAATTTAAGCCTGGAGTTGCTTTAACTAGAGCAAGAGAGGAATTTATTCATTCTGGAATTGATCGTTCTGGGAATATCCGTAGAGACTTACTTGATCAACTTGGTAATGAAGGCTATGAGATTATACAAAAGATGTATTTATCCAAGGGCGCTTCCTCTCTTGCGGCACAACAGCTTAAACAAATGAGAAATGAGGTCTATACTGGTCTATCTAAAGATGACAAGCGTATACTTGATAACTTGAACTTAGCAGATCGTATGCTTGATATTGGAAAGTATAAGACAGCGGCACAGTTTAAGTTTCCTGAAGGACTTACTCCAACTGAAGCTGCTTCCTACAATGAACTATTTCAATTCACTGAGGGTATCACGGCTGAGAAGGCTAGTTTATTAAAACAGCGTTCTCAGGCTTATTTTGAGTGGATGAAGAAACCTTTGAAAGATATGTTAGACGCTGAGTTAATTTCTCAGACTGAATATGAGGCTCTTTCGTCCCATAACTATCGTCGGCTCAAGCTTGTTGATATCTTTGACAGCCGCTATCAGTCAAAGATAGGTAAGAAAACAAGGACCGTTTATGACTCAGGTGTTGAGGCCTTATCTCATGGTCGTGATACTGATGTATTCGAGCCTTCATCAGAAGTCATGGCTCTTGAAGTATTCAATAGGGCCTATGGACGAATCTTGAATAATGCAGCTAATAGAACCCTACTTGATTTGGCTAGGACTCAGAAGGACAATCCCTTTGTTGCAGTTAAAGAATCTCCCAATGATATTATTCCCTCTGGATGGAATAGAGTATTTGTGTATGAGAAGGGTGAGCGTAAAGCTATTTATCTCTCACCTGAGATGGCAAAAGAGTGGATTACTAATAATCCGGATATGAGTTATAAACTTAGCCAATTTATTAGATACGCATCTGGCTCCCCAGTATTAAGAACCTTTGCAACTGGAATAGATTGGGGATTTGCCTTGGCTAATCTACCTAGAGATATTATGCATATCTGGTATGCAGCTAGAGTATTTGAGAAGGGAGAGTGGAAACCTCTTTACAATTCTAACATGCCAATCTATGCCTGGCAGATGGGAAGAGATATAGAAGGTGTCTTCAACGATGCTATGCTTCGTAAGGGGACTTATACAGACTATATTAAAGAAGGTGGAGGGATGGAGTTCTTAGTACACCAAGGAAGGTTGATGCAGAGAGGGCGTCATATAGAAGGTAACATAGATAAGATTCAAGACTTCCTTGGTTACTTAGGTGAGACTTCTGAGATCATGACTAGACTGGCAATTAGAGATAGAGTGATTAAGAGAAGGGCTGCTGAGTTAGATATTAGTTATGAAGAAGCTTATAAAAATAAGAAGATAACTCAAGAGGCTACATTTGCAGCTAGGGACTATATGGACTTTGGTCAAGGCGGAGGGATTACTAAGGCTCTTGACAATGGAATACCTTATCTCAATGCTAGCGTTCAGGGAACTAGAGGATTATTTAGAGCATTCAAAGACAATCCAGTTCAGTCTACATATAAACTTGCTCAGTTTGCTGCTTTAGTTACTGGCCTTTATATTGCTAATCAGAGTCTAAATCCTAAAACTATGGAATCGCTGAAAGGTAATATAGATATGCAGGGAAACTTGATTATCCCTCTCGGAGATGGCTTCGGTTTTCTTGATGAGAAAGGTCAGCAGAGATATCCTTATTTTAAGATCCCTCTTGACCCTGGGCAGAAATTCTTTAAGACTTTCTTTGAAGCTAGTTATGATAAAGCTACAGGACAGACTGTAGATGTTAATGCTGTGACTAATTCACTATCACAGACTTCTCCGGTGGCTATTTCCTCTCTTCCTCCAACAGTAAGTGGTACTCTTGGCTATTTGTATAATAAAGATTTTTGGAAGAATGAGGAGATCTGGAAGAAAACTGACAAACCTCTTGGATGGCCTAATTCTAAAGAGGAATATATTCCTGGACAGACTCCTCAAGGATTAATAGATGTTGGATCAGTTACTGGTATGTCACCTGAACGGTTAAAGTATGCACTATCTGAACTAGTTACAGGTGGCTCTATGTGGTCTTGGTTAGTTGGACAAGGCTACGATGCAGCTTTTAAGGATATTTCTCCAGATAAAAAAGAACAGCATCTGGCTGAAACACTATCAAAGATCCCTATAATTAAAAGATTCTTCGGTGTTACTAATTCTTACTCTCAGTTTGCTGAGCCTATTAACGAGGCGAGAGAAGATAGTATGTTGAAAAGATGGATTAAAAATAGAGGACTTGATCAAAGAGTAGATTCGTTCTTATTCGAAGGTGGAAAGAGGTCAGATGTTATTGACTACATTAAGGTAACTGCTAAGGATCAGGATACTCAAGATAGATTGAAAGAAAGATTTATCTTCTCAGAGAAGATTAAGGACCTCCCTAATCGTTCATTCTGGTTATCACTAAAAGGGATTCCTGACACTGAGGCAAGAGCAAAAGTATTTGTTCAGCGTTTAGATGCTGCATCGGAGGTTGATAGAGCTGCTATTATGAGAGAGGTTGGTATAGTTCAACACGCTGGAGGAGTTATCTCTGATAAGTTTAAGCAAGATGCTATGAAATTTAGAGATAGTAGAAATAAGACTACTCCTTAAGTTTGTTTAACAATTAAACGGACTTATTCTCAAATCCTAAGATATGTAAAGTTGAACCTTGTCCTGGAGTTCTAACTATCTTTATTACGTTCATAGCTTCCATAGTAGTAATAACTCGATCCATTTCAAGCTTGTCCATATCCCCTTCAAAATACCTAGCAAATTGGTAAAGTGGAATGTCTGGAACTTGACTATTAGAAATAAACACTATAGCATCATTAAGAAGGTCAGAAGTTCCTGAGCGTCCCATACCTTTAAATACCTTACCCATTTTTATCTCTACCTCAGTCAATAAGTATATGGCTCTATCTATATCATCTGAAGTAATTATCATATCATCTGTACGACTAGCACAGCAAACCATAGATAATGTTATGAGATGTTTACGTCTTCGTCCACAGTATCCATCGAATTTCTTATCATGAAAAGGACGATGAACATCAGCATAGTAACACCAGTCTGAGTAGATCTTGAGAAATCCTTCTGTATAGTGCATTATTCCACTGAGGCGATTAATCGCTTCAAGGTCATAGATTAGCATTTGCTGGAGTTGGATTTCTCGTTCTGTCTTAGTGGGAATAACCACAAGCTTCCCTCGCTTTTCCTCAACGACAAAGATGATTCTTGAAGTAAGACCACCTCCGATGGATTCAATAGGTAAGGAGGCTTGGATTGCATCTGGAGTAGTCCCGGCGAAAAGGTTAACCCACACTCCAATGACTTCTTCTTTTTTTCTTGCAATAGTTTCATAAGTCCACCTATTATGACAGTCGTACCACTCACATAGAGCAGCTATTAATTCTTGGTTGTGGTATCCCAAGAAGACGGTAAATTCAGTAGAAAATATTGTTAGGGATGAGTGGTAAGTTTGTTCTCCAGTATCTACATTTACATCTGTTAAGTTTGTTTCTTTCATTCTTCTAATCAAGGCTTGGAGAGAGGTAGCCTGAGCACTTAATCGAATAGTTGGAACTTGCTCTATAATGTCAGAGGCAAACTTCATAGCAGTTCCTTTGCCGGTTGCACTTGGGCCGACCAGAACTATATAAAGGTTAGGATAGAAAGTTAGTGATAAGCCAAGTTCTACCCTAACCTTACGTTGGAGAGCGGCAGCTATTGCTGAGATAGCAGCCCACTTTCTAAATAGTATAGGAGGTTCAGAGTTATCAGTCAGTTCCATAAATGAATCTATCCAATCAGAAAGATTACGAGCCATTAGAACTCCTTAGTAAATAAGAGAAGGAAGAAGAGAACTACTTCGTAATTTGAAGTAACTGTCTTTTAATTTAACAGCGAGTTTTTCTGGGTCAGTCGGAATCTGCTTACTTTTTATCTCTATCATATTATCCTTACACATATCTAATCCCATAGAAAGATCGGCAGGAGTTTGAATTTCTCTCTCATGCCAGACTAAAGGAGTCTCGAAAGACTTTTTAATACGGAGTAGGATATTAGCATGCTCAATCCATGGAATAGATAATGGAATCTGGAAGACAATAGAGTCATGGATTTGTGCTAGTAATTCAACAGAACCATAGTGAGCTTGGTCATAATAGATATGTTCTATACCTTGTTCATTAACTTTATCAGCACAAGTAGATTGAGCAAAGTGGGCATAGGCCGAACGAAATGTTTCTACACAAGCTGTCCTAGGAACATTGGGATAAGATTCGTGAACAGGGCCAAGGAATAATCTGGTGCGTCCAAATAGATTAGTCACAGTCCTTGACGATTTAAGCATATTCTGAATCATAGCATGGTAGCCGTCTCTAATTTGTGGATACCCCTGATGAATCTCCTCAAGAGTCTGCTTAGCTTCAGATTCAGTTATCTCATTTACAAGAGCAAATTTCTTATAGCTCTCATCATAGTTAATTCCATGATTTCCCTTCTTACCCCAGTACCTTTCACTCTGACGACCATCACCGAGAGATGATGAACCATCTACTTTTGATATCTTATCATAAGGTTTATGGAAGATGATGGAGGCAGTTAGTGTATGAAGATCTATACCTTGTTCAAAGGCTTCGATTTGTGCGAGGACTCCCCCTGTATAAGCAACGATCCTATTCTCAATTTGTGAGAGGTCAAAGGAATAGCCGATATACCCATCATCGAACAGAAAGAAACGGAGCAAGTCATGGGGCCAATTCTGCTGATTACCTCCAGTTCCAAAGATAGT
>ERZ869929.1142-NODE-1142-length-10193-cov-29.066187_pt1 | contig 10193 bp, 12 predicted proteins | sample MGYA00579312_ERZ869929 | MGnify/ENA primary metagenome ERZ869929 (study PRJEB32216, sample SAMN09231818) | wastewater metagenome | place: USA: Maryland | collected 2016-08-09 | study: EMG produced TPA metagenomics assembly of the PRJNA472060 data set (Reclaimed...
GATCTCCCAAGTTCTGTGCTGCACGGTGTGGCGCTGGAGCCTTTTCGGAGGTGCCTGTGAGCGCACGTAAGCCGCCTGAGCGTCGGCAGCGTAGGGACACGAGGGACACGGTGGTGGAGCTCGTTCCGGGTGGCCTTGTCGTTCCGTCTGCTGATCCCGGTTGGTTGTCGGAGACGGTCGACGAGTGGTCGGCATTTTGGGCTGACGAGGAACTGCGGTCGATCGTGCGTGCTTCGCAGCATGCGTCGTTGCGGCGGTTGTTCGACTGGCGGGACAAGTTGTTGCGGGCGTGGGCTGAGGCGGACCGGTTGCGTGAGGCGATCGGGTCGGATCATTTCATCCAAGGGTCCACCGGTCAGATGCGGGCGAACCCGTTGTATGACTTGGCGGCGAAGGCGGACGCGACGGCGTTGGCGATCGAGGGGCGGATCGTGGCGCTCGAGGATCGTTTCGGCCTGTCGCCTCAGTCGATGCTCAAGCTGGGCGTGGACTTCCAGCGTCGGCAGTCGTTGGCGGCGCAGAACGAACGGCTTTCGCGAGGTGGCGATGACTCTGCTCGAAGCGCCGCGCCGAACGATCCCCGCTCCCTACCGGGAGACTCCGCAGTCGGTTCTGCCTGACGGTTCGCTGCCGCCGTCGCTCGGCGGGATGTTCATCGAGTGGGCCGAGTCGATGCTCGTCCACGGTGAGGGTGATCTGCTCGGCGAGCCCTACCGGGTTCCAGAGTGGGGCAAGCGGGCGGCGTGGCGGATATTCGAGTACGACCCGAACCACCTGGTCCGAGTCGGCGGAATCGTCGCCTGCGCCTACATCGTCGCACGGGTGCTCATCATCTGCCCGAAGGGTTCAGCCAAGACCGAGTTCATCGCAGCGCTGATGCTGTTCCTGCTCGCCGGTCCCAGCCTGCCAACCCCGGACGGTCCGGTGATGCGCCGTTCGCCGAACCTGCCGGTAGCGGCGGGTTCGTGGGACCAGGCCGACAAGCTGTTCGGCGACGCGGCGAAGCAGATGGCGACCGGCACGGAGGACGCCCCGGCCCCGCTGGCTCCGTTCGTCGAGTGCTTCGACACCGAGATCCTGCTGACCGAAGGCCGAGGCAAGCTCTACCGGGTCGCTGCTGTGGCGGGTACGAACGACGGTGGCCTGCCGACCGCTGGTGCTGCCGACGAGATCCACGAGTGGGACTCACCTCGCAAACGGCGCGTGCATCTGGTGCTGTTCCAGGGGATGGAGAAGCGGGCGAACTGCCTCGAGCTGAACATCACCACCCCCGACGATGCCGACCCGGAGTCGCTGCTCGGGATCATGGTCGCTGACGGCGAGAAGATCGCCACCGGCGAGGTCGTGGATCCTTCGTTCTACTTCCTGCACTACGGCACCGACCCGAAGCGGAAGATCACCGCAGAGGACGGGTCGATCGACCCGGACCTGCTGCACGAAGCGCTCTGCGACGCAACCCCCGCCGACTGGCTCAGTGACGACGATCTGCGCCGTCGTGCCGATTCGCTGATCCGTAAGAAGTACCCGATCCATGAGATCCGCCGCTACTGGCTCGGTGCGTTCGCCCGAGGCGGTGGGCATTGGCTCCCCGAAGGCGCGTGGGAGGCCCGCGTCGCTGGCGGTGCACCACCGAAGGGCACTCAGGTGGTGCTGGGTTTCGATGGCTCGTACAAGCGGGACTCGACCGCTCTGGTCGGGTGCACGCTCGACGGGCACCTGTTCGTCATCGGCGCATGGGAGCGACCCGACGATGCTGGCCCGAACTGGAAGGTTCCTCGCTCTGATGTGAAGCGGGTCGTCGCTGAGGCGATGGAACGCTACGAGGTGCTGGAGCTCTGCCCCGATCCTCCCGGCTGGGCCGACGAGATCGAACAGTGGGAAGCCGCGTACGGCGAGGTCGTCGTCGAGTTCCCGACGAACCAGACGGCCCGGATGCAACCGGCGTGTTCAAGGTTCTACGCCGCCGTCGCTGGCGGCGACGAAGAGGACGCCGGGATGCCGCTGACCCACGACGGCGACCTTCGCCTGGCCCGCCATCTTCGCAACGCCGTGACCAAGACCGTGAGAGGAGGCGACGTGATCACCAAGGAATCGACCGACTCGCCTCGCAAGATCGACATCGGCATCGCTGCGATCGTGGCGTTCGACCGTGCCTGCTGGCACGCCCTCAACGAGCCGGAGCCCGGTGGCTACGCGGTGGCGGTGTACCGGTGATCCGTACCTACTGGCTGCTGATCGTTGCTGTTGTCCTGGTCGCCGCTGGTGCTGCCCTGGCGTATCCGCCGGCTGGCCCGATCGTCCTTGGCGTCGGGGCCGGGTTCATCTGGTGGGACCGGGGTGAAGATCAGTGAGCCGCATTCTGCGTACCCGTCAACCCCGCTCGGTGCAGCGGTACACGATCGACGAATGGCTGATGGACGCCAGCCGGCTCGGCTTGGACCGGCCGGTCACCACCTGGGGCGCGAGCAACACCGAGTCGATCGGCAACTCGTTCGAGGGCTACGTCCAGCAGGGCTACAAGACCAACGGGGTGATCTTCGCGGTGATCCTCGCCCGGATGCTGCTGTTCACCGAGGCCCGGTTCCAGTTCCAGCAGCTCGACAAGGGCCGCCCCGGCAACCTGTTCGGCACCCCCGATCTGGCCCTGCTTGAGACGCCGTGGCCGAACGGCACCACCGGTGACCTGTTGGCTCGCATGGAGCAGGACGCGTCGCTGGCCGGGAATGCGTTCATCGCCCGCCGATTCGTCGACCGGCAGATGCAGCTCCGTCGCCTGCGCCCTGACCGGGTGGACATCATCCTTGGTTCCGTTGACGGTACCGAGGAAGGGATCGACGCCCGCCCCCTTGGTTACCTGCATTGGTCGAACGGCTACCGGTCTGGCAAGCCGACCACGTTGCTTCTCGAGGACGTGGCCCACTTCGCTCCGATCCCCGACCCGACTGCCCTGTTCCGCGGGATGTCGTGGCTGACCCCGATCGCCGAAGAGATCCGATCCGACACCGCAGCCACCCGCCACAAGGGCCGGTTCTTCGACAACGCTGCCACCCCGAACCTGGCGGTAGCGCTAAACGAGGCTGTCCCGAAGAAGGACGCCCTTGAGCTCATCGACGTGATGTCGGAACACGAGGGCGTGGACAACGCCTACAAGACGCTGTGGCTCGCTGGTGGCGCGGATGTGAAGGTCGTCGGCGCTGACCTTAAGCAACTGGACTTCAAGGTCACCCAAGGTGCTGGTGAGACCCGGATCGCCGCCGCTGGTGGTGTTCCTCCGGTGATCGTCGGCCTGTCCGAAGGTCTCCAGCAGGCGACGTACTCGAACTACGGGCAGGCCCGCCGCAAGTTCGGTGACGGCTGGGCCCGCCCTCAGTGGCGCATGGCCGCTGCGTGCCTCCAGAAGCTCATTCCGACACCCGCGGGTTCGCGGCTCTGGTACGACGACCGCGACATCTCGTTCCTGCAAGAAGACCAGAAGGACGCCGCCGAGATCCTCAGGGTCGACGCCGAGTCGATCCGCACCCTGACCGATGGCGGATACACGCCCGAGTCGGTCGTCGCGGCGGTGCAGGCCCGGAACCCTGCGCTGCTTGTGCATTCGGGGCTGATCCCCGTGCAGCTCCAACCGCCCGGTTCGGGCAACTCCACCGGAGGTGGAATCTGATGGACGCCCCCCGCGAGAACCTGACGCGCTCCGTGTCGTTCCAGCTCGAACGCGCCGCCGACTCCGCCGACGGTCTGACCCTGGAGGGATACGGGGCGGTGTTCGGCGACCCGACCCGCATCGACTCCTGGGAAGGCACCTTCGACGAGGTGATCGCCCCCGGTGCGTTCACCAAGACGTTGAAGGAACGAACCCCGGTCATCCAGTTCGACCACGGCCACCACCCGCTCGTCGGGTCCATCCCGATCGGGTCGCTCGAAGCGATCCGCGAGGACGCCCACGGCCTCTACGTCAAGGCACGCCTCCACGACAACTGGCTGATCCAGCCGGTTCGCGACGCCATCGCCTCCGGGTCGATCGACGGAATGTCGTTCCGGTTCTCGGTCGTGAAGGAGGCCTACGACGAGTCCGGTGACATCCCGCTTCGCACCGTCCAAGAGGTGAAGCTGTACGAGGTCGGCCCGGTCGTATTTCCCGCCTACGAAGGCACCTCCGTAGGTGTCCGATCGCAGCAGCTCGCCGCGATCCTCGCTGACCCGTCCGCGCTGGGCGACCTCGCTCGCGCCCTGATCTCCGGCACTCCCACCCCCGAAGCCGCCGAGGGCACTTCGGACCGCGACGGAGCCGCCGACCCGCCAGAGCCGCCCCGGCACTCAGGCCTCACCCGCGACGCACGCGCCCGCCTGCTCGCGATCCACTCCTGAAAGGACCCTCCACCATGGAGACCCGCGAATCCCTCATCGCAGACATCGCCTACCTCGATGCCTGCATCACCGACATCCACGAGCGCGCCGGCGACGCCGCGCTCCCCGAAGATCAGGCCGCCGACTTCAAGGCCGGCGTCCAGCTCCGCGACGAGAAGCGCGCCGCCCTCAAGAACATCGAGGACCGCCACGCCGAGCTCGAGCGCCTCGCCGCCGACAAGCCCGCCGCCATCGAGCGTGGAGACGGCACCCTCTCGGCCCCGAACCTCAACCTCAACCGCAACGCCGACCCGTTCGACTTCTCGTCGCTGCGGCTCGACTCGACCCGCACCGAGGTCCGCGACCGCGGCCTCGCCGCCATCGAGAAGGCCCCGTTCGCGAAGGACGAGCACCGGGAGCGAGCCGAGCAGCTCGTTCGCTACCTCGACGGCGGCGACGGCCCGGTGACCCCCAAGGAGTCCGTGGCCCTTCGCATCGCTGCGACCGGCTCCGACACCTACGAGCGGGCCTTCGGCAAGATGCTGGCCGACCCGTCCGGCATGTCGCTGACCACCGACGAGCGCGAGGCCTTCACCCGCGCCGCGTCGCTCACCAGCAACGCGGGCGGCTACGCCGTCCCGGTCATCATCGACCCCACCCTGATCCTGACCTCCGACGGTTCGGCCAACCCGTTCCGTCAGATCAGCCGCGTCGTCCCGATCACGAACGACAAGTGGAAGGGTGTCTCGACCGCTGGCGTCACCGCCTCGTTCGGGGCTGAGGCCGCCGCGATCACCGAGGGCTCCCCGACGCTGGCGCAGCCGACCGTCACGGCCCACAAGGCGAAGGCGCAGATCAACTACTCGTTCGAGATCGGCATGGACTACCCCGGCTTCACGTCGGACATGCTCATGCTGCTCCAGGACGCCAAGGATCAGCTCGAGGCCACGAAGTTCGCGATCGGTGCCGGTGACGGTTCGACGGAGCCCTACGGCATCGTCACCGCCCTCGCCGGTACCTCGTCGGAGATCAACGTCGCCGGATCCGAAGGTGTCTTCGCTGCGGTCGACCTGTACGCGATGGAAGAGGCCCTCGGCCCCCGGTTCCGTCCCAACGCGTCGTTCGTGGCGAATAAGGCGATCTACAACAAGGTCCGCCAGTTCGACACGGCTGGTGGCGCGTCCCTGTGGGAGCGCATCGGTGCCGGGATGCCGTCGCAGCTCCTCGGCTACAACGCCTACGAGGCGTCCGCCATGGACGGTGCGTGGGACACGGCGGCCACCGCGAACAACTACATCGCGATCCTGGGCGACTTCCGGAACTACGTCATCGCCGACCGGATCGGCATGTCCGTCGAGGTCATCCAGCACGTCGTCGATGGCGACGGGAAGCTCACCGGCCAGCGCGGCCTGCTCGCCTGGTGGCGAGTCGGCGGCGATTCGGTGAACGACGCCGCCTTCACGCTGCTCGACAACCCGACCACGGCCTGACCCGGGGTCACAACCGCTGATGGGGCGGCTCCACGCCGGAGCCGCCCCATCTTCCGTCAACACAGGAGGCCACCATGGCTCTCGTTCGTGCCCGTCAGGGCTGCGCCACCAGCACCCGCGTCATCCCCGCAGGTGCCCACATCGACGACTCCGACCCGATCGTGGTGTCGAACCCGCAGTACTTCGAGCCGCTCGAGGTCGTGGAAGCGGCCACCGCTGTCCCTGGCGAGAAGCGTGCCACCCGACCGCGAGCCGCCAAGAAGGCCGCGAACATCTGATGGCCGTTCAGCCGCTGCTCACCGCCGCGCAGGTACGCGCCCGCCGGCCGCGGCGGCTCAAGCCCTCCGACGACGACGCCATCGACCTGTACGTCCTTGAGTTCGGGGAGATCGCAGAGGACTACCTCGGCGTTGCGTGCCCGCCGCGCGAGTCCACCTACACCGGCAAGGCCCGGTGCGGGTGGCTGGATCTGCCGGACGTGCAGGTGACGGCGTGCACAGTCGTCGACGAGAACGACAACGCGGTCACGGTCGAAGAACTCGACACGGCCCGGGGCCGCGTCCAGATCAACACGTCGTCCAAGGTGACCGCCACCTACACGCACGGCATCGGTGTCGCCGCAACCGACGAAGACCCCGCCGAAGCGGGTGCGCTCTACCTCGCTGCCTGCGCCCTGTACGTCGAACGGATGGTCACGGTCGACGGGTCCGGTGCTGGTCGGGACACGCTGCTGACGATCACCGACGCCGGCACCACCCGGTACTCGACACCGAACAAGGCCGAGGGCCGCCCGACCGGGTTCCTCCAGGTCGACAACTACCTGAACGCCCTGCACTCCTACCGTCGCCGGGCGTTCTGATGCCCGCCAACACGTCCCGATGGGGACTGCTGTCGAAGATGGCCGACCTGTACGCGGCGCATCGCCTCGCCGGTGAACTGACGGTGTTGGCGTTCCCTCCCGGGGAACTTGATGTCACCGACGACATGCTGTTCTTCTCGAGCCTGTCGTCCGATGTCGGCGAAGGCCCGGGGCAGACGGCGGGCCGGTACTTCCGTGACGACCTGCTGCTGATCGAGTGGGCCGTCGGCGTGAACGGCCTGTCCGACCCCGAGGCGTGCATGACCCGCCTCGACGAGATCGTCACGGTCGTCGATGACGTGCACGCCAACAACCGGTCGCTTGACGGCACCGTCGATGACTCCTGGTTCACCGGTATCGCCGACCTCCAGCCGATCCGTAGCCCGGACGGGTTCTACCTGCTCGGGAAGCTCAAGACGACCGTTCAGATCCGCCTCACATGAACACGGAGGGCCATTGATGCCCAAGGTCACCATGCCCAAGGACCACCCGTCCGCCGCCCTGATCGTCGATGGCCAGCGCGTCGAACGCGGCCAGTCCGTGGAGGTCGACGCCGATCTCGCGGCGCAGCTCGCCGAGCAGGGGTGGGTGTTCGCCAAGGGCGACGACCTCCCATCGAAGGACGACCTGCTCGCCATCGCCGCCGAACGCGGCGTTGAGGTCAAGCCGTCCTGGTCGAAGCAGAAGATCGCCGAGGCTCTGGCCGACGCGCCCACCATCACCGACGCGTCCGATGACGCTGACCCCCAGGAGTCCTGATGACGCAGTTCGGGTTCAAGACCGAGACCACCCCCGGGGTCACCGTCACCCCTGACCGGTTCCTCCCGATCCTCGACGGCGAGTCGCTTGACCGCACCGACCCGATCCTCGAATCGGAGGCGATGTGGGCCGGTGCGCTGGTCCGCCGGATGGAGGCCACGAACGGTGGACTCATCGAGGTGGGCGGTTCGATGCCGTTCGAGCTGTCCACCATCGGCGCCACGTCGCTGTTCCGGCACATGTTCGGCGGCAAGGCCACGACGGGTTCCAACCCGTACACGCACGTCTTCACCCCCGGTTCCCTGGCGGGCCTGTCGGCCACGTTGCAGGTCGGGGTCAACATGGACGGCACCGTGGTCCCGAAGACCGTCAGTGGGGCGAAGGTCGGTTCGTGGGCGATCGCTGGCGAGGAGGGCGCGTTCCTCACGCTGTCGATCGACTGGCTCGCCCAGCGGCTCCAGGTCGGCACCCGCTCAGTCACCGACGGTGTGACCACCAACGGGTCTGCGACGCTCGCCTCGGCCAGCGCGGACTTCACCGTCGCCGACGTCGGCCGCGACGTGTCCGGCACCGGCATCGCAACGGGCGCCTACATCATCGCCGTCGCTGATGACGGCTCGTCGGCGACGATGTCGGCGAACGCGTCGGCGAACGGGACCGGGCTCACCGTCGTGATCGGCAAGGCGTTGGCCTCCGCCACCTACCCGTCAGGCATCGCCTACTACAAGATGCACCACGTCACCCTCAAGATCGACAACACGTCGGTGCCGATCAAGGGGTTCGAGGCGACCGGCGACAACGCCCAGGTCCGCAACTACCGCGGCGGCTCGCGGTTCTCGTCGGAGATCAAGACCGACGGCGACACCGAACGCACCTACGGCGGCACCCTGAACCTGGAGTACCTGACGAACGCACAGGTGGACCGCTACTACGCGGGTGCCCCGTTCGACCTTGAGATCGTCGCCACGCACGGCGCGGACTCGGTGACGATCGCCGGGTACGGCCGCTACGACGCTTCGCTGACCCCGATGGCGACCCGCTCGCGAGTGATGACCGACGCCCCGTTCCGGTTCTTCGGTGATACCACCGACGCCTCGGCCATCACCGCCACCGTGGTCAACACGGACTCGTCTGCGGACTGACCGATGGTCGCCCCGTCGCAACGGACCCGGCGCGGTGGAACCCGCTCCGGGTCCACGTCGGGTGCGGCCATCCGAGTCGAAGGACTCGCCGAGTTCCGCCGCGAACTCCGCAAGCTCTCGGAGCCACGCGCCTGGTCGAAGGAACTCGCCGGACTCCACCGCGAACTGGCGAAGGACATGGCCGGGAAGGCTCAGGCCGAAGCCCGCGGCATGGGCGGCATCCAAGCCCACTTCGCCGACGCCATCCGTGGCTACGGCACCGCACCAGCGGCACGGATCGGGATCACCGCCGGCCGCAAGGGCGAACGGTACTGGGGCGCCTACGCGGCGTTCTGGGGTGTGAAGGGCAACCGGACCGGCTGGAACAACGACGGGTCCAAGCCGAACATCAAGGCCGAGTGGGTCGGTAACTCGTGGGATGTCGCGGTGATCGGGCAAGGCCCGTACGCGATCAACTCCACGCTCGCGACCCATCAGCGGTACATCGTCGAGAAGTACGGCCACGCGTTCGATGCGTTGGCCCGTCGGGCGTTCCCCGACTGAAACCCCGGTGGGGCCGCCGGCTTGGTCGTCGCTGCCGCCCCACCGGGTCACCAACAACACCGGACGGCCACTCAACAAGAAGAGAGACGACCATCATGGCGAAGGCACCCAAGCCCAAGGCGGGCGGCTACGACGCGGCCAAGGAGCGACAGGAACGGGCGAAGCAGACGTTCCGGGTCACCGTGAAGGACTCGGACATCTCGTTCGTGTACCGGCCCTACGGGCTCCCCATCCGGGTCCGCGGCCTCGTCCGCGAGATGACCGGCAAGTCCGTCGATCTGCTGCTGTGGGGCACCGAAGGCATCGACGTGGCGACCTACGTCGACCTGTGGTGGATCTCCCGTCTGTGCGACGACGAGGCCGGCGCGGATGGTCGGCCTGTTTCGCGGGCTGCGGTGCAGCAGGAGTTCGACGAGCGGTGCCCTGGGGCGACGTTGGCGGACATCGACGACGAGGACATCACCGGCCAGGTGGACGACTCCCCGGAAGCGTGAGGGCGGTCTACTCCGCCCGTCTGCCTGGCCTCGCTGCGGTGTACGGCATCCGACCTTGGGAGGTCGGCCTGTTGTCCCTGGCTGAGGTTGAGAACTTCATCGACCAACTCCCCGAAGGGTGGTGACCTGTGCGTGCTGACTCCCTCCTGTTGACCTACACGGAGATCCGCAACACCCCCGAAGCGGACGTGTTCGACCAGGCACTGCGGCTGATTGAGCGAATCGCCTACGCCACCCGCACCGACCCGGCCAAGGTCGCCCTCCGGGTCGGGCGCGTGCTGAACCGTCTCGACGTGGCCGGCCAGTTGGCTGCGCTTGATCGGCTCCGTAGGGGCGTGGCCTGATGGCATCTGAGAAGCGTCTTGCTGTTCTCATCACCGCCAACGCGAAGCAGGCCCAACAGGAGTTCGGCAAACTCGGATCGGCTGCGGAGCAGTCCGGTAAGCGCACCACCCGTGCCCTGTCCGGCATCCAGTCGGGGCTGATCGGTCTCGGTGTCGGTGCGGCTGCGCTCGGCTCGTTCAAGGCGTTCGAGGAATCGGAGCGGATCGCCCGCCAGACC
>ERZ869929.1144-NODE-1144-length-10167-cov-7.734474_pt1 | contig 10167 bp, 16 predicted proteins | sample MGYA00579312_ERZ869929 | MGnify/ENA primary metagenome ERZ869929 (study PRJEB32216, sample SAMN09231818) | wastewater metagenome | place: USA: Maryland | collected 2016-08-09 | study: EMG produced TPA metagenomics assembly of the PRJNA472060 data set (Reclaimed...
ACGAGTCTATGAAACCTGAAACACATTAGTCTTTAGATAATGTGTAGTTCATATTATATATAAATTAATGATTGGATAAATTTTTCATGGTCTTTTTTATCACTTTCTAAAAACTCATCTATTTTCAATTTTGTAGAATCATCAAAATATACACTTAAACCTCTAATAGATTCATTTAAACTCTCATATGTTGTAAATACACTTTCAATATCTTCATCACAAGATACAATTGTATTTAAATATTTTAAACTATCTATATAATCATCATATGTTTTAAGATTTTCAATGAACAGTGCATTATTAACAGTTAATATTTCTGTTATTTTATTTTTTGATATATTAATTTCACTAAGCAAATACTTTAAATACTTTTTAAAGACATTATCTTCTGTATTATAGTTTAACGGATTTACATCAATATTTTTAACATTTTCATTTACATAGACTTCTGTGAAATCATAAGCTAATGTATCAGTTTCGTCTTTAATGTAAGATTTGGTTATTTTACTTTGATTAATTAAATAGTTCCCAAGTTTTTCTAAATTTGTTGGTGTCATAGGAATTAACATTTCATTAGTTTTTATACCAAAATGATTCGCGCCAATTTTCAAATAAGATTCAGGTCTTCCGTTTTCATCAATTTTTTGTACACTTATTTCGATACCACCGTTATCGATATGAATTAAAAAGGGTTTTGCTTCCATATAGTTTTTTTATTTATTATAGTCTTTTAAATAAAAAAAGTTTTTAAATAAAAAAAGGGCTATAAGCCCTTTTTTTATTTCACTTCTTCATATTTAACATCTTCTGTACTTTGTGTACTATCTGATTCAGCACCTTGATTATACAAATTAGTACTAATCGAACTCCACAGAGTATTTAATTGTTCAATCTGTGATTTGATTTCTTCCGATGTTTTAGAATCTAAATTACTTTCTAAATTATTTTCTAATTCAATTAATTTAGTTTTATCATCTTCTGTTAATTTTTCACCGAATGATTCTCTATTTTTACGAGAGTTAAATACAACTGATTCTGCTTCATTTTTACTCATGATTCGTTCTTTTTCTTTTCTATCGGTTTCCGCATTTTCGGCAGCTTCTTTTTTCATTCGTGTAATTTCTTCCTCTGATAAGGATGTAGAGCCTTCAATACGAATTTGATTTTCTTTACCTGTTGCTTTATCTTTTGCAGATACCGATAAAATACCATTCGAATCAACATCAAAGGTTACTTCAATTTGTGGAATGCCTCTTGGGGCAGGTGGAATACCATCTAAAATAAATTTACCTAAAGATTTATTGAATTTTGCTAAATCTCTATCCCCTTGTAATACATGAATTTGTACCATTGATTGGTTATCACTAGCGGTTGAGAAAACCTCTTGTTTACGACATGGGATGGTTGAATTTTCATCAATCATTGTAGTAAAAATACCTCCTGATGTTTCAATTCCTAATCGAATAGATAATACATCTAATAATAGAATATCTTTATTTTCTCCTGAAATTACACCACCTTGAATACATGCACCAGTTGATACACAAGTATCAGGATTCAATTGTTTAGATGGTTTTTTATCAAACATTTTTTCCAATGTACTTTGTACAAGTGGTATACGTGATGAACCACCTACTAACAAAATATCATCAATTTCTGATAATCCTAAACCAGATTTTGAGATTGATTCTTTTGTAATCTCAATAGTTTTATTAATAAAAGGTTCGGCAATTTGTTCAAAGCGGGTTCTATTTACTTTTTTAATTAAGTGTAAAGGAATACCATCTTTTACGGTAATATATGGTAAATTAATTTCAGTTTCGACACTATTAGATAATTCAATTTTAGCTTTTTCACAAGATTCATATAATCTTGATAAAGCCATCGCATCTTTACGCAAATCAATTGAATATTCTTTATTAAATTCATCTGCAATAAAATTAACAAATGCTTCATCGATTAATGAGCCACCTAAATCTAAATCACCGTTAGTTGAAATTACCTCATATACCCCATCACCAACATCTACAACAGAACAGTCAAATGTTTGTCCACCAAAGTCATATACTACCATTTTTTTATTGATATTATCTGATGTATTTAACACAGCAGCAGTAGGCTCTGAGATGATACGCTCTACTTTAAACCCGGCAATTTCACCTGCAACTTTTGTTGATTCACGTTCATCTGCATTAAAGTGTGCAGGTACAGAGATAACAACACGTTCAACTTCTTCACCTAAATAATCTTCTGCTGTTTTTTTAAGTTTTTGTAAAATTGTTGCAGAAACTTCTTCGGGTGAATATACTTTACCATTTATTTTTACAGCAGCTCTACCATTTTGATTAACGATTTCATAAGGTCGTTTTAAATCTTTCACAGAATCATAAGATTTACCCATTAACCTTTTAATGTTAAAAATAGTTTCACTTGGTTTAATGGTTGCTTGACGTTTTGCTGCCGAACCAACTTTAATACCATCTTCACTATAACTAACATATGATGGTGTTGTGTATTCACCCTCACTGTTGGCGATAACTTTAACTTCACCACCTTCATAAACCGATACTGCGGAATTGTAACTACCTAAGTCAATTCCAATGATTTTGTTGCTTTTTCTTTTTTCCATAATTAATTGTTTTTATAGTTTATATTTCAAATAATGTACCAAATTTTTAAAAATGCCCAATGGAGGAGCGAATTCCATTGGGCGGTTACACCGATGAGTGGCTGCAACCATAACGGTCCTAATCCGTATATTTTGAATGAATATCTTGTAATTCTTTAAGTGACATTTTGTCATTTAATTCTTTAAGGATTATCCTTTTTTCACGCTCGTACAAGTTTTCGTATATTAACCCACTCTCAATATCATCTAAATAGTCTAACGCTATATCTAATTTGTTTGGGTTTATACTGCTCTCGATAATTGTTCTTAATTTATCTATTGTATTCATACATTTTTATTTTTTATATCTTCTAACGTTTTTAAATCTAAATTAAATAGTTCTTCTAAAATTAGTAATTTTTCACGTTCATATAAGTTGTTAACTTTTATGATAGATGTGTTTTCTTGAAGTTCTACTATTTCATCTTTTAAATCACTAATTTCTGATTCAAAGTCTTCAACAGAATTCTCTAAATCATCAACCTCATCTTCTAAATCAGAAATTTCTAATCGTTGATTATTTATGAACGTCATTAAATCCTCTAAGTCTCCATGATAACGAACTAATTCATCATCTTCAATCATTTCGCTTATTAATTTTTTAGCATCTTTGTATAGTTTTATCATAATTCCATGAATTTTTTAATGATTTCTAATTTTTCTTCCGTGTTATAATCATCGGTTTTAAATAAGCAATACTTTCTAGTTTTATTAGCATCCGGCATATTTAAAATATTTTTAGCATGTCTTTTTCTGTCATCATCATCCTCAAAAATTAACATAATTGGTTGATTTTCTGAATCATAAATCTTCTGACCTATTTTTACTTTCATATAAAATTTTATTATTTTCTAAAAATTCAATGATATTAAATGGTACATTTTCATTAATATAATTTTCTATACTACGTAACTGAGAAATTCTTGAATCGTAATATACTTCATCTAAATTAATTTGGAAATCTACCTCATTTATATTATTACCTAATTCTTGTAGTTCTTTTAATAAAGAAAGTTTTAGATTATCGGAAACAAAAATCAAATCATTTAAATTTTCTAAAAATTCTTTACCATCCTTTAATAAAAGAGAACCGTCTTCTTTTTTAGTTGCAAATTTATGAATTAATGATATTTTATTATTATCATACTCTAATCCCAATTCCTGTAACTTTTTTTTAAATTTAATTAATGAATAGCTAAATGGTGTAACTTTATCATTAAAAAAAGATAAAAGGTTTAATATTTCTAAAATTTGACTATTTCTTACTTGCATATTTCATTGACATTTCTTTTAATATGTTTAAATCATCTTGATTTATATTAACTGGATTAATTTTTATGATATAAATTGTTTTACCCATTCTACCTTTATAATTTATACCATTATTAATTGTTATCTGATTACCATCAAAAGTAGGTTTATCAACTCTGATTTTTTTAGTTTGACCGTCTATTAAAATCAAATCTCTTTCAAATCCTATGATTGATTCGAATTGATTGATATTTAATTCGGTATAAATATCCATTCCACTTCTTTTAAATTGATGTGATATATCAACTACTTCAATTAGTAAATCACCATTTGGTATACCATTTACAACATTCCCTGCTCCCGGAATAACAATTCTTGAATCAAAACTACCTGCGGGTATATTTAATTCTACTGTATTTTTTTCTTGTTTACCATTAACATTTCTAAAATAAGAGATGTTTTGTTTATAACCATCACTAACTTGCTTAATGTCTAAACTGATAGATAGATTAATATTAGATGCTTTTCGGGGTCTATTGGTTCTAAAAAAACCATTAATAAAATCATCGAACCCACCACCGAAGTTGAAATCTTGATAAAAAGATTCTGCATATGGGTTATCATATTGATTTTTTTTATTCTCATCAGATAACACACTATATGCCTCTGATATTTCTTTAAACTTTGCTTCATCACCACCTTTATCAGGGTGGTATTTTTTACTTAGATTTCGATAGGCTTTTTTAATTTCTTCTTGTGTGGCGTTTTTTGAAACACCTAATATATCATAATAGTTTTTCATATTCCTACAATTACTTTTGGCTTTTTGATAATAATATTATTTGATGTATACAACATACCAATCGCATCAATTACTTTACCTTTTTGTTCGGATTCAATACTATGTATAGCATCATGTTTATCACTATCAAAATCTGTACCAATTACATCTTCTGAAATAACACCATTTTTAGTTAAAATAGCTTCTAGTTTCTGTTTGAAAATATTCAACAATTCATTTTTTCGGGAAGCTATATACATATCATCGTTTAAAGCGATGAAATCTTCTAATACATCAGATTTAACTTTAGCTGTTAATAATTCTTCATTTCTTTTAACATTCTTTTGTAAATTCTGATAATCTGCTAAATATCTAGCAGCTAATTCTTTATAATCTTCCATGATATTAATTATTTTTATTTCGGCAAATATAGTAAATATTTTTTAATTTCCAAATATTTACTCAATTATTATAATCAAATTGCCCTGAGTTCCTTTTTTATTCTGATTTCCTAACATAGAAAAAAATATTTTATTCTCATGTGCATCATTTCTATTAAAAGATACTGATACTTTTTTAGTATATATCCCATCACCTTTACATTTATGACAGTTTGACAGTTTTATCTCTCCAATACCATGACAAACTGTACATGTTTGGTTATGATAACTACCAACTCCATCACACATCTCACATTCAATATGAGTTAATTTACCCTTACCCATACACAAATAACAATCATCACCGTCTTTATTTTTACCATCACCTTTACAAACTAAACAGTTTCTTAATTTATCCATATCTACACCACTTCCCTCACATACCGAACATTGTAAAGTTCTTTCATATGAAATAACATTTCCTTCAATAGGTGCTTTAACATAAATATCTAAAATCTTACTTTTTACTTTAGTAAATTTATTATACAAATCATCATCAAATTTAGAAGATAAAAATTCCAAGTCGTCTAAAGATTTTTCCGCTACGTAATTCTTACCGTAAATGGACTTAGTATCATACTCATCTTTATTGTTTTTAAGTACGTTATACGCCTCTAATAGTATATTAAAATTATCTACATCACCACCTTTATCGGGATGATGAATCTTAGATAACGTTATGTATGTTTTTTTAATTAAAGAATCATCTGCCGTGTTATTTAATCCCATTACTTTATAATAATCAATATTTAGTTTCATTTAGTTTTTTTATTTTTTCATATCTTGTTATTGTCAACAGCATTTCATTTATATCCTCTAGTGTATAATTTTGATAGCCGTGTATAATTAAAAACAAATCTTTTTTATAAAAAATTCTTATATATCCACATATCTCAATTATAAGATTTCTTTTTTTATAATGTATTGAATTTATTTTTCTATAACCATTTTGTTTTAAAATATCAACAATCATATTTTATATATATTCAATATGATGCTTTTCGTAAAATGTTTCGTGAACACCCGTAAAATTAATAGAGCTAAAGAAGCCATAAGTAATACATTACAAATGGAACATACTATCGTTGATATTTATTATCAGGATGATAAATACTATGTTTTAATTAAAATAGATACCATCTTAAATTCGAAAGAAATTAAACAAATTTTTGAGCTACAAAAACCTTATGTAAATCTAATATCAATTACTGATTATGAGGTAAAATTATTTGAGTTTTTAAATAACCAATTAGACGTGATTGGGGTTTACAAATATAACATGGAAAAAGCATCAAAACTAAAAGCATTTCTCGATTCAAGAAATATAGATTATAGTTTTGATGCCTATGATAATGTATTGACTATTGATTTACTTTATGTTATGAATACTGATGACTTACTATCTTTTAAAAGTAAGATAATAGAATTAGAATTAGAAAGAGTTGAATATGTAGAAGAACCTATGAAAAACTATATAATTATTCAATCACAGGTTATGTAATTAAATAAGAACTTAGTTAATCTTTTTTATTGCAATTTCAATGCTCTAAACCAATTCAAAATTCTATTTTTTCCACCAAGTGAATAACCCCAATGACCAGTGATTATAAATTTAATAGGTAATGTAATGAACATTAAAAATATTAAGACTAATGCAAAAGGAAGTGAAAGCCTTGTTAAAAGATTAACAGGGCTTTTTTTCTCATAGTAAAAATCTAAATTCAAATCGCTAAATCTATCACATAATTCTTCACTAGATAGTTTAGATAATTCAGGGAAAGTTTCCCTTAATCTTGGTACATAATTTATGTCATTATGTGACCAAACCCTTTCCAATTTTCGATATACCATATTTAGTCGTTTAATAGTGCTACATTATCGTCTACCATTCTAAGTGAATTAATAGATTGTTCACTTACTACAATTGATTCTACATCTACTAAATACTTATTAATTAAATTTGTAATATTTTTAATATTATCTGTAAATATACAAAAATCATAGGTATTTTTTACTTGTTTCCTTAATCTATCTTCGATAGAAGAATTACTACCTGTAAATGAAAACTGTACATAATAACCTTTTTTAGGATTTTCATCAACTAATAAAATTTCACTTACAGTATAAATCTCTTCAATCTCTAATTTCGCTTTTAGATTAGAAATAACTTCGATAATTGGTTTTGTTGTCAAATATCTTTTTTCTTTTGTTTGTATAGCTGTTAACATAATTATAACTTTTTTATTAATTATAGTCATTAAAATGAAAAAAGTTTATTTTTATATATACTTTTGTATGAGTATAAATAACATCAATGATTATCAAAAATTATTATCCATAGGTTATCAACCCAAGGGAAATATTTACGATGAAAATAGTTTTGATAATAGGATTTCGAAGTCAAGTCCAATGTGGCAAGCCAATAATTGGTTTTCAGGAAACTATTTAGATAAAAAAAGTGAATATTATTTCAAATATGGTATTGAATTAATTCCACAATCGGTAGATGAAGACCCGGTAATATTAGGATTTGATTTATCCATTGATAGTAATTCTCCATTATTTACAGAATTACCCGCATTTTTTGATTTTGCTGACCAAAATGGTTTAACTGAAATTTCATCTAAGAGAACCCTATATAATGACTTTATAACGCAATTATCTTTATTCTTTAATAACAATTCACAGGATATAGAGTTTAATGCGTTTAAATCGCATTATATAACCAATATAACAGGTTTAAATAATTTAGTAGAGAGTTCAACTAAACAATTTAATAAATATGGTGATGATGCTTTAGATATTTCTTTTAGGGAAGATGTGAAGTTAAATGCTGCTTATCTTATGAATGCTTATAAAACTTTAACATGGAGTAAGGTAAGAGGTAAAGAATTAATACCTATAAACTTATTACGTTTTAATATGAATATTAAAATTTCTGAAATGAGAAATTTTTCAAAAATTATAAAAGCGGCAGTAGAAGTACCATCCGCACCACCAACACAAGCACAAAGAATACAAAACGGTATTCCAAACCCAAAGGCTAAAGTAAATGATGTTGAAGAACCAGAAAATGCACCCATAGAATATAGAGATGTTTTATCAGTAATAGTAGATAATATTGCTAATTGGAACTACACCGTATATGATTGTTCCTTTCAATTTGACACACCTTTTCATAAAGATACTATATCTAATAAAGATGCCACATATTTAGATGAGAGTGATATTAGAATCATCTATAAATTTAGTACCATGAGATTTGAAACATTTAGAGAATCTTTCGAACAAATGGGGCAATCTTTTGTAACAACGGATAGTGAATCTATTATATTAAATAATTTGAATTTTAATAATGTTAAATCAGATGAAAATATAGCACAGGATAGTTCATTAAACTCACCGGAATTGAGAACTGCTACTACACCTAAAGAGCCTTATGAAACATTAGATAAAACGGTAAATAGAGAAAAAGAAAAAAATAGAAATAAGGGATTAATTTCTAATTTAGTTGATACAGAAAATAATAATTTTCTACAAAAAAATAAGGCATTTAAAGCATTAACGGATTCGGGATTAAGTGCGGCGGATGCGGTAGCTGTTTTTGGTATAAATAGATTAGAAACAGCTAGAAATGGGTTAATTAATGATGCCTTACAAAAGTTTAGAAAGGCTACTGGGTTTAGTAGGATTAACGCACCTTTAAATGTTTATGCTACTGGTGATAATGAATCGGATATTATTACACAAATAAGAAATTTTGCATTAAATACAGGACAAAACTTCTTAAATGCGGGATTTACTAATTTAGTAGTAGGTGGAGTAAATAATGCTTTGAATAACCTACCAAATCCTTTTCAATAATTTTAACAAGATGTTTCTAAATCTGAGAAAATACTTGTTTTAAAAATGTTAGGATTTGATACATTTTCAATTTCAAAATATTGCTTACGGTTAATTAAAATACAATATCCTTTGATATTTGATTTTTTATGACCAATTTTTGTATAACCATTTTTAATTAAAAAATCATCTACTAAGTTTTGATTTGAGTTGAAAACAAAATTTAAAGTATCCATATGTTTTTTAATTTAAGGGATTGTTAAATTATGTGTCAAAATAGATACAATCCTTTTAAACTATTATGACTTTTTCTTTCGATAATACAAAAATAATAAGGATTTTTTAATTTACCAAATTTTTCTAAATATTTTTAGTGTCACTGATATTAACAATCCCTAATTTAAATTACAAAGATAAGTAGAAGTTTTTTGATTTTAATATAAAAGAGTGTTATAGTAAAGTGGGCGACAGGATTCAAACCTGTGTTCATCGGGTCTGAACTTAATCATGAGCCGTGCATTCATCATCTGTCTGCCACGACCCACTGTACCATAACAAAGTATATTAAAACTTGAAAATTTTATACCGAGTTTACAATTGTAAACAACATCAACGTAATGTCTAAATACTCTCGTAAAATTATGTAAATTTTATTTTTAAAATAAATATTTCATAATTAATTAAAGTACATCAGTTAAATCTTTTCTGCAATCTTGACATATCTTTTTACTATTATATGGATACTCACCTTCCCACTTTTGAATTAGATGTTGACAAAGATTTTCTATATCACAAGGTTGGTTCAATACTAATTCTCTAAACTTTGTTAATGCTTGACAAAAAGCCCAATGTTCTCTTTGTAGGTCTTTATCCTCTAAACAAAGTTCTATCTTGTTTTCAAGCCATTTCACATATTCTTCCATAATTTTTTATTAAATTAAATTTTTTAAAAAAGGCATATCCCATTCATATATAATTAACAAATTATTAACTTTTTCCAAAATGGGATTTTCCACTATCTAACATACCCAAAAATTGCTTTTATGTTTGTTAATTTACTCATCTTGGTTATATCCTTTATTTAACCACCATTCACCTACCGAGTCGAAGATAAATGTTAATATGTTTTCCGCACTAATATGTATTATTTAATAATATTTAAATATCTTTAAATATGATTAATA
>ERZ869929.1146-NODE-1146-length-10152-cov-6.417352_pt1 | contig 10152 bp, 19 predicted proteins | sample MGYA00579312_ERZ869929 | MGnify/ENA primary metagenome ERZ869929 (study PRJEB32216, sample SAMN09231818) | wastewater metagenome | place: USA: Maryland | collected 2016-08-09 | study: EMG produced TPA metagenomics assembly of the PRJNA472060 data set (Reclaimed...
GCGGCGGCGGCGGCGTAGGCGGCGTAGGCGGCGGCGTAGGCGGCGGCGGCGGCGTCGGCGTCGGAGGCGGCGTCGGCGGCGTAGGCGGCGTAGGCGCGCCTTCGGACATCCGCCATATCGACATCATCGCCCGCCGCCCAGCGCAACAGGTCGGCGCGGACCCGCGCGACAGCAGCGCTGACCGTCGGCCAGCGCTTCGCCTGCGCCTCGATGCGGAACCGCGTGGACCGGCGAACGCCGCGCAGTCGCTTGGCTGGGGTCGCGGCGCGGTATGCGGTCAGCCGCAGGTCCGCGAGCGAGACGGGCCACCCGGAGTCGCGCGCGGACTCCGCGAGGCGCGTCCACGATGAGGTGTCCAGCTTCGCGAGGACAGCATCGACGCGCTCGCGCGGCCAGTCGCTGCACGGGCGTGTCGACATGATGAGGTCGGTTGTGATGAGCATGTCGTCACCTTGGATGAGCGCTCGCACGATGTCAAGCATGAGATGCACGGTTGACAAAGTCAGCGAGATGCCGCACCGTCTCCTTGATGACCCAGACCATCGAGACCATTCCATCCGCCGCCGCGAAGCGCCTACGCGCCTGGCGCAAGCGGCTCTCCCTCAACCTCTACGACGCGGGCACGCGCCTTGGGTTCCCCGCGACCTACCTCAGCAGGTGGGAGCGCGGCGACAACGTGCCGAGCCTGCGCGCGGCCTTCCAGATCCAGGATGCCACCGGGATCCCCGCGCGCTCGTGGGTGGTGCCGTGAGCCGTCGCATCGAGCGCATGACGCCGCCGGCACCTAAGCGGCAGCGCGGGCGCGTCTATTCGATCTCGGTCAGCCGCCGCGCGGGCTGGATGCTGGACGACGAAGCCGCGCGCACCGGACGCAGCATGACCGCGATCGTCGAGGAGATCATCCTCGCGCGGCTCGCGAAGTTCGAGGCCGCGTCGTGAGCCGCATGACGCAGACCACGTGCGGGAACGGCTGCGGAACCTCCGAGGTCCTGCTCATCTGCGAGCCCAACGGGGCCAGCCCGGGAACCAATGCCGAGTTGGCGCCGCTGATCCACCGGAGCGCGATCGCCTCCGGGTGGGCGATGATCGATGGCAAGATGACCTGCCCCGCCTGCGCCCGCGTCTGGATCACCGAGATTGCGCTCCGCGACTGGTCGATCGATCGCGAACAGGTGCGCCGCGTCCTGGCCGAGCGCGAGCGGGCCCGGCGGACGATCGAGGTGCGCGGGTGACGCGCTACGCCGGCAAGCTGATCTGTCTGTCGATGCCGGAGATGGACCTCTACGATCTTGACCACAAGGTGCTGCGCCTGCGAGAGCGAGGCTGGACAGGCGCGAACCGATCGGCGCTGATTCGCGCGGCGGTCGCGAGCATCGATGTGGAGGCCATCGAGATCGTCGAAGCGTGCGACCTCGCGCCGATCCGCGTCGTGACGAAGCCAGCGCCGCCGCCCGAAGCCCCCGTGTCGCGGATCTTGAAGTGCGCGCGGTGCAAGGGCGAGTTCCGCTCCTCGTCGCGCACGCGCGTCCCGGCGCGGTGTGTGACCTGCCGCGGCGTGCGACCGTGACCGACCCAGGCGACGACCTGCGCCCCGGCGACCGCTCGGCCGACGTGATCGACCGGCTTCTCGCCGAGCACGCTACAGTGGCGCGCGTCGTCGACCATTGGCCCTGCTCGAGCTGTAGCGCGCCCGTCGAGGTCACCGACGCCGGGCGGCACGCGTTCGAGGCCTCGAACCGGATCTTGGTGAAGCGCGGCGAGATGCCGCTCCGCCAGGACCGCTGCATGCTCTGCGACCTGTGCGGCGTCGCCTACCAGCAGGCGCAGCACGAGAGCCGGCTCCGCGTCGAGGCCAAGGTGCGCGCGTACCTCGCGATCATGGCCGACCACCACACCCCGCACCACCTGATCGCCGACGCGGAGAAGTACGTCGCGAAGTTCGCGAACGACGGCGACAGGTTGGTTAAACACCACGCCATGCTGCGCCGCGACGCGAGCGCGAAGGCATCCACCGCCGTCACGGGACGGCGCATCACCTACCGGAGGGACGACCAATGAGGCACCCGAACATCATCGGCCCGTTCGAGAGCGCGCGGACCGCGATCGCCGCCGACGGCTCGCACGTGGCCCAGGGCGAGGCCGCCGAGCTCCAGCGGTCCGCGAAGATCGCGGAGGCCCGGGCCTGGCGCGCGCGGCAGAAGCGGCTCGCGCTGATCGCCCGGCGGGCCGAGGCGCTGGTGGACGGCCGTGGCGCGCTGCCGGCGGGGCTCCTGCCCGATGGTCTGCCGGATCTGGATGATGGCCTTGACACGTGACACGCGTGGGATTACAGTCGTGACATGTCCATCTTCAACGCTGTCGTCTACCTCTCATCCCGCCCCGCCGTCGCTCACGTCACCGAGGACCCTCAGACGTGGGTGCTCATGTGCCGCATCGACAACGCCGTCGCGTCGGTGCTGCACTCCGAGTCGCTGACCTGCCCCGTCGGCCCGTCCCTCGCCGAGCCCGATGGCAAGCGCCTGCTCGGCCTGGGCGTCGATGACCCGTCGGTGCTCGCGCGTGCCGCCGCGCAGGCGATCGCGGTCTACGCCGATCCCGGCGAGACCGTCACCGTGCGCATCCTGATCCCGCTCGACGCCTGCCAGAGCACCCGTCCGGATGGCTCCGTCGACAACCGCAACACCGGCGAGTGGCGCGCGGTCTGCCGCGATGGCGAGGTGCGCAACATAACCCGGGCGATGGTCGGAGAGACCCCGGCGATGTCGGCAGCACGCCAGGCTATGGCAGCGCACCAGGCGATCCCCGTCGTCGCGGATTCCGATCCCCCGTGGCGCGAGGCGGGCCGCGCCGAGCGCCGGGCCGCGCACGACGAGGCGCAGGCGTGGGACGCACTCAACGCCGCCGAGGCCCACCAGCTCGCCACCCTGGACCGCATCCGCAAGATCGAGCGCCAGCTCGCCGACGCCGGCCGCCTGCGCGCCGACCTGGGCCGCGCCCGCGAGGACGAGCGCGCCGCCCGCACCGCCCGCTACGAGGCCGAGGAGCGGTTCCACGAGGCCCGGCTCGCGCTCGAGCTGGCGCGCTCGCAGCGGGACGCCGCGCTGTTCGAGGCCGCGACGGCGCCCAAGCCGGAGCCCGACACCCGCACGCGGTTCGAGCGCGACCGCGACGCCGAGGAGACGCGCGCCGACATCGAGTACGACCGCATGGTCGATGACAAGGTGGCGCCGTGAGCGAAGACCCAGAGCTCGAAGCCCTGCGCCGCATCGCGCGGATCGCGCGCGCCACCTGCATCCACACCGCCCGCAAGGGCACCCGCGCCACGCCCGACCATCCCTGCACCCCCGACTGCCTCCGCTGCGCCGCCGACCGCGTGCGCCTACCCGAAGATCGAAAGGACCCCACCCGATGACCGTCCGTCCACCGAGCTACGCCGGCTCCGCCGCCGCGATCGAGCGCCTCGATCCGACGACAGCGCTGCGCCAGACCAGCAACTACCTCGAGGCCAAGCACGCCGCGATCGCCAAGTGGGTTGTCGGCGGCGTCGACCCGCGCGCGCTCATCCGGTTCGCTCTCCGCGACCTGAGCGTGAACACCAAGCTCATGGAGTGCACGCGGGACTCCATCTACCTCGCGCTCCTCTCCTGCGCGATCACCGGCCTCGTGCCGGGCGCCGAGCGAGGCGAGGCGTACCTCGTCCCCTTCAAGGGCAAGGCCCAGTTCATGGCCGGGTGGCGCGGCCTGGTGAAGATGGCGCGCCGCTCGCGCGACGTGAAGCGCATCAGCTCGAACGTGGTCCGAGAGAACGACGTGTTCGACATCGAGCTCGGCAGCGACGCGCGGGTCACGCACAAGCCCCTGCTCATCGGCGAGCGCGGCGCGGTGATCGGCGCGTACGCGATCGCCGAGCTGTCCACCGGCCTCGAGGTCGAGTGGATGGATCGGGCCGACCTGGACCAGATCGAGCGCGTCGCGACCAGCCGCGGGGCCTCGCCGGCGTGGAAGGACTGGCAGGACCAGATGCAGCGCAAGGCGCCCATCCGCCGCCTGTCGAAGCGCCTGCCCCTCGGCGACGACTACTACCGCGCCGCCGAGCTCGAGCAGGCCGTCGACGATGGCAAGGACCAGGGCCAGATCCTCGACGTCATGACCGACGGCGAGGCCACCCGCGCGGAGGCTAGCGAGGCCGCCAGCGCCGAGCTCCGCGCGCAGGCCGCGGCGATTGACGTGCCGTAGCCACCGCGACCTCAAGCCCGCGAACATGGAGCCCCGGCTGGCCACCGGGGCGCTGCTGCGTCGGGCGCACCACTCCATTCGTCGCCGCCCGCCGTGGATCTCCCGGGAGATCGCGCACGCGGGAGACGCAGCTGACGTCGCGCTGATCCGGAATCCGACGAAATCCCGAAACCGGAGGAGACGGAGTCACACGTCGTGCGGACCGTGAGCGCTCATCGAGACGTCATCCCGCTGTGCTGGGCGTCGCGGAGATGTCGTCGAGAGCGCCAGCGGGAGAGCGATCGCGCATGGACGACCTCAGGGCTAGAGCGAGAACAGCGTGCGCCATCACCCGGGGTAGCTGTCAAGGTCATCTTGGGCCAAAGCGACAGTGACCATACGTGACCATATACGATTCTTACATGTAGGTGACCGATCTCGCCATCCGCCGCATGACACGCTTGACATTCCGACGGTGATTCGTCATCAACGGAGGATGTCGACACCAGGTAGGTCGCGGTGATCCAGTTCTTTCTCGTCGTGCTCATGGCGTTCGCGGCGTCCGGCCTGCTGATCGGCGTGCTCGCGCTGCTCGGCTACGCGCTCGACCCGCGCATCACGATTCCGGGCGGCGGCGGCATGGTGCGCGGGGAGACCCCGCGACCTCGCGGTGGGCATGAAACACCGCCGCCGCCCGGTGCTACTTGACCGCGCAGTGTGACCTTGACGTTGAAGTGATCTGCCGGTGGTGCGCCCAGCGCGCGCCGGTCGTCGTCGTGTACGGCTGGGCAACGTGCGAGCTGTGCGCGTGCAGCCGGGCGAACCGCGTGGCCGCGTACCAGGCGCGGCTACGACGAGGGGCGAGGCAGTGAAGTACGCCCGGAAGCGCGACGCGAATGAGAAGGACATCGTCCGCGCGCTCGAGGCGGCCGGCGCCAGCGTGACGCGCCTCGGCGACCCGGGAGTGCCCGACCTGCTCGTGGGCTACCAGGGGGCGACGTTCCTGCTCGAGGTCAAGCTGCCGCTCGAGGACCGCGCTGCGGCCGGCGGGCGGCGTGAGTCGCAGGGCGGGCGCGGGGACCTCACCGCGGCCCAGGTCGAGTGGTGGGACTCGTGGCGGGGCGCGAAGGCGCACGTGGTTCGATCGGTCGATGAGGCGCTGGTGGCCATCGGCGCACGCCTTGCGCCAAGGTGAATTCACTTGCGCGTCAAAACTGCACCACGTAGCCTGTCACTCGTGGCGGGCCCAGGGCGCACGATCAACACGGTTCCGACGACTGCGATCGGAGGCGTCGTCACGCACCGGCACCCGCTCGAGGTCGGCAGCTCGCGCCTCATGGGCATCACGACGCGGCTGCTGGCGCGCTGCCGGCGAGCGCTCATCCGCCTCGACGCCCGCGACCCGGACTGTCACGAGCGCGTCGGAGATGACTGGCTCGCCGAGTACGCCGCGGCCAGCCAGGTGCACATGAAGCTGCTGCTCGAGCAGCGCCAGCGCATGCAGCTGGTGTCCGGCGACGCACCGAAGCTCAGCGACAGCGAGTACCGCGCCGAGCTCGAGGCGCTCGCGCGCGATGCGGTGCTGGCGCTGCCGCAAGAGAAGCTGGACCAGTGGCTGGCCGAGCGCAAGGTCGACCTGGACCCGCGCGCGACGGGGAGCGAGGTCAAGTGATCCCGGCGTACACGATCCGCCGCGGCGCCAAGGTCGACCAGGGCTACGTCACGTCGACGTGGGCGCGCTCGCTCCGTCGCACGCAGCCGTACCGCCACGTGACCTCGCAGCGCTACCAACAGCTGGTGCCACACGAGATCGACCAGATCCTCGACCGCGCGGACACGCTCGTGCTCGTCGCCGACGCGGGCGATGACCGCATCCTAGGGTGGATCTGCGCGACGCCGATCCGGCCGTCGGTGCTGACGCTGCACTACGTCTACGTGCGGCAGGAGCACCAGGACACGCCGCTCCGCCGCCACGGCATCGCGCGCGCGCTCGTCGAGGCCGCCAAGCAGGCCGGCGAGCTGCGCACGCCGTCGTCGATCGTCTACACGTACCGCGGGCCTGACGAGCAGGCTCTCCTATCCACGCAGATGGGCACGTACCTGCCCGTCGGAAGGTTCCTCCTGTGACCGAGCAATCGATGACCATCACCACTTTCGATCCCAACCAAGGCGCGTCGTTCGGCGCCGCCATCATGCTGCTCAAGTCGGGTCGTCGCGTCGCTCGCGCCGGCTGGAATGGCAAAGGCATGTGGCTGGCGTTGCAGGTTCCCGACGAGCACAGCAAGATGCGCCGCCCGTACATCTACATGAGCGACGCGCAGGGCCTGCTCGTTCCATGGCTCGCGTCGCAGACCGACGTCCTCGCCGATGATTGGGAGCTGGTGCCATGATCATCGTTCCCCTCTTCGACCGCATCCTGGTCCGCCCCATCGACGACGAGGCGCCGCAGACCAAGGGCGGGCTCGTCATCCCCCAGGTGGCGCTCGGCAAGCGCGCCTACCAGTACGGCGAGGCGATCGCCGTCGGCCCCGGGCGCTGCGACGCGCACGGCGTGACCGTCGCGTGCACCGTCAAGGTCGGCGACGTCGTGGCGTTCCCGCGGAGCGCCGGTGTCCCGTTCCCCCTGCTCGACGACGCGGGCCGTGAGGAGGTCGTCTACGTGTTGCGCGAGCCCGAGATCCTCGCGACCGTCACCGGGCTCGAGCGCGCGTCGTCGATCGTCGGCCTGGATGGCGCGATGCTGGCGATGGCGCCGGTGAGCCTCGCCCGGCCCGACGCCGCGTACAAGAACCTCGACGACGTCGCGCGCGCCCGCTTCGACCTGCGCGGCGCCCCGCCCGACATCGCGGCAGAGCTCGACGCCTACAACGACGAGGCGGGGTGATGGCCATGTATTCCTACATCTCATTCATCGAGCCCGTCGCGATCGGCGAGCTCGGCGCGGTCAACGCGTGGAGCCACGACAAGCACGGGACCTCAGTCGAGGTCCTCGAGGTGACCGGCGCTGGCGGCGGCTTCCTGTTCCGCGGCAAGGACAAGGTCGTGCGCCGCGTGCCGTTGGCGAACGTCGCCTACGTCCAGTACAGCAAGGAGGTCAGCGCCCGCATCTGGGACCAGGCCGCCAAGCCGCAGGAGCGGAAGTGAGCGCGAGCGACGACCTGTTCGCGGCGTCGCCAGTGCTCGTCGAGTTCCGCGATGCGGCCCGCGCGCTCGCGCAGGCGAACGAGGCGCTCAAGGCCGCCGCGGCGCGCTACGGCGAGGCCGTGCGCAAGCTCAGCGAGGCGGCGGCCCCGCCGGTGAGCCCGCCGGTGTGATGGCGCCTCGCCGCACACACGGCGAGATGCTCGACCACCACTTCGAGCTGCTGGCCCGCGCGAAGGCGGACCGCGCCGCCCGCGCCGAGGCCGCCGCCCGCGCCGCGCAGGCTGCCGACGCCGCAGCGACGCTGCGCGCGTTCTACTACCCGCAGCAGGGCGCGTTCTTCCAAAGCCCGCACAAGCGCCGCGCGACCCGCAAGACCCGGCGCGCGGGCGCAACCGTCGGCGGATGCCGCGAGTTCCTGGCGCGCGCGATCACCGTCGCGGGCTGGCGCGGGACCTACGTCACGAGCACCCGCGGCGAGGCTGAGGCGCGCGCGTGGCGCACGGACACGCAGAGCGGGCTGATCGACCTGCTCGAGCGCTACGCCGAGGACGTGAGCACCGGCCAGGCGACCGAGTACCGGCTCGGCGGCGTCACGGTCACGGTGCGGGAAGCAGACCTCGCGCTCGACCTGTCCAACGGCGCGCGGATCGAGCTGTTCGGCGCCGACGATGAGCGCGCGCTCCGCAAGCAGCGCGGCCTCGCCAAGCACACGTACTGGATCGACGAGGCGCAGGACTTTCGCTTCCTCGACACGTTCTACAAGGCCGTCATCGTCGGCGCGCTCGTCGACTTCGACGGCGAGTGCTGGCTCAGCGGCACGCCCTCGAAGGATTGTGCCGGGCTGTTCTACGACGTGACGCGCGACGACGCGCAGGCCGCGCCGGGATGGGAGGTGCACGAGTTCCGCGTCATCGACAATCCCTACTTCGGCGCGACGCCCGAAGCGCGGTGGGAGGCGACCGCCGGGCGCGCGATCCGCGAGAACCAGTGGGCCGAGGACGACCCGGACCTGTTGCGCGAGTGGTACGCGCGCTGGGTCCTCGCCGACGCGCGCTACGTCTACGCCGCGCACGCGGTGCCCGAGCACCAGCTCGTGTTCGCGCCGGCGCGGCTCGCGGCCGACGGGCTGCCCGACATCGCGGCGGCGCTCGCGGACCTGCCGAGCTGGGGCGCGCGGGAGTACTTCCTCGCGATGGGCGCCGACCTCGGCACCCGCGACGACTTCGGCGTCGTGATCTGGGCGTGGTCGTTCGCCGACCCGGTGCTCTACGAGGTGATCAGCTGGAAGCGCCCCGGGCTCGACTACGACGAGATGGCGGGGCACCTGATCGCGCTCCGCGAGGCCGTGCCGATCGGCATCGTCGTGGCCGACGCCGGCGGTGGCGGCAAGGGCGCGGTGCAGGGCTGGTCCAAGCGCTGGGTCGACCGCTACGCCATCCCGATCGTCGAGGCCAACAAGGCGCCCGGGTACAAGCCGGTCGCGATCAAGCAGCTCAACACGGACATCAGGCGCGGGCATCTGCGCGTGCGCAGCGGCGGCGTGCTGCTCACCGAGTGGCGCGCGCACCGCTGGGCGAAGCTGCGCTCCGCGTCGGGGATCGAGGTCGAGGACCCGAAGACCCCGAACCACGCCAGCGACGCCGCGCTCTATGCCCACATGGAGAGCTACCACCACCGCCACCGCCCGACGGAGCCCGAGCCCACGCCGGGGATGCCGGAATGGCTGGTTGCGGTCGAGGCCGACCTAGAGCACGATGCGCTGAGGCCCGATGACGACCAGTGGTAGCCCGATCGACGATGTCAAGGCGCTCATCCTGTGGGCCCGCAAGGAGCGCGTGGTCCTCGGTCGCGTGACAATCGGAGACGTGACGGTCGAGATCGCCGACATGATCCCGGCGGCCGGCAACGTCGACATCGCGCGCCCGCCCGACGTCGGCAACCTCTACCGGACGTTCGGCGGCGATGCGGTCGTCGAGGCGATGGCCGCGGCGTCGCCGGAGATCGGCGTCGTCGAGGACGATGACGAGGTCGCGATCACCGACCCGCCGAGGAGACGCCGATGAAGGGATCGAAGAAGCGCAAGCAGGTCATGCGGCGCCGCTCCGCCGAGGAGCGCGGCGACCGCGACGAGCACGAGACGATGCCCGCGCGCGGTCAGCGCTGGTGGTGCTGCGAGGGCGAGACGTGCGCGGCCGCGCTGTGGGCGTGGTTCGGCTCGCTGCGCGCGACGTGGAGCAACGGCGCGCTGATCGACCTCGTGCACAAGGCCATCTACGAGGCGCGCCCGCTCGGCGCGACCAGCGACACGCTCGCCGCCGACCAGCTCATCCGCTCGGCCTCGGCACCGGCGTCGATCAACATCACCAAGAGCATGGTCGACACCGCGACGTCGAAGATCGCCAAGCGCCGGCCCTACCCGGCGATCAGCGCCGACGACGCGGGCTGGAGCGAGAAGCTGTTTGCGAAGCGCGCGACCCGCGTGCTCCGGCGCAAGCTGTCGCTGCCGCGCGTCGAGCGGCTCAAGCCGAAGATCGTGCGCGACGGCCTGTTGTGGGGAACGGGCGTCGTGAAGGTCATCCGCCGCGGCGGGGACGTCGACCTCGAGCGCGTGCCCCGGCGCGAGCTCGTGGTCGACCCGCGCGAGGCACGCTACGGCGAGCCGCGGACGATGGCGCACGTCCGCCCGGTCCCGCGCGAGGTGCTCTGCGACATGTTCCCGGACAGCCACGAGGCGATCATGGCCGCTCCGGTCTACGATCGCAGCGACCTGGCCTCGCGCTACGCCTACGACGG
>ERZ869929.1147-NODE-1147-length-10111-cov-8.948687_pt1 | contig 10111 bp, 22 predicted proteins | sample MGYA00579312_ERZ869929 | MGnify/ENA primary metagenome ERZ869929 (study PRJEB32216, sample SAMN09231818) | wastewater metagenome | place: USA: Maryland | collected 2016-08-09 | study: EMG produced TPA metagenomics assembly of the PRJNA472060 data set (Reclaimed...
CCACCGCAAGGTGGGTGTGGTTGTTTACATGGAGTCAAGGAAAATATTTGTAAAATAATTATTCTTAATATTTGAAACTTAATATATTAAGATTGAAATATTTTGTGGAAAATGGATCGGTCATCACACAGTGTATAGAATGTGGATAACTTGTGGATAAGTCGGGGCCTAGCAAATTTCCCCAGATATATTTTACCCCCACCAAGTCGCATATAGTGAATTCCAAAAATTTTCTCGGATATACTCTACACTCATAAAGTCGATACCCCCACCCATTCTATGAACACTATTGATAACTATGAATTCTAAAAATTTTCTCGGTATAAAAATACCATTTTAAAGTCGCATATAATATTCACTATAAGTTTTGATTAGAATCCTTCTTTATTCCCACACAGATATTATACACACCACCCCTAAATCCTGTCAAGAGGTAAAAACAGAAAATATTAAAAATTTTCTCGGTATATAAATATTGAATAAAGGTCGCATATATGAAATCATTTAAAGAATTTTTATCAGAATCGGCATCTGAAGGCATCTATGGTGAGATGCATCGGTCAATTCTTGACAGAATTGCCTCTCATATGCAACAAAATCATCCAAATTTGCCAATTTCCAAAGAAAATATCAAAAATGTGGGTGCTCATGACGTTCTTTTGAGTCCAAGACCTGAAAAAAATCGGTCAGGGATGAAAATTACTACTTACGGAGACTACGAAGACGAGGAAACTGGAGAAATTTCTGACCGTGAACACATTTATTCCTTCAAAATTCACCCAGGAGGGGGAAAAGCGTGGCATAGTGTTGAAGTATCATTCAGAAAATATCCAGCAAGAGATTATAGAACACCAGGAACCGTCCCATTTAAGACAGATCTTGCATTTAGTGTGAATGGAGAGGAAGTAAAAAATGCAATTCCATCACATGATACCGAATCTATGAGAGAAGTTTATCAGGGAGTGATGGATGCTGTTACTCATCATGCTATGACTCATAATTTGACTGACAAAGATTATGATTTTGCTGCATCTGCTGACACAATATCTCGAGAAAAAGCAAAAAAACGAAGATATAGTCAAATGTTGAATATTTTAAGCGGAAAATCATGAAAACTAAATATAAAAAGAGAGAAAAATGAACTATAAAAACTACCTAAAAGAGCAACTACTGTCTGAAATCATTCGTCCACTGAGTGATTTTGATCCAAATCTTCTTTCTCCGCAGATGAAACTAAAGATGAGAATTAAAAAAGATATGATTAAACTTCGAAGAAGTCTGGAACAAGAGAGGATAGACAGACCTAGCGGTAGACCCAGATATAATTACGGAGATACTGGTAAACCCAGATATAATCCACCACCATATACGATTAATCCAACAGATACAGAAAACTCTCTTGAAAGTCAAAGACAACAACAAAGAGAAAGAAGAAGTCGTCTTCTTCGTGGTGAATTTAATCAATCTGATCTTGGCACACAACCACTGAAACTATATAAGAAAAAATTTGACCTATCATTAGGTTTCAATAAGCAAAATCCAGACAGAACAATATATTGAAAGAAAAATAATATGAAAAAATTTAAGCAATTATTAGAACAAATAGAAATCGTCAAACAAATTGTAGAATGTGAAAGTTTTGAAGATTATGTTGCATTCCTTTCTGAAGGAAAAAGTTTAAACTTGTCTGTGTTAAAACCAACACAAGTGAGTTGGGGATCAGTTAGACAAGGATTTGATCAAGTATCAGATAGAAATCAACGTAGATTAATAGCAAAAGAGGGACGTAAAAAGCGCAGAAGTAAACTTCTTGGTGCAGAAGGTAGTAATCCAAAAATTGCCAAAGAAGAAGAAACTGTTCCTGAATTTGCTACAAAAGGTCTTTCATTAACTCCATCAGACGAATCTGGAAGAATTAATACTTGTTCGTGTGCAACAGAAGAATGTCGTGCTGCTTGCTTAAATAAAGCGGGTCGTGGTGCAATGACATTCACACAAAAGGCAAGATTAGCAAAAACTGATTTCATGTTAGATAATCCTCATCATTTCATGGGAATGTTACATGATGAGATCGATGCACATGAACGATCTGCTACTAAGAAAGGTAAAAGAGCAGCAGTTCGTCTAAATGTTGTTTCTGATATTCCTTATGAAAAATTACATAGAGAAATTTTCGATCAACATCCAAATGTTCAATTTTATGATTATACTAAAATAGCAGGAAGAGTTTTAAATCCTGATGGATCTAAAAAAGAACTGCCAAAAAATTATCATTTAACTTTCTCATCTACTGGTATACATGAGAAAGGAAATTGGAAACACGCTAGACAACATTTAGATAATGGTGGAGTAGTTGCAATGGTTTTTGCTGTTCCAGCATCCAGAGGAGGAAAACCTGGTGGTGATCTTCCATCTCATGTTATTGATAATAAAACAGGAAAAAAATATAGAGTTATTGATGGTGATATTCATGATCACCGACACCTTGATCACATTTATAATGATGCAGAACCAGGAGAAGGTTTAATTGCTGGACTTAGAATCAAGGGTGGAAAGAAAATGTTAGAAAAAGCAGGAGATTTTGCTGTTAAAATACCACAAGGTCAAAATCACGTAGAAGTACCAGATATTCACGGATAACATTAAGACTAAATTAAGAAAAACGAAACCCCTCTGATCTTAACAGAGGGGTTTCTAAATATTAATATGAAAAATAAAAAGAAAAAATCAAAATTAGAAAAGTTTTTCAATTTATTTTATGGTCTATATTATAAAACATTAGATCTTCTGGAAAGAGAAATCATATAAATAAAATTAAAGGAACTATATGGACAAAAAAAATCTAACTCCAGCGGATATGAAACAAAGAGAAAAATACATCAAAGGAATGAAAAAATCTAATGGTGGAGAATTCGAAAAAAGATATCCAGGTCGCGGAAAAGAAGTAATGTATGCCACTGCAAATAAAATGGCAATGAAAGAATCTTATAAGGATTATTTCAAGCAAAGATTATTTGAAAATTTGTTAAATGAAGCAGAATATCAGGGAAGTGAAGATGGTGTTCCTACATTTATCCCATCACCATCTCCCACATCTAATCCACAAATTCCAGGTGGTGGTTCGGTAACTATTAGACCTAGAAATCCACCATCCAAACCATTGCCAGCATTACCTACAACTTCGGAAGAAGATCAAGCACCAAAAAGAGATCGAAGACAAAGAAATAGAACACCATCATCATATCAAGATTGATTAATTTCAATAATATTTTAAAAACACCCAAATCGTAAAGGTTTGGGTGTTTTCTTTAGAGGCATATTCGCCTCTGATGGAGTTTTATCACCCTTTTTCCGATTACACTTGAGACAACATGTAACCACATTGTTCCACTCATGCTTTCCTCCTCTACAACGAGGAAGAACGTGGTCTACTGTGGCAGTTTGCATGTCTAACTTAATATCACAATACTGGCAGATATAATTATCTCGTTTAAAGATATTCTTTCTACATGGACTTAGATCTCTAAATGGAATGTGTACATATTTTTTAAGGACGATATGGAGAGGCAGTTTAAACACCCCACTACTTGTAGGGATCTCCAAGAACTCTTCCTCTGTACATGAGGAAACTTTTCCATTGACGTATAAAGTAACAGCATGTTTCCAATCTATTTCGACTAGTTTTTGGTACGACACATTATAAAGAGAAATAGTTGCATTCATGATATTATTTAGATGATTCTACCAGTTTTCAATGGCAATTTCAATAAAGAATAAATACATACGAACGGAAATAAAATGAATTATAAAAATTATTTTAAACAAATATTATCAGAAGCAGCACCTCCAGTTGTTCCATCAGATGCAGCAGATATAGTAGCAGGAACATACAATGTCATGCAGGGATCTGAAGAGTTAGTAGCGTCTAGAAAAGGTTCTGGTTATTCTAATAGTGATAAAAAGACAAGATTTGGAACTGGTCTTGGATTACTAAATGATGCCGATTATGAAATTCTTCGTCAAAAAGGGTTGAAGTATGGAATTGATATTGATACAATGCCTAATGCTTATCAGGCAGCAAATACAATTCGTCAATCTGAAACATCAAATTATGTTCAAAACTTAGCAAATTCTATGGGTATAGGTTCTGGACATCAATATGTAACTCAACGATCTATGTACGATGATCCAGCACAACAACAATCTATGGAACAGCAAGCAGATCCTTTTGGATTTGGAATTGCTGGTAAAGCACAAGGTTTTGGTATTCGTAAAGCAGACTGGGAAAAGGCGATGATGAAAGCACAGTCTATGGGTATTTCCCCAGAAGAATTCCAAAAAGCACCATCTAAAGTTTTGAATATGATTGCACAGCAAGAGATTAGATCAGGAACACATAATGCTTATGATTAATTAAAGGAGGTTATTATGTTTAATTTTGATGACGATGAATTTGAAGATGATGATGACTTCGAAGATGAAGATGAAGATCTTGAAGACGAAGATGAACTAGAAGACGACGAAGAAGAAATTGATGAAGACGATGACGAATTTGACGGAATCGAACTTCAAGACTTGGAAGAATTAGACGATGATGAAGAAGATGATGATGAAGTTGATTATGATGATGATTTATATACAGACGATGATGACCATTTTATTGGTTGATAATCGTGAAGAAGAAAATGTCAATCTCTGATCAAATATATTCTTGTTATGAACTAGTTGACAAGGCGGAAGTCTTGGCGTATGATGGGTTTTATGATGAGAGCAATCGTGTATGGTCAAAGGCAGCAGAACTTTCTGCTCGCTTATTATCTGACGTAGATCGAACATATTTTTTAGATGAAGAATTAAAGTTTTTAAACCATATCGCAAATTTTTTAAAAGAAGAGTGATTTAGATAATGCGTAAGAATACAATTGAAGTTTTTTTGAATGAAGAGTACGGTTACAAGACTTGGATTTGGCGACCAAACATGAACGAAGAAGAATTCGTTTCATGGTGGCAGAATCTTACAGATTCAGATATTATCAAGTATTTCTTTAATATCAAAGCACTACCAGGAACTCTTAAGGAATATTCCGAAAGGAGTCCTGGTGGAAGTGCTGTTGGACGAGAGTCTGGAGATCCTAAGTCACATCGTCCATATTATTATTGTCACTTCCACGATGTAAATGATTCATATATTTGTGTTGGAAACGAATCAATTCGTTTTGTCAGTCGTGCAAAGTATGACTGGAAGGAACACTGGTACGATTATACATCAAAGCGACAAAAGTCTAAGGTTAGTCAATAAATCCAGTTACATTATTAGTACCTGGTTTAATGTGTTGACATTTTATTGGATATATTACTCCTAAAACTGCGGTTAGTGTCATTCCAGAAGCATTTGATCCAGTAGAGTCAAAATTTCTTGCTCCTGCTATGGTTATTGTTTGTGTTGTTCCACTGACAAATCCAGTAAATGTTCCATTTGCTAATGTCAATCCAGCAGTGGTGATGAGTCTAGCACCTTTATAAGTATCTGACATATTATTCTCCTATTTATAGATATATTTATGAAAAGACCAATCTGGCATGAATATGACTATAAAGTAGCGAGTGATTATTCTCAAGGAACTCCAGAAGAGATTCGTTCTTCTATTAGACATCAGTTAAAAATTCCAGAATATCTTCCAGGAGAAAAATCAGATGATAATCTATCCAAAAGACATAAACCGCAGTACTCTTTTAGAGATTTTATCAAAAGGAAAATGCAAGGTAGTATTCAATAAGGTTGATAATACTGTACGTACAATGGTATGTACTCTTAAACCTGATTTTCTTCCTGGAAAATATGAATCATATCCAGAAAAAATTCAAAGTTCTGGAGAAAATCCAGAAATTATTCCAGTATGGGATGTAGAAAAAGGTGATTGGAGAAGTTTTAAAATTTCAAAAATTATACGAGTTTCTACAATTGATGAGACTGAAGAAAAGAATAACAGCGATAAGAAAAAGAAAAATATTAAAAAGACGTTTGAAGAACGTGTTGTTGAACAAAAGAAAAAGACAGAAGAAAATAGACTTCAAGCAAAGCAAATTATTGATAATTTGAGAAAACAAGCAGAAGAAAGGAGATTAAATAATGGGTAGAAATAATACAAATTTACGTGGATTCTCTTCTCATGCAATGCGAAAATTGCGATTGGAACTTTATGTTAGGTCCAGCAATCGTCGTAGGAATCAGGAAGCATGTGAACGAAATAATATCATTAAGGAAGAAAAGAGTAGACTATGGCAAACACAACAGACAGAGAAGTAAAAGTTAAACACCGTAAGCGCAAGGATCGAACTCGACGCAAAAATCAAGAAAATATTCTAAATTTTGCAAAGAAGAAGACTCTTGAACAAATGAAGAAGGAAGGCAGATTGCCTAAAATCGCAATGGGAAGACTTTGATCTTCCCATTTTTTATAAATATTTTTATGAAAACTTTTAAAGAACTTTTATCGGAAGCAAACAAAGTCAATAAGAATCTTCAGAGACTTGCAATGGCGAATTTTACTTCACCATTAGCATCCCCTGCTAAACCATTTGATCCACAGACAGAAGAAGATATTAGCAACTTAGATCCACTCACTGCTGCACGTGTTAAATCACAAGCAAAACAAACTTGGTCTAGAAATTTTGATATAAAAGATAGACAGTCAAGACTAATTAATTTAGTTGGACAACAATTGGAAAAGAATCCAGATCTAGCATTTAATCTTCAAAGATATGCTGCTGCAAAGAAGGCGGCGTATGGAAGAGAAGCAAAACAATATGGATACTATGGTGGTAATCCCAAAAAACCAATAACTCCTCAAATAACCCATGAACTTATGGGAGTTATGGGAAGAACTGTACAGAGCAGAATGGGTGGAGCAATATTACCACACCACGGATCTTACACATACTGACTTGACTTTAAAAATATTCGTGTTATAATTGTAGCATGAATATTTTTGTTGTGGATAAAAATCCTAGAATCGCAGCACGGTCGCTTTGCGACAAGCACGTAGTCAAGATGATCGTAGAAGGTTGTCAAATGCTTTCTACGATTCATCGTTTAGGAGCATCACATATTGTTCATGCCCCAGTTGAACTGTACAAACAGTCATTTGTAAATCACCCATGTACAATTTGGGCAAGACAAACTTCAGAAAATTATTATTGGTTGGCAGACCATACACATGAACTTTCACTAGAATATACTCATAGGTACGGTAAAGTTCATAAGGCACACGAAATGACCGAATGGTTCATTAGGGTTCTTCCAATGAAAGTTCCTTACGGAGATTTGACACCGTTTGCTCAGGCAATGCCAGAAGAGTATAAAGTCCCAGAAAATGCTGTACAGGCGTATAGAAATTATTATCTTGGTGCTAAATCAAAGTTTGCAAAATGGAAATTTACAAATCAACCAGAATGGTATACTGAAGGGTTGACAAGACAAGAAGTTCTGGTATAATAAGCGCATACAAATAATAAACTCGCTTCGGTGGCAGACAAGCAATGCATCACCCTTTTAAGGTGGCGAATGTGGGGGCAGTACCCACCCGAAGCATTAAATTAATTTATGGTATTTGAGTCTTGCTTTATTTCCTTTGCCATAATTTAATGCTTTATATGTTGGTGTTAGAGAATGGCAATTAGGACAAAGAACTCTTAAATTTTCTGGTCGATTATTTTCTGAATCACCATTGATATGATCAATTTCTAATGGACTTTTACCAGTTGTTGGATTTAATTCACACCAACCACATTTAGAACATTTATAATTTGTTTGTTCTAATAAATATCTTCGTATGGTAGTAGATAAACAAAATCCTTTTTTTGTTCCATCCCATCTACCATCTAACCATTTTTGTAATGATTCTTTTGATTGATAATCTCGTTGACATTTGTTGGAACAATATTTACCTTTAGAATTTTGTGGTCTATATGTAAATTCTTTTAAACAATTAATACAATTTGATTTTTTCATATGTATACCTCATATACATATATATGTTAGGACTATTTTGTGTGGGTATGATGTAGCAGCAACATAGAAGTTTTCCAAACTTTTTTCAGGGGTGCAAATCCCCTTACCCACTTTATGAGTGATAATAGACAACATTCGGCAGGAAAAGGCGACAAAGCAAGACCAGTTGACTATAAAAAGTGGTCAGAAAACTGGGATCGTATTTTTGGTAAAAAGAAAAAGACAAAGAAAAAGGTTAAAAAGAATGCCGATTGAATATGAGATGAAGTACCTCTATGATGTTGTTGCCAAGGCAATTTCTAGATACTCAGAAGACCATACTTGTGCAAAATGGTATCATGGTATAGAAAATATTATCTTAGAAAATATTAGTATAAATGATTCGTATTATAATGATTATTTTGAAAAATACGAATTGGCATCTATGAAAGAACTTATTCGTCGTGGTTTATGGGTAAAATGGTCAAATTCTCAAGAAAAACCAGTTTTGTCTCCAGATCCACTCAATAAGTTGTCGATATGGAATGATTCTGAACCAATTAAAAATGGTTCAGATTAAATAAAATAAAATATTTCATTAGGGAGCAAGACATACATAGGTTGGAGGTCAAGATGCTCCCCGAAGAAGAAATTACAATCAAAATTAACAAGAAAAATTGGAAAATTAAAATTGTAAAATCTACAGAACTATCTCCAGCAACTTGTGGAGAATGTGATCATCCTTCAACTGCAAAACCAGAAATTTGGGTGAAAAGAAGTTTAAAACCTAAAGATGTAATGGACACCATAATTCATGAAGTAATTCATGCGATTCGTCCAGAATTATCTGAAGAGGCAGTGCTAGAAACTGCAAGCACAATAGCAGATGCACTTTGGAAGTTAAAGTACAGAAAAGAAAAAAAACTTCCAAAAGAGTCTTGACAGTAAACAAAACATCGTTACAATATAACTAACAAGGCAAGTGTAATGCCTTAGTAAACAAAGAGTGACCGACTGAGTTTACTTTTATTATGGTCAATTTTGAGGTAATTGTTATGAGTACGAAGAATCGAATTTCAAAGAAGCGTCAGGTTATGAATCATCTTGCACGTGGTTGGGGCATCACTGCCGAAACCGCACGTAAGCGTTATGGAGTACGTAATCTCCGTGCAACCATCAGCGATGTTCGTGAAATGGTTGAAGAGTTTGGTAACTGGGAAATTACCAGTCAAGAAGGTCGATACACTATGCGTGATACTCATCCAGGAAAGCGTACCTATGCTTTCCGTAAGGATGGAACTCGCTACCGTATTGCCAACTAATACAACTTAACAAAATATCGAAGGATAGGGCGATTAATTTCGCCCTTTTCTTTTCATGAATCTTGAAAATATTTTAAATTTTGCGTATCCTCTGTGCTTGGAAATCCCAAGACAAAAGAAGCATATTTCTCTTATTTTTCATAAAAATCGATTACTTTCCGTTGGAAGAAATTGTTTCAAGACACATCCAAAGGCAAAGGAAATCGGATATGCATATGAAGAAATGCATTCTGAACTTGACGCATATCGAAAAGTTCCGAAGAATTATAGGGGGTTGAAGTTGACCCTTGTAAATATACGGTTTAACCGTTTTCAACAACTTCGAATGTCACGACCATGTGAACTTTGCACTCCTTGGTGTCGTGAAGTTTTTGATACTATATACTATACCGATGACGAAGGTATTAAGGTAATGGAGTGACTTATGAGTAAATATGTAATCAAAGAAACAAAAGAAACTTGCGTGGTTCTTGAAACCTTTACTGATTTATTTGGCAATGAAATGGTTAAGATCAAGACTGAATCTGGTCAAATCATGGAAGTTGCCAAGAGTGATATTGTTCAATTTTTACAGGATTAATTATGCCTTACCGTCTTCATATTGATATTCCTCTCAACATGACTGAGGAACAAGCAATCATCGCATCACAACAAATTCTTGGTCTTCTCGCTGAAGAAGAAACAGATGCTCTAATTCTCAATGCTATCGGCGTTGAAGAAATCAATTATCGTCTTGGTCACGATGATGATCGTCAAAAGAGTAATTATTTTACCAAGAATGAAAATGGTCATGTGAATA
>ERZ869929.1148-NODE-1148-length-10109-cov-10.466282_pt1 | contig 10109 bp, 14 predicted proteins | sample MGYA00579312_ERZ869929 | MGnify/ENA primary metagenome ERZ869929 (study PRJEB32216, sample SAMN09231818) | wastewater metagenome | place: USA: Maryland | collected 2016-08-09 | study: EMG produced TPA metagenomics assembly of the PRJNA472060 data set (Reclaimed...
AATCACGGCTTGCTGATAGTCAATTTATTGTGAAAATGGCTAACAATTCGCCACAGTTTAAGACTTCTTTGCGCGGTGCGATTGCTGAGAAAGTATCAGGACTAAAAGACACTAAACTTATTGAGTTTATCGAAAACAAAGCTAATCGTGAATTGATTAAGGGCATCTTTGGCGACACTGTACTTAAGAAGTTTGACCGCGTTTTAGTTGATGCTAAACGGGATAGACTAGGCTCTACTCTTGGCGGTGTTGGCGGTTCTCAAACCTATGGCCGTGGCGCGACTGACAAGATAATGAATCAAAGCGTATGGAAACTAGACACGGCTGGCGGCACACTAGGGGCAGCATTAGGGGCATTACTTGGCGGTGGTGTTGGTGGTACAGTTGGGGCGGCTGCTGGTGGTGCATTAACGGCGCATTTGGTTAAAATGATGAACATGAAGCAAAATGCGACAACATCCAAGGCAATGCTTGACCCTAAATATGGTGCTGAGTTACTGAAAAAACAGCTTGCGCCAACTCCGTATAAACGCAACTCATTAGAGTCATTAATGAAATATTCCGTACCTTCAACCATTCCAGCTCAGTCAAAGGATAAAAAATAATGGCTATTGCATCTTTAATGCCTTTACCAAAATACCAAGCAATCGCTAATATTAATGGCGTATTGACCCCAATTAACAATGGCTATGTGTACGCTTACATTGCAGGTACAACCACGCTAAAAGACACTTACACGACAGCCGATGGCACTACGCCTAATGCTAATCCTGTGCGCCTTAATGCGCGTGGCGAGGCTTCTATTTTCTTAGGTGCGGGTGCTTATGATATTAAATTATGTGATGCGGATAATGTTGAAATATGGAAGCAGTTAAACGTTCGAGGTTCTGCTACCGTTCGCAACTTCACGACTTATGCAGAGTTGTTAGCTAATTCAGGCTTTCAAAATGGCGAGTTTGTTAATACAACTGGCTATTACTCAAGCGGCGACGGTGGCGGTAATTCATTTTATTGGGATAGTACAAGCACAGCAACACACAACGGCGCGACAGTCATCAAGCCTACCTCGGTAAGCGGTGCAGGACGTTGGCTTGCGATTAACAATACAGCTTCATTGCTGCAACGTGGAGCGATTGGCAATTACCAATATTACGCAGTTAGCGATTGGTACACAGCAGGAACTGCTTATTATCGTGGTTTTGCTAATTTAGCTGCTGTTCAGGCGGTTTATCCGCATGTCACCGCATCAACTGACAGTATTGATTTCGCAGTAATTCAGTCAGCAATTGATGCAAGTTACGGTGGCGACTTGATTATTCCCAAAGGGGGATATAATTTACGCGCGGCCCGTGCCGATAAAATTTTAGAAATTCGGGATCGAATTAATATTATTGGCAGTTACGGAACGGATTTTATAATATCGTCCTATACTCCAAATACGCAAGATGTAATTCAAATTAACCCAACTTCAATTGCCGATGAGGGCGTTGAATTGCATAACATTTGGGTGTACGAACAATCAGGAACACCAGCGCGAGATATTTTACGAGTCAATCTTGATCTGACGCATGGATTAAAAAAATTACGTTTATTTGGATGTTTATTTAGAACAAGTAACGCTGCAGGGCGTGCTGTTCGTATTTTGAATCCTGCAAACATTAACGCTAATGGTTTATTTTCTACTAACATCGAACGTAGCGAATTTTCAGGGGGGTTATTTGCAGAGGGTTTGGGTGATAGTGTTAGAATTAAAGATAATACGTTTTCGGGACTCAATATTGGCATCGACATTGCAATGTTACCTATTGATGCCGCAGCAAGTGCATCTACGAAACTGTCTATCAAAGATAACAATATCACATCGTTAGGCGGCGCGATTGTAATTAGACGCGGTCGTGGGGTTACGATTGCTGATAATAATATTGAGCAGCTCGTTGATTTGACGGGCCACTCATGTATCACTCTATTCAATTTAGATGATGCAAGCGGTAAATCTGTTATTACAAATAACAAAATTGAACCTAACGACCCAGGATCTAAATGCAACGGTATCTATCTGTATCGCTGCAAAAATACTGCTGTTGTGAATAATCAAGTCGGCACGTCTGCAAAAACTGGATCATACACGGCAGCAGTATTGTTGTCGGAATGTGAAAACGTGCAAGTGCATTATAACGATAGCTATGTATCTGATAATTGTTTTGGTGTTTTGATTGATGCGGGGTCAAAAAATACGAGCTATAAAAAAGGCAAAATCAGGCCAGTCAATGCTAATTTTACAGAGATTGAAAATGCAAGCACCAGCACTAGCGGCTATCGAATTATTCCTGCACTTTTAAATGGCTGGGTCGTGGCAGGTAGTGGACAGTTCCAATATGCTCAATTTACAAAAAACGATGGTGTTGTATCGTTAGACGGTGTTATCGCTAGGGCAATTACAACGGGCGATCATTTAATTATGACACTGCCCGTGGGAATGCGTCCATCACTACGCGTTATGTCTATTTGTTATGCGTATTATGCCGATGGGACTGTAGGTTTTTGTAATGTCAGAGTAGACCCTGACGGCAGTGTATATTTGAGTAAACGCTCACATACTACTCATGATATTTCAGAATTATCGCTTAATGGTATTAACTTTAATGCGGCGGATGCGTGATTTTTAACAATAAAAACCCTCAACTAAACACTTACAAATTATAAATGCTTGACATCATTTACCTTTCTGTTTTGTTGAGGGCATTGCCCTTTAGCTTTGCCATGTCATTTGCCGAAAACATCAGCGTAATGTGCATAAATAGGCGCGGGTATTTGCGCCTTACGCACTTAGTTGGGCATTAATGCTTGTATGGGTAATCTTCAATTATCGGAGTCCCATGTGAGCAAGGCATTCTGTAATCAGGCCACTGTTTGCCTTTTTTCATGTCAAACCAAATATCAGAATAACAAGGCTCAATCCAGTGCCTTTCCCAACGTCCGCCATGCCACTTTCTGTACCACTTGAATCTTTCAAAAGTGTATTTAATCCAAAAAAGGGTCATCACTTTTCTAAATAGTTTATCCATCGCAACACCTGCCTAACTCTGCATCAAACCGATAAAGCCCCAGCCGCCTGTGTAGCTCAAATGGCAGTTAAGAGGCTTTACGGCTTATGCGTTGGTAGTTATACACCACGCTTATTCCATCGCAAAATAGCAAGGTCTATATAAGCACCTGTCCCACGTTCATCGGCTTCTCTTATTCCATCATTCACTTTTGGCTTAACTCCACATTCCTTGTTGTCACAATAAACCATGCCCCATGCTCCGCCTTCTTTGTCGGGGTTTTGCGGCGCAAGGCTTGGCTCTGTGCTGCAAAATGGGCATGGTAGTGGCATTAGCTTTGGCTTCAGTTGTTTTTCGTTCATAGTGTTCTCCAGTCTCTATCGTTAATCGTGTATAACATCGTGTCAAGTGCGATAACGCCCCATGCACTTACCGTGTAAATCCACTGTTTTTGTGGGTCGTTGCCTGTTAGTTTTGGTGTTAGAACCCATTAACTATTCGTACATTTGCCAACTTTTAATGGCTAAGTCCTCTTTGTGCATTTCATCGCTATGCGGCCACTTTTGCACTAATCCAAAAGCCTCATCTAAATCAAAAGCTACAGGCTTTTTGTCTTTGTAATACTCGCGTATATTTTTGTCATATTCGGCACATTCTTTTTCTGCTGTTTCTTTGTCTTGCATAGCAAATGACAAATCAATCGCTGGAATGTAAATAGACCATAATTCTGTGGTCGGTTCTAACTCTTGCGTCAAGTGCGATGTTGCCCCACGCTCTACAGTGTCATTACTCATGTTTGTATTCCTGTTATCAAATTAAATTCTTGTAGGGCAAAACGCCTTACGCTCAGTGTTATGCGTCAGGGGCAGGTGTAGCAAACTTTTCGTTTTTGCCTAAGTCGCAGTCTTGCTCCCATTCACCCTCGCAGTATTTTCTATCCCTAGCTTTGCATTCACAAAGAGAATTTTGTCTTTCAATTTCCATAAGCGCGTCATGCAGTATTTTATTTAAGTGTACTTGTTGCGCTTCATTCAGCACTGGTATTGGCACAAACAAAATCCCTGCATCTTTCAACGCTTGTACGATTTCCAACGCTTTACGCATATCAACTGGGCTTGCTCTGTTCATCACTCACTCTCTGCACTCTATCGTTAATATTTAATGACGCATAACATCACAATCAAGCAGGAACGCACCCTAGCTGATTACTGTGTTAATTAAATTGTTAAAGGGTGCGTCCTCTTATTGCTTGTGTTAGATGCTTCTACCGACAAATCCATTAGCAAATGCTTTTTTCTCTAAAAAACCTAGATTTTCTAGTTTTTTAACTGTTTGTCGTTCAAAAAAACTGAGTTTATGCCAATCTTTTAGTTGCAAATAATTAGCTTCTTGCTTGAGTTTTTCGTGTAAGCTTTTAACTCGTGCGTGTAGCCCAGTATTTGACTCTGACGCAACCACAGCGTCTAGTGCTGCACTTGCTTTTTTCTCTACTCTGTCAAAGCCAACACCGTACAACTCGCCATGCGCTTCACGCACATACAATAATGCGCTTCTTGCGTCTTTTAGCGCATCTTCAAGTTGCGCGGCTCTTTCTGTCAAACCTTCCAAAGCATTACCAAAATCACCACTTTTGTGGTATTGCTGCAATTCTTCGCTAAGTTTCATAACATCAATCCTCATTTATTAAAATCCGCATAACATTTACGTCAAACTGACAAATACCCAAACAGCCGCTTTTTGATGCTTTACCGTATAAAAACTACGGTAAACAGCTTAAATTGTGGGTATTTGCAGTTTACGTCTGTGTTATGCGTCTAATCTGCTTCTAAGAAGATAGCCCATTTTTCGACTAAATCACTAAATCTATCGTTTGGCTCTTCGTAGTAGTAAAAACCTGTTTCTTCGCTCCACCGCGCAACCTGATAGCCTGTTTCGCTCCATTCAGGGCAGTAACAAAGAATAGGCTGTTCCACAGGTGGCAATTCACCGCTATTTACATCAATCCACTTCATCATAATGTCGTACTCTGTTATCTATCGTTAAAACACACCTAACTCTCGTTGTAGCGCGATAACCACCCAATCGCCTGTGTTAATCCAAAAAATCTTCGGCATACGCGCCGTCGTCCTCAAAATCATCATCATTCACGACTTAACTCCCCAATTCTCTACAGCACCTAAAATAATTTGCCGCTCCCGATTGTCGGGAAGTCGCTCACCTGCCAACGCCTGAGACACCAAACTAAAACGCAATTTTGTCTTAGTCGCCAAGTCGCCTTTCGTGATAAATTTCTCGCGCATGACTTGCAAAACATACTCACGCTGTGGCCATACTGTAAAATTTTCACACATTACAAAAGGTACGGTTTTGTCGATTTTGTTGCCGTGTCCTGTTTTTATTTTGCCGCCTTTTGCCAAAAATTCATCAACCAGTCGGGCAATCTCGGCTGATTCCTCGGTTTTTGGATGGTGTCTTGGCAGTGCAGGGGGTATAAACTTGGCGTTTAATATCGGCTCATTTTTCATTTTTTGCTCCAAAATTACTCACACATTTTTTCATGCGTAACTTCTTTGCTTTTTGCATACTCATAGTCGCCTTGACCTGCACAGCCCATCATTACAAATAAAATCAACAAAAAAATACCAAAATGTTTATCGTTAAGCGCATTCATTTTCATACTCCTTCATATCTTGCGCTTTGTTTTCAAGCGCGTGATTTTCGTTATACAAGCGCGTTATTTCGCACGCCTGTTTTTTAATAATAAACTCGTTACGTCTGCGAGATTCAACCATCTCAACAAGAGTTAAAATCAAAATCGCTGCTATTCCTAGCAAAAACATATCCATAATATTTACTCGTTCCAGTTGAGACGCATGGTGTTGTCAGGCTCAACATACACCGCCTTTTTGTGTTTGATTAAATCAACGCGATAAATAGGCTTTAACGCTTCTTTACGCGCTTTATGATAAGCATTTACAAGATTAGCCAACGCCTCGTTTTCTTGCTCTTGTGAAGCGTCATAGAACGCCTCTCGTAACGATGTGAGGCTCACGCTGTTAGCTCCTTTATCAACGCATCACAAAACGATTCAACTATGTAGCCCGTTAAATCACTTTGCTTGATGCGCATATCAATGTTTGCTTCAATCATAAGCATTACGCCAGTGATATTTACATAAACTTTTTTACTTGTACCTTTTAGCACTTGGTCATGCTCAAAGTACACTTTAAATGTACTAAACTCTGACTCGATGATTGCGAAGCCATCGCCAATACCCATTACTTTAAAAGCCATTTTATTCCCCTTTGTTTTTACGCTTGCATCATGCCGCGTTTCGATAAGCTAAATATAGCCCCATTAAAAAATAAACGCAAGATATGTTTTCTATCTTTTTTCTATTTACTTTCTATTGTGTTGTCTCTATACTGCAATCACACAAGCGAATTTGGAGTATTAAAACAATGGCAAAACGTACAGCCGCACAAATGATTCACTTTTTCAAGAACAACAAATACGTTGCTCTTAGATTGAGAGTCAGTGAGCGTACAGTAGCTAACTGGGTTAGCCTAAATTACATAGGCCGCGAATCGTGCTTAGATTTTTACAACTTACTGGTTGAGCATGGTTATCCAAAACCAAACTTAGGCGAGATTACATCATTAACTAAAGGCAAGATGGAGAGTGTAAAGTGAAAAGAATTTATAAGGATGAAAACGTTTACGATGCAACAATAAAGAGATTTGATTTTATTTTTGCTAATTTTGAGCGTATTTATCTATCGTTTTCAGGTGGTAAAGATTCAGGCGTTATGTTGAATCTTGTATTGCAATATATGAAAGAGCGCGGAATTAAACGTAAAATTGGTATTCAAATATTAGATAACGAAGCTAATTATGAATACTCTGTACAGTTTATGCACCGTATTTTACAAGCAAATAGCGAATATCTTGATATTTATTGGTGCTGTATGCCTATTACTTTGCCTTGTACTGTTTCTGCGTATGAAGTCAATTGGCAGTGTTGGGGTGTTGCTGATAAACCTCGTTGGGTTAGACCAATGCCGACTGAAAGTTACATCGTTAATATCAACAACCATCCGTTTGGCGATAAGTTCATTGAAAATATGAATTACGATGAGTTTTGGGATATGTTTGCTGAGTTTTACAGTCAAGGTAAAACAACTGCAAACCTTATTGGCATACGCACTCAAGAAAGCCTTAATCGTTTTCGTGCAATCATGAATGACAGAAAAGAAACCATGAAAGGTATGCAGTGGACTAAAAAGAATACTGACCATGTGTATAACGTGTACCTAATTTATGATTGGAAAACTCGTGATATTTGGATATGTAATTCTAAGTTTGAATTTGATTACAATAAATTATACGACACGTTTTATTTAGCAGGTGTGCCAGTTGAGAGAATGCGTGTGGCAAGTCCTTTTATGAGTGAATCAAAATCAAGCCTTAACTTGTATCGCGTTATTGATGGCGGCGTATGGGCTAGGCTTTGCGCTCGTGTTGGTGGTGCTAACTTTGCTGCTACTTATGGCAAGCAACTTAATTATCATTCTTTCACATTGCCAAAAGGCCACACATGGAAGTCATTTGTTAAGTTCTTATTGGCTACTTTGCCAAAAGAATCGGCAGAAAATTTTAAGATGCGCTTCATTCAATCCATTAAGTTTTGGGGTCGAGTGGGGCGCGGATTAAGCGAAGAAGTTATTTTAGACATGGAAAAAAATGGGATTAAGTTTAAAGAAAACGGAACAACTCCTCATGGTGGTAATGAGTTGAGACGTATTGTTGTTAAAGTTCCACCAGATAACCTTGATTGTTTAAAATCTCATAACAGCTCAGTTACAAGCTGGAAACGGTTTGCAATCACAATCCTTAAAAACGACCACACTTGCAAGTATTTAGGGCTTCAGCCTGCCAAACATCAAATGGAGCGGCAGAAAGCTATAGAAAAGAAATACAGCAAACTAACTAAACAAACTGAGGTATAACCATGAAAATCATTAAAACATCTGAATTGCCAGTAGAGCGTCAAGTTGCATTTCACTCAGGTATTAGCAATCGTATTGTGCTAGCTGAGGACAATATGGGATTTACAATGACAAAAACTGTTATTGAGCCAAATAAAAAGGTTTTTCAACACTATAAAAACCATTTAGAAAGCTGTTACTGTGTATCAGGAAATGCAACTTTAACCAATTCCATAACTGGTGAGCAATATCAGATAACGCCTGATACAACATACGTTTTAGATAGACATGACCCGCACTACTTTGAAGCGCATGAAACAACTGTTTTAATCTGTGTATTTAACCCACCACTTACAGGAAGAGAAATACATCGTGAAGATGGCTCTTATGCGATTCCGAATGAGGATGATTTTAAGTCTCCAGTTTATGATGTTAAGCGCGTCCCAATTGAAAAAGTTACTGCTAACGACTATAACCCTAACAGCGTTGCACCACCTGAAATGGCTTTACTTGAAACATCTATTTGGGAAGATGGCTATACACAACCTGTTGTTGTTGTTTATGACTCTGACAATGATAACTATGTTGTTGTGGATGGCTTTCATCGTTATTGTACATTACGAGATAGCAAGCGTATTAACGAAAGAGAAAAAGGAATGTTGCCTGTTGTTGTGCTTAAAAAAGAAATGCATGACCGTATGGCATCAACAATACGTCACAACAGAGCGCGCGGTTCACATAATATTGAATTAATGTCAACTATTGTTGCTGAGCTTGTTGAAATGGGTAAAGGCGACCATTGGATTTGCAAACATATTGGTATGTCTCCAGATGAATTGTTGCGTTTAAAACAGATAACAGGGGTTGCTGCATTATTCCAGAATCAGGATTTTTCTAAATCTTGGGATGCTGAAGACTTTGAAGATGTTGGAAATGATGAAGTTTAAACGAGTTTATCATCCGTTTGACAAGTGGGAAGAAGTTGCACATGGAATGTGGTCACCTGTTGAAGATAAAAAACTATGGCTTGAAAAGGCTATAGTTTTCACTGGAAACCATAAACTTTATGGCTCTTACATGTTGAGAGTCATAACCGAATGGCCTATCAGTTGTGAAAACGCTTTAACAGATAATAACCTTAACAAAAAAGCATGGGTCGGACACGCGGCCTGTGCTTTAGCGATAGGTTGTCCTGAACACATAACGCGAGAGGCTTGGGGGCATTTAACATATGAGCAGCAATTACTGGCAAACAAAGAGGTAGACCGAGCAATTTGGCTATGGTCAAACAATTACTCAAAAAATAAAGGAATACGAGACTATATGGATAAACAGATGTTATTCCAATGGGATTCCTGACGAGGTATCTGATACTTTAATGAAATCAGGTAGAGTTCCTTCTTATAAAGCTATTGCTTTGTGTTTATTAAAAAACGATATGCAATTAAGATGGATAGGTTTTGGGAGAGCTGAATCAAAAACGGTTGAGACTTTAATTCAAATCAAAAAAACTAGCAATGAAAACCAATTATCATTGTTTTAAACATAGACTGAGGGTTAAACCATGATTTACTTACTATGCTGCATATTTGTTTTATTCTGCACAATAGCATTATTAAGAGGCGCAAAATGAAGTACAAAAAAAAAACAAGTCAAACAACAGCCTCCAATTACAATAATTGGTGACTGTGTAACAAGGGAGATTATGAAGATAAAAGCGATTAAGGGATAAAAGAAAAGCCACTTTAATTAGTGTTTTTTGATAGAATGTACATTACCACCCTACAAGTTCAGAGGAAACTCTGCTCTGAGTGACTCAAGTTACGAGTCAACAAAAAAGCCACTTTAATTAGTGGCTTTTTTGTTTTAGAGTTTTAGTGCGTTTAGTAGTTGCTGTTGCGTTTCTGCTTTATTCTCAATTGCAAACATAACTTTATCATCAATACAACCATCAGCGACAATATGAACCACTCTTACAGGCTTAGTTTGCCCCTGTCTGTACAATCTACCGTTGAACTGTTGGTATAGTTCTAATGACCAATTCAAGCCAAACCATACGATAATAGAGCCTCCATGCT
>ERZ869929.1149-NODE-1149-length-10106-cov-2.938016_pt1 | contig 10106 bp, 8 predicted proteins | sample MGYA00579312_ERZ869929 | MGnify/ENA primary metagenome ERZ869929 (study PRJEB32216, sample SAMN09231818) | wastewater metagenome | place: USA: Maryland | collected 2016-08-09 | study: EMG produced TPA metagenomics assembly of the PRJNA472060 data set (Reclaimed...
AGATTAAAAAGTTTATTTGTGCTTTCTTAGAGGAAGATGTTGCCTATAGATATAGATTTCAGTGGTTTATAGAACACTTGGATGTTTCAAAGGTCAAATTAAGTGATGCAGACAAGTATTACTTTAGGCCTAAAAGATTTAAGGTTGACAGTTAATGAATAAACAAAAAGTGGCGATAAGATTAGCACAATTTCTTTTAAGATATGGGAGGGGTAATGAGTTATCAGGGTTTATCACAGCAAGATTCAATGACGCTGTTATGGCAGGATTGGCAATTGATTTGATTAATAGAATATTTGGGTTTGAATTAAACTTAATAATGATAACAGCCCTCATAGTTATATTTGTACCTTTTGTTTCTTACACTTTAGGATATTTAGACGAAAAATTTGGGTTTTGGAGAGTACAAAATAATTATTCAAGTCAACACTTAAACCCATACTTTGAAGATAAATTTAAAGAATTAAACGATAAATTAAATGAAATTGCTAAAACAAAAAACTAATAAAGAATACGGCAAAAACGGAAGCTTATTTTGTATGGCTATGAAATCTATGGAAGATGGGATAGCTCCTTATTGGAGTTTTAGTAAATCTTTAGTTAAGGAAGGTGATACAATAACGGCTAACAGATACTTCACGGATATAATAAGCTCTGGCAATACTGCTTTTTATGCCACTAATAATGATAAGATATATAAATATTCTTCTAATGAGTGGAGTATTATTGGGAATGTTGCAGGATATACAATAGGGTTTGATAGGAGTGTTACAACAAACTTAATATTTCCAAATGGAAATTATGTTGGCATAGGCACAGGGTTGTCTTCTTCGCCATCATTTAATTTTTCTTGGAAAGCATTAACATCATTAACTACAGAAGAGCAACCAGTTGAGAATTATGAAAGCTTTACTTTTATAGGTAATGGATATCAAATAGCAGGGTTTTCTGGAGGAGGAGATGATTTTGCAAGTAATATGTTTGAATTGCCTGCTTCGTTTAAAATAAAAAGAATTAAATCAGGCAAGAATGGAGTTTTAATTGGTGTGAACGAGGGTAGCCATTCTTACTTAGTTTTATGGGATGGATACTCTGAAGTCGCTATAACGCCTTGGATACCATTGCACCATCAAATAGTAGATATATGTAAGTACGATGGTTATTGGATAGTTATGACAATTGATGGATATTTCCACCAAACAGACGGGTACTCTGTAAAAGAATTAACGCATTTTGACGGGATAGACGGGCAAATTGGATTTTATGGTGGGATAACAGCTACAAGAGATAAGTTGTTTGTTTCTGCTGGACACGGTATATCAACAACTTATGGTGGTACCGACCCAAGAAGATTAGCTGGGGTACATATATACGATTTAAAAACTGGGTTATGGAGTTTTTGCCCTTTCAATAACTTTGGAAACGCACACGCTGGAGCTGTTTGTATAGATTACCTTAATGGTTCTGGGACAATATGGATTGCAACGAGTTATGCTGATGATTCTGATAGTGGGGCAGTTTATCCTATGAGGTTAACTGAAGGCAGTTATGGTGGGGTCAGCAGGTCATTCTATATTTCAAAACCATTTCAAAACGATAAAGTTGCTGTGATTAAAGGTGTATTTGTTAAGTCTGGATTTATTTCTGGGTATGGTTTTGATACACAAAGTTCAATTCCATTAACGCTAACAGCTAAAGTTGCTGGGGTGGACAGACCTCTGTTTATGAGAGGATTTACAAATTCTGCTTCAGCGGACAAAACATTAGTTGTAGTTGACGGCACACAAACAGGATGTAATACAGCAGAGGTTGGGGATGAAATAATGTTTTTAGCAGATAAAAACTATGGTGAGACAAGACACATAGCTTCAATAGCTGATAAAGATACTAACAAAGAGAGATGGACAGTGGATAGTGCTTTTACAAACACAATAGCAACAAGTATGCCTATAATGATAACTCCTTTTAAAACATTAGGAACGAGAACAGTTTATTCAGGGAAGTTAGAGGAGCTATATTTTGAATGTCAGCAGAAAATAAAAAGTAGAGATTTTTATGTGAAAGTAGATATACAGGATTCAAGTGGGTATATTAGCAGATTAAAGATAGACGAAATAGGTGTGTTAATAAAAGATTTAAGATTTGAAACATAATGGAACAAAACGAAATAAACCAAATGATATTGTCTGGAGAGATAGAAGTTATTGAAGAAAAAAATGGCACAGAAGAAAAACAAACTGCTATTGATACAGTGGCAGATTCTACTTTGAATTATGAGATATATAAATCAGCTTTAGAAACAATAAGGCAAATTAAAAAGCACACAGGAACGGCCCCAACATATAGTCCAAGAGATTATCCACAACAAATTGTATTTTATAAATCAGGAGCGACTTATAAAGTATATTTTAATATTGATAATTCTTGGCAGTATATAACGCTTGGAGGCGAGAAAACAAAGGGGGACTTTGGTGGTGATGGTTCTGACGGAGCATTGAGTATATCTTCAGGGACAACGACTATTGACTGTAATACTTCAGCAATAGTTGTTAAGAATTATAGCTCAATATCAATAACAGGTACTGCTAAATTAGCTTTTTCAAATAAACACGCAAACGGAACAATAGTTATATTAAAATCACAAGGGAATGTAACGCTTACTTCTTCTGATAGCACTATGATTGCTTTATCTGGCATTGGGGCTGATGGTGGTAGTGGTGGGACTGATTGGCAGGATGGTTTTAAAGGGCTTTTAGGGAATGGGATAATAGACGGAAACTTTGTGTCAACGCCTACGATTATAAACTATGGGACTGGAGGTGATGCTGATGATGGTTCTATCGGTGGTGGGCCTTATTATGGTGGTAACAAAAATAGTTCTGGTGATAGAAATGCAGGTTATCCTTTGGGAAACAAACATATATACGCACAGTCAAACACTTCTTTATACCCGAGACTTGTAGCTTGTGGTTCAGGTGGTGGAGGTGGAGCAGGGGCTGGCAACAGTAAAACAGGTGGAAATGGTGGAGCTGGTGGTGGAGCTTTGATAATTGAATGTGGGGGAGCTTTAAATTTCACAGGTATTATTGATGTTTCTGGAGCTAATGGTAGCAATGGGGATTCTACTGGTGGTTCAAATTATGCTGGTGGAGGTGGAGGTGGGGGAGCTTCTGGAATGTGTTGCATAATTTATAACACTTTAACAGACGCTTCAGGTACTATTGATTCTTCTGGAGGGGCTGGTGGAGCTGGTGGTGGTTGGGGAGCTGATGTAACTAATTCTCTTGGTGTATATTCAGGTTCAGGTGGAGGAGGAGCTGGTCAATGGGGAGGTACTGGAGGATTTGGTGGCAATGCTGTTACAAGTTCAACCCCTAACGATGGCGTTGCAGGAACTGATTATGGAGCAGGTGGTGGAGGTGGTTCAGCTTCTGGAGATAGAGCTGGACTTGGCAACCCAAGTTTGGGTGGTACTGGTGGAGCAGGTGGAGCTTCTAATAGTGGTTTAATTATTCAAAATTATTACTTTGCTTAAATATGAAAACTATAAAAGTAGAAAAAATAGAACAAGGACATTACAAAATGACGGATGAAAAGGTAGCTCCTAACTCCCAAAACTTTTTTACTAAAGAATGGGTTGAGCAGTCTATTAAAGAATTTGAAACACAAAAAAAGATTGCTGAAGAAAAGCTAACTCTTTTAAAAGAGATAGAAAAACAAATTAAAGAAATAGGCATAAAAATATGACATTATCAACAATGGTGTCTGACATCCAAACTCGTTTGGGGTTAGATTCAACAAGTAGCTTTATATCCTCCCCAACAATAAAGGGTTGGGTTAATCACGGATATTTTTGGGCTTTAAATTATAAAGACTGGCCATTCTCTGAAACAGTAGATAAAAGCTTAGTAGCTGTTTCAGGGCAAGAAGAATATGCATATCCGTCTGACATAAAATCAGATAGTATTAAGTATTTAAAAATAAATGGGTATAGATATAGAAAAATAAAGTTTGATGATTATTTAAAATACAGGGAAAATTATGACTCAACACAAGAAAGGATATTTACAGACTATGGCAGGACTCTTTATGTAAATCCTTTGGCCAGTGATTTTTCTGGTTCGTTTTATTTATACGCTACTAAACAGCCATCATCATTATCTTTAGATGCAGACACTACATTATTTGCTACAGCAGACACAGAGGCAGAAGAAGCTATTATTAAATACGCTCAAGCAATAGGGTTAAAGAAAATGGAAGAATACAACCAAGCCAATAACATTATGCAAGAAGCTACTTTAATTCTTGAAAGGATATGGGAAAAAACTAAAAATCAATCTGCCACTTATGAAAGTAGAGAACATCCAATGTTTGATAGGATTGATATTTTACAGGGTGTCAGATATGACGATGGATTTAATAATAAACAATTTTAAATATGGCACAATATAAAATAGCAAGTGGAGACACTTTAAGCGGGTTAGCTACAAAGTATGGGACTTCAGTACAGGAAATACAAAAGCTAAACCCTACAATAACGAACCCTAATTTAATTTATGCAGGACAGTCTTTAAATTTGCCTGATAGCAATGCACAAATGAAAAACCCTGTTTCTACCCCTGTTACTAACCCTGTTACTAACCCTGCTGATATACAAGCACAATTAGTGGGAGCTCAAAGCAAACTTGTTGACTTGCAAACTCAATTAGCCAAAGAAAAACCTATTGAGCAAGGTGCTATGGCTTTAGCTCAAGGAGGTGGGAGTATAAACGATTATGAGCAGTATATGAAATCTCAAAATCCTGCTATTGATACTTCAGCCAAAAGACAAGAGCTTTCTAACCAATACGGAATATCTGATTTACAAACAAAAGCATTTTCAGCTCCTGAAAAAACATTTAGTGATATTTATACACAAATAGTTAATCAATCAGGGCTTCCTGATTTAATAGCCAGACAAACTGCTTCCAATGAAACACTTACAAAACTTGAAAACTCATACAATGAAGAATTAAAGAAAATCCAAATGAACCCTTGGCAAACTGTTGGCACAAGAAATAAAGATATTCAAAGATTAAACGACAATTACAACAGACAAAAAGTAGTGGCACAGAATGAATATAGCAGATTAACTGATGATATAAACAACATAAAGAATGAGGCAAAAAATGTGGCTACTCAAACACTAAATGAGTTTGGACAACAACAAGAGCTTGACCAAACAAAGTTAGAGTATTTTCTTAAAAGAATTGATGAGGACATACAAGCAGAACAATTAAAAGGGGAGCAGGCACAGAATGCTCAACTTTATCGCTATCTTCCAGATTTCTTAAAAATTCAAAACCAACCCACTGGAACTTCTTGGGCTGGAGGTAATGTTGGAGGCGGGGCTGAATTATCATCGGCTTTTAAAACAGCAATAAATCAAGGTATAAGTAATTTACAAAAAGGGGAAGATTGGGGGACAGTTTGGACACGAATTAAAACTTTATTCCCAAATGTATCAGATGAAACAATTGATAATTCGTTGGGAGTAAATTGGAGAGAAGCTGGAGCTTATGAAAAATTTAAGGGTGGAGGTACTGGGGTGCAGTTGTCGGCTACTGTTAGAGATGAATTAGCAACAATGGATACAGTCAAACAAACTCTAAATAATGTGGTATCTTTAGGGGAAAAAACAAATTGGGGAGGAGTTGGAGGACTTTATGCAGGAAGTTTAAAATCTTGGTTTGCGAAAAATCTTGGAGTTGGGACTGAAGAAGAACAACAATTAAGAAGTATGATTGGGAATGTTAAGGGAACAGTTGCTAAATTAAGAGGTGGGACAAGCTTTACCCCAAATGAAGAAAAATTGTTGAATAGCTATACCCCAGATATAGATGATAGTCCTTTGGTAATTAAGGCTAAGATTAAATCTTTGATAGAAATTATCAATCAAAAAAGGGATTCATTTATGGGGACTGGAAATAATAATCAATCAATGAACGATAATAACCAATCATCTGAAAGTTACGATGATTATTTAAAGTCAATAAAATAATATGGAATTTCAACCCTTAACAAAAGAACAATATCAAAAAGCAATAAATCAAGGTTTTACTCACGAAAAAATTGTTAAATTTGAATTACAAAGAAAACAAGATTATGAAAAATCAGCTAAACCACCTGGGTTTTTACAATCTATTGCTCAAGGGATTGTAAGCCCTTTTGCCAAAACAGCTTCAACTATCGCTTCTGCTGGTAAGGGCGTTGGTTTATTGGCTAAAGCTGGTGGACAATCTATTTTAGGCGATAAAAGTGGAGCGATGAAAAGTGTCCTTGAAGCAGGTCAACCAGTTGATTTAAACTTGGGTTATTTTGGAAAGGCAAAACCGATAAGCAGTACCAAAGAAGCAGTTGGGACTGGGTTAGAGCTGGGGTCTTATTTAATCCCTGGAGGTGGAAAAGTAGGAATGGAAGGAGTTAAAACAGCAGGGGAAGCATTTTTAAGAGGGGCGGTTAAAACAGGTACAACTGGAGCAATATCAGGTGGGCTTATGGGAGCAGGAACTGCTTTGCAAAAAAATGAGTCAACATTAGATACCTTAAAAGAAACAGGGGTTGGTGTATTAAGCGGTGGACTTATAGGCGGAGTGATGGGAGGTTTGTTCGCTAGAAAGCAATTTTTAGCTCCCAAGAAAGCACAGGAACTACGCAATAAGGCAATTGAACAGTATAAGATAGGTTTACAAGCCACAAAAGAGAAATTCAAAGACAAAACTGATAAAATAATCCCTACTTTATTAAAGGAAAAACAGTATGGAACATTTAATCAGCTTAAAAAGAAAGCAGAGCAAGGCATAGAACTTTCAATGGAAGATTATAAGAAAATAGGAACATTAAAGGGTTTTATAGACACTGCTGATATTGAGGGATTGATAGAAAAAGAAATGAACAAATTAAAAACTCCATCAGGAACAGTTATCTCTGTTGGACAAAGCAGATACAAGGCTTTAGTCGGACTTTCAAATGATATAAAGGCGCTAAAGTTTGGCTCAACAGGACAAGCAGTTCAATCTTTTAAAAGTAATTTATCTGCCCAATTACAAAAAGTGGCTCCTGAAACAGTAAAAAAGATAAATTCTTTGGATATAAGCACTAAGAATGTTGATGAAGCGACAGAAATGGTTAAAAAGTCATTAACTTCTAATGAATTATCAAATCCAGCAATAAAAAATGCAATAGATAATTGGCAAAAAACTTCCAATATGATACTCTCTGAAGCTGGTAATTTAACAAGACAACAACAATTAAGAGAATTGGCAGGACAATATGGCGATTTGCTTTATGAAAGCAGAAAAGCTCAAAAGACGATTAAAGATAATGCGACATTATCCCAAGTTAAAAAAGTGGATTCAGCTATTAGAAGCCTTTTAAATACAACAAATCCAGATTATGGAGCTGTAAATAAAATTTATAATTTTAACACTGAGCTTTATGATATTTTACAAGAAACTGCTAAAAGAAAAGGTGGCCAGAGATGGTTTGATTTAACCAAACAAATAATGACTTCTGGTGGTTTAGGAATAGGTGGGACAATAGGAGCACTTTCTGGCGGAGCTACTGGAGCCGTGGGGGGAGCAGTTATTGGCGGTTCGGCTCTGGTTGGGTTAGCGACATTATTAAATTCTACTTGGTGGAATACTTTGAGAGCAGTTCAAAAAACAAAATTAGCCGACAAATTATTAAAAATGTCGACTAAAGAATTGCCAAAATATCTTAATATACTTTCCTCTGGCGGGACAAAAGCAGTTTTAGATTTTATAGAACAATAAAAAAACCAGTACTCCCACAAGTACAAAAGACATAAAATAGACACGCCAGCCAGATAAAAGCCAGTCAATTGGATCGAAAAATGTAAATGGAATAAACATATTTTAATTTTCGCCCTTTATAATTTTATTATAATCTTTATATCTTTTAAAAGATTTTCTGAATAAACTGCAACTTGCCATTTTCCGTTATCTTTATTAAACATTTTAATTAACCAATTATCCCCAACTTTCTTTTCTTGATAAAAATCACCTGCAAAATTCTTTAAAAGTTCTTGTTGTTTTAATAATCTTTCTTGTTTTTTATTCATACCGAGCCAACTGCAGTAAGAAGTTTTAAGACGATATTAGCGTAAAATAGTTTAAAAGAAAAATCCACACCTCGTCGGAAATGTGGAACTTTCTTAAGAAAATAATCTTTGCAAAAATTATTTAAGATTGTTGCCGACGAGTTGAAACACTTACAATATAGCAAAATAAAAATAAAATGTCAATACCTAAAAAAGATTTTCTAAAACAAGTTAAAAATGTATTGGACAATGTAAAGGATAAAAATAATACATTGGGTTTTAAACCAAGCCCTGTTGTTGTAGAAAAAGAAGTTATTAAAACTATCCCTTTAAAAGGGGACAGAGGGGATAGGGGCGATAAAGGGGATAGAGGACGAGATGGACGAGATGGCAAGGATGGTCAAACACCGATAAAAGGCATAGACTATTTTGATGGGAAAGACGGTAGAGATGGCAGGGATGGGAAAGACGGGGAAAATGGTAAAGACGGCAAAGACGGAGCAGATGGAAGTCCGGACACAGGCCAAGAAATAATAGTTAAAATAAACTCCGATGATAGCAACGAAAAGATAGATGCAAGTAAAATTAAAAACTTGCCAAAGACTATGAAGGGCGGTTGGGGTGGGGGAACAGCTGGAGCTATAAGAGCTGATGGTACAACGCCTTTGACAAGTGATTGGGATATTGGTGACGGACGCTATATCATAGCAGATGGAATAAAGGCTCGTGGTAGTAATGGTGCCTCATTAATTGATTCTGTCGGGGGTTATGGCGTCAAGGTTGACACATCATCAATTTATTTTGCTAAAAATGCTTTAGTAGCAGAGGGAATAACGGGAAATCAGACATCAAACAAAACGCTTAACCTGTCTGGTGGCACTAAACTTGATGCGTCTATCGGACATATTCTTATGCAGATTTCTGGCGGTCAAGTTGTCATTGGCGATATAGCACCAGAAGCGGCAGATTATCTACTTACTGTATATGGGAAACAATATATTGGCTCATTATTACCATATTCTGGTTATCTTTCATACATTGACGGCACTCAATATGTTGCGGAATCGTTATCTGTGCCTTTGATAAAAGCCATTGATGGTGATGGTTTATTGTTGCAAGATGATGGTGGCAATGGAATATTTATAAAGGATGGTGGGTGTGTCATATTGGGGGGGACTGATAATACTGGTGCTAACCCTATATTCAGCATAGAAAGGACAGTAACAGGAGCAAGTAACGCTCACGGTATTCAAGATTATACACAAGTTAACTTGAATGCTGGTTATGCTTATGCTTCTTATGATGCAAGAGGGACAGTTATAGGGACTGCTAATACAGACCACAACTGTGGATTTCAATCAGCTTTCACGTATAGCAACAGTGGAACAATAAACAGATTTCTTCCGTTTGGTTCAGCCCCAACTGTTACAGCTGGAACAGTAACTCTATTAGCTCATTATTGGGTGCAAGATACAAATAAAACAGGTGGGGCAATAACTACACAATACGGATTTTATGTGTCTGAATTATTAGACGCAGGTACTAATAATTATGCGTTTTATTCTGAAGGTGCCACTCCAAGTTATTTTGGAGGGGTTGTTGGTGTCGGGGGGAACCTACAGTTATATGATGGGAACTATATTGTGACTGATAAAGTCAGAGCTATAGACGGAGATGGTTTATACTTACAGGATGACGGAGGGAATGGTATTTTTGTTGAAGATGGTGGGCAGGTAGGCATTGGGACAACATCACCAGAAGATGAATTGCATATAATAAAAAATCAAAACAATCAAACAAGATTGAGAATAGAGAATACTAATGTTGGTTCTTCAGCAAGAGCAATGTTTCGTTGTTATGGAGCTACAAGTACCGTTAATACCACACCACAAAGCAAAGGATACTTTGAGCATATTGGGGTGGGTAATGCTACTACTATTGGGACAAGTAAAGTGGTTGCCACTATGCTTGCCACAGATGCAGTAGAAACGGCTAAAATCAAAGC
>ERZ869929.1150-NODE-1150-length-10102-cov-3.451677_pt1 | contig 10102 bp, 6 predicted proteins | sample MGYA00579312_ERZ869929 | MGnify/ENA primary metagenome ERZ869929 (study PRJEB32216, sample SAMN09231818) | wastewater metagenome | place: USA: Maryland | collected 2016-08-09 | study: EMG produced TPA metagenomics assembly of the PRJNA472060 data set (Reclaimed...
CTTAGAAAAAATAGTGCTACCATGTGATTTACTATCTAATTTAACCCAGACGGATATAGTCATATCTCCGGTAATAGATAAAGAGCTATTATCAGCTACATACATATTATTGTTTGCGGCAGCAGGACTTAATCCATATGGGGAACTGCCAACCTTGCCGGTAACCCTAGACCATGTGCCGGCTCCATAAACAAGAGTATTGTTGCCAAGACTATCTTCCCTACTAGCATTGCCCTCTTCGTTAAATTCCCACCAGGATTGGCAGCCGGTAAGTAGGGAGTGGCTCATATCTGTATATTCAGTAGTGCCAATACTATAGCCGCGAGGATATGTTTCTTTTGCGTCTCTAATCGAGACGAACACGTTGTTAGAAAGCACCCAGCCATCCCATGTGCCGTTAGCATCATTATAGCCGGATAATCCTACACCAAGATTAGACTTAGCGTTAGTAAGCTGAGCTTCTACTATCTGTATACCAAGGTCAGCAAGGTCTCCGCTAGGTATAGCAAAGTTATGCTGTATCCTCAACATTGAAGAGTTGGGATAAATGAAAAGTCGGGTAGTGACTATACCTTTATTTGCTGCATCACTAGCGAATGTAAGGGTAAGCTTAACAACCTGTCTAGCAACACTATTCTCTTCCATTTCCGTAGATGCAAGAGTCCATGTCTTAGATTCACCATTAGAAAATGGTCGAAGGTAGAAGTTTCGGCTGTTCCAGGTAATACATCCTAGTGTATTATCCCACTGCACACTATAGACTGATGGAGATGGAGAGTAACTATTCGTTGTTGGTACATACTCTTTGAGAGGATTATACAGAATAGGAGCGTGAATAATATGCTGATTGTTAAATAGATTGTTTCCAACCTCTATAGGCCCCCAAGGCTGATTAACGCCTGCGGCGGTTATACCCGTGGTATTCTTACTAGGAATATTCTCGTTGACGTACTGTGGGTATCTTCTTCTTCTGACTGTTTTTGGTAGAAGTGCGTGTGTTGGATATGCTAGTAGATTAGCCATAATACTCCTTTTATAGCACTTTGCTCAAAAAGAAGCTTAATAAGGTAGGTATTAATCCACCTATAAAGCCTCCAATAGCAGCATACATGCTTAGCTTGACGTTTAATGTGTTAATACTTAAATCCTGTGTATGTAGTCTAGCTTCGATGACTTGGACACGTTCATTGAGATTTTCTAATTCTTGTAAGATGAGCCGGCGGTATTCGGACCATGTGGCATTCTTGCTTAATTCATCTGGAGACATATATTATACCTTATGGAGTACGCCGATAAACAAGTGTGAGTTTTCCTCTTTTAACTCTCCCAGATACAGATGTGCGGTTATAAACTTATTCTCCTTAGTTTTAACTACTATATCTCTAGCACAGCCTAAAACCTCATCTTGTTCATTAATATTTGTTAAGCAGTCTTTATAAATAGCAACATCTTCATCAGACATAAAAAGGTTAATATGTTTGCCAACTAATTCTTCTTGTACATATCCACATATTTTATAGCTGGATGGATTAGCAAACTTAATAATACCATCAATATTAGTAACAAACACCATATCAGTTACACATTCTAATAATAGTAATACTGCTTGCTGTCTACGTGTAGCGCTAGTAGTCTCTTGTTCTTCAAGAGATGCTGTTAGCACCTTGATTTTCTCTAATAGCTCTGGCATTGTAAGACTCCTTTATAGTATATTATACACCGTCGTTAGTTGGTTCAATGGGAAGTTCTGGCCCCCATTTATCCATAGGGCATTTTTCGGTTGGCATAGCAAGCTTGTTTAGCATTTCCGGTCTCAAATTGATATTACAGCCGCATCCTAGATGGGCACATACGCCGCTTTCACCATCTGGGTTTTTACGGAAAAATTCGCAGCCAAAGCATATCTCAGAGCGTTTCTGTATTTGTTCCTCAGAGCATAGGTTCATACCGCCGGCAACGTGTCTCATTATAGCCTGTGTAAAATGAACTGCCTTTGCCAGTATATTTGGCCCATCTAACGCTTGAAGCTCTACTGGTGGAATTTTAGGCAGCACAGGTTTAGGTGGGGCCGGCTCTATATCATTAGATGTATCTTGTATTTTACATGGCGTATAATATGTTGGATTTCCATTAACATGACGCTTACCACATCTTTTACAGATATGGCGATAATTAGTGCCATGTTTGGTGGTCTCCATATTACAGAATATTACTTTAGCCATTACCAAATCTCCGGTAATCCTTTCGTACAATATTAATAGCATCTACATTCACTTTTACACCGCACACTCTTGCAATTTTAGTGACTCCGAATATTGGATTTTCAACTAGATGGTCATAGTCTACTATAAGGTCCGGCTTAACACCACATGCATCTAAGGCGGCGGGAATTGCCTCTGCTATATTGATTACCGGGTCCGGCTCATCACCACTACGTGCTTGCCAACTCGCCTTAGAATGTTCTATATTACGCTTGGTTAGAATTATCTTGGTAGGCCCGGCACCTTCTAAGAAAGACTGTAAATAGTAAACGAGTCTATTAGACTTGACTCCCCAGACTCTATTTTCTTCTGCTCTATTCTGTGCCCATTGTTTGACTTCTGCGCTAGTTTGCATGGTGGTCCACTTAGGAAATTGCCAATCACCAAGATATTTATGTAGGATAGCCTCTATGTCTTCGTCCTGATAATATCCTATAGGATTCCATGCATCTCCACACTTAAGCCTATACCCCATATGTATACCTAAATTATGTAAAATACCAGCAATGCAAGAAGTGCCGGACCTTGGAGTTCCTAGTATGATTATGGACATACGTTATCATTATCATAAGCGGTTTGTTCACCAGCGGTCATAAAATAAATCACACATTCATGCGGTTCTGAATTTGGCCATGAACCAGTTGTTCCCGCTGTAGCGGTAATAACTATAGTAGACCAGTCTGTGGCTCCTAATGGAGTAATAACAGTTGGTGTATATCCTGGACCAGCAATACATCCGCCAGTATGGTCACAATTCCAGTCTAAGCCACCAATAGCTAACCAATCTGTGTCTGTATCACATGCAATAGACGCTGAAGCATACATTGCTGCGTGTGGTCCAGATGCACAATTAGTTCCATATTGAAAAACACCATCAATGTAAAAATCAATAGAAAACATATCGGATTCTACAGGGGGCCCCTTACCTACAAAATAAGTATCCGTATTATGTTCCCACTTCCAGGTATGGCCACCCATAGCCACTTCTAAAGCATCACCAGGAGCCATAAGATGAAATGCCATACTAAAATTAATTTTACCGCTATAAGTAGTTTCACCCTTCCACGTCAAGGTTCCAGCACTTGTGGTAGATGCACAATTACCATATGTAGTAGACCCACTAGACCATCCTGAGGCGGTCCATCTTTCTCCTAGCTCAAAATTACCATCACGGAAATCTTGATAACATAGATTATCTCCACCGGGATGAGGTTCTGGAGTTTCGCAAATATCAACAGCAAGAATAGAAGAGGCTGGATGCACTCCACCATCTACACCATTTAATGTTTGTTCTCCCACATTCAGTGTTTTGAAATAAATTTCTCCTGCAACCGTACCAGTGCCAACACCAAAAATTGGATTAGTAGCAACCACACCTGTCTCAAATTGTAGATATTGTGTACCAACATATATTCCATTAACTATTATGTGAGATGTGTCTATTTCTTCTGAAAGCCAGCTTCCAACCAGTCTAATATCTATATTAGCAGGCACACTAGGATTACCAGCACTAGCACTACAAACATAATTACTAAAAGAACCTCCCCACCATATACAATGGTTATTGTCAGCCCATGAAGACATAACAATTTTACCAGAACCGCTACTATCACTATTTATTAGAGTAAATACCTCGTCTCCAATAAAAAACTTAATTTCATCCTGCGCCTGTAATTGTTCTACCCTTATACCTAAACTAATATCGCCAGTACAGTATGGATTAGGTGTATTACAATTAATACGAGCATTACTACTAGATGTATATAGGCCAGTATTATTCTGTGTCCAAGTACCATTCACTACAATCCAATTACAGTCCACTGGAACCTTGGTTGCAGACGCGGTTGTATTTTGGAATCCATCACCAAAGAATACGCAACTAGGTGTCTTTTCGCAATAATTACAGGTTGTATATGCATCGTCCTCAATATGATGTATTAATGAGAAGTTATCAAAATCTACTTGGGAACCAGGAATCACCTCTAAATATGGCCTCATATCAGTTTGAGCATCTACACGCATCTGATATTCTTCACCATCCACAGCTACATATAGACGGTGTATATTAGGGTCTGCGACAACGCCCCCAGACGTTTCTTGACCATAGCATATTTTAACATCAAACCATGTATTAGCAGTAGCCGGACCAGCCTTTTGATACGGCTGACATCCACCAAGGATTTGTAAACATCCACCAATAATAATATCTACACTAAATGGACCAAGTGTGATTAATGCATGGGCACCAATAGGCCCCTTCATTTCAAAGGTCATCTCTGTACCTGGGTCAGCCGTCTCATTCCAAATTAATGGTGTAATAAGGCCGCCGCTAGATACCAGTGTATTAGATGATATAGCAAAAGAACCAGACCTAATATCCCAGTTATCACCTGGGTCACCATCTGCTCTATTATAATCATCTGAAAAAATAGTACAACTAACACCGCAGCAATCACATTCAAAAATTAAGCCAGGTACTAGTACGGCGCTTCCGCCACCACCCCCACCACCCTGCTCTGGTAATGAGCCTGGAACATCTAGGCTTCCATCGCCTAAAAGCGCACCAATAGTATACTTATATTTCTTTTTACTAACACCATACTCATATGGTTGTCTAGTTCTTATTCTAGGCGCACTGCTACCTAGTCTATAATATTTCACGGTAATCCGCTTCCATAATCCGGTATATAGATTCCACTACGAGCTAGTACAACCATACCTCCGCTACAACCACCACTAATAACTACTTCTATCTTCTTATTAGGATGTGCTATTGCATAATACTCACTTCTATCTGGGTCGTAATAAGCAATAAATTTGGCACCAGAACCCAGTGATAAACCAACCCTGTCTCTTACTACAAATCTAGGAGCTGTAGCCGGGTCTCCATATGGTACAGAACCACCAACAGCATCATATAATGTGGCTCCATTAATCATTACAGCCGTACCGCTACTACCGGCGTTCATCACTCCTAGCATTTGACCCATAATCAAACGGTGTGTTGGTGGGCTAACCCATACACCTCTTTTTCTATCAAATCTTAAATCTACTGGACCAACAGGCCATGTATGAGGTTTACGCAACCAATCATCCATAAACGTATCTTTAAGAGCCGTATCTGTAAATATACCGTTTTCCGCATTACCTTCAGTATCAGCCGCATTAGGAATTGGTTTACTATCTAGGTCATAACCCCAGCCGGTTAATACCATCGGGCCTCTTAGAGCGAAAAATCTATAGTCACTTGAATACGCCTGCTTCTCACTAGTATAATACCCTTCCATAGGTAATGTGTATGAGCCGGTATGTGGGGCAGAGCCGTGTCCTAAAATTTCAAAATCATGTCCAGTACCACTACCATGCTTTTGTCCACTTGGTCCTACCAATGGATTTAAATACATACTTCTTAAGTCAAGGTTATAAAGACCCGAACCAGTTGTACCTTTAGTAACTGGTGGTTGCGCACCCGCACTATTAGATATTTGGGCAGATGTAGTTATTGCTGTGGCAAATCTTGGTAATCCACCATCTCCACTTATAGAAACCGGCCTTAACAATCCGTCTAAACTCATAGAGGCTTTAGAACCATAATCTTCAGCAAACTCCCACGCCGCTTCAAAAATAGATTCTGTTTCCACAACACTACGTCTAAACTCTCCGTCCTTCCAGTTTAATAGTTGACCAACTATGACAGAGTGTGGAGTTCCTGCTGCCGGGTCATTAACATCTTGTTTATTACCACGGGCAGCCTTGTTAGAAGCTTCAATTCTACGAGATTGTGCGTTGGCGTTTAACGTGCTATATTTTCTAAACAACTTAGCTTGTTCAGCTCTAAGCTTAGCACCATTCCTAAGTCTTTCAATATTAGCTTTGGTAAATCTACCAAACTGAGGCGTAAAAGAACGCATCTGATAAGTAGTCTGTATACCTCCTGGTCCAACCTCAGTATTGATATTTGTAATATTTGGCCCAGTAGACCCATACCATACTTCAGGGGTTAATAATATGCCAGAAGAACCAGATGATGCTATTCTATTTTCAAACAAAAATGTTAAACCGGTAGATGATATTTCAGCTCCTAATGGTAGTGTTGGATAACCAGGAACGGTTAGACCTCCCATTTCACCTGCGTACATAGCTGTTACAGATTCTACAGAGCGCTGATTACCAGCTAAGTCCATAGTTGTAGTACCATTATATTCCCACGGTACTAAACCTTCGTCATATATAACATTCATCTTACCTGGATAAGCACCAATGTATGATGGCCAAGGACCATATACAAGTATGTTACTCTTAAACGGTATGGCGGCATAATCCGGTTGTCTAGCTACATATGCCATAGCCCACTGCATAGAGGCTCCACCTGTCACAGCTTTGGCGTCTTTAATATCTTGCCATACAATACCGGCATTTAATGCCTGAGTTGCTGTAAATAGGCTTAAAGCGCCAATGTTTGCGGCATCGCCAGTAAACTTTTTACCAATAATTTGAGGTAATGTGATGACGGCCCTCGGTACTACATCTTGATGTAATCCATATTCACAATATACTAACTGAGAATCTACTTGCACCTTAATATAGGCATCACCGTTGTATATGAAACAGTCGTCCTGAGACATAGTGGAAAAATCTAAATCATTGCCAGCTACATCTGTATATTTAACAAAAGCCTGTAGCCTTCCATCATCAGTAGATAGAAAATCAGAGAAGTAAGATACAACTGGTAAGCCTAAAATAGTATCCCCATCCTCTACCCATCCACCATCAGATACCTCTTCACTAGTAATAATTTGATTACTTTCAGAATCTCTCTTCCAATAAATATCTGAAATATATACCATGTATTTACGACCATAGTATTCAGTAGCAAACGACCTAATAAATTCAAATAGTACACCTAAGTCTTTTTGTAAATCTGCATTAGCCTGATTTCTAATGGCTATAGCCCTGGGATTATCAGCACCGCGCAGTTGATTATTAGCATCTATATTTACTAATGCATCTAGTATCCATCTAATATCATGTATACCAGCAGCACCATCTTCACCATGCACATCAACAAATCCGGCCCATAATGGTAAACCGCAAGAAGATGCAAAAGATAGCCATTCATCCATACCATAAAGAGCCGCTCGTAATTCGTTCTCATAGATATTAGCGGTAGTAATACTTAAAGATGTTACTAGTTGAGAGTTTAGCGTTGTTAAATCGGCTTCAAAAAATATTTCACCGCCAGATGTTTTTTGACTAGGTATGGCTTGATAGTCGGTTTGTCTAATACCCCAAAACGGACATATATTATCATCAGACAAATCAGTACTAGTACCATTGGTATATGTATCAATAGTATACATTCTTTGTTTTGGTCCACCAATAACAAAGTTTAACATATTCTCATTACGTAATTCCACACCATGATTACTATTTACAACATTAGTTGATGCAGAAAGAAGAGTGTTTATTGCTCCTAAAGCTGGTTGATAAAGTCTACTAACAGTTCTTATGGTTATTATATTATAGATAGACCCATCTAATAATGTAGGTAATAACTCTACGTAAAAATCAGAGCCGGAATCTGCGCAAATAGTAGATATGGCATCTAGCAAATTGATGGCCGGGCCACTTAATCTATAGTAAGACGGTGCAAATGGAACGCCTGATAGGTCTACCAAGTATGAGGCGGTACCATCTCCATTAGATGGCAATACACCCATACCACTAGCACATGTTGAGCCACGATAAATAAGACGACCGTTACTATAAGAGCCGGCTATTGCAGGAACAGCTGATGTTAGGACGGATACGCCGTTTTTAATTTTGTACCACGGCATACCGTTTGCATTAGCTAGAGAACCTCCGAAGCCGGCAATATTTTCATAATATCCATAAACATTAAGAATATTGTAGTTGCTATAAATGGAGCCGGAATACTTATCAATAATAAGCTGTGTTCCCTCTAGAATAGCTCGCGGGTCAGATAGTTTAACTGTATAGACGGGATGACCGTCTGTTCCATCAGAAGCGGTCCAGCTTTGAAGAATGCCGGAAAACTCGAAATCTGCAATGCGGAAATATACCGGCGTTCCCATTACCGGATATGATGAGCCACCATCAAAAATTGCCATGCCTGGGTCGGCGGCAGTCCACTGTTGCTGTACTAGATTATTATCATAGTAAATCTTATAGCTACCATCTGGGGCCGGACAAGGGTCTTGTACTAACTGAACTGTCACTTCTGAAACTTCCTGGTTCCATCCCATATGGGCACTAAAGGACATAACACTACATCCAAGAAATAGCGTCTGTTCAAATGGCCCGTATATGTTTTGCGGAGTCCCGCATGAGTTTTGTGGCATTGGCATTTAGTTAGTCATTCCTTAGCATAGTGTTGGAGCAGTACCAGAACATTGCTGGTATGTCCATGTTACCTGTCTGGAGTAACGTCCTTCTTTTGGTTCCCATCTCTCCGTATCAGCATTCTTAAATACGTATCCATTATTAGCTTGTAAATCTGACTGAAATGCACACAATAGCGTTGCAACAGCGTTCTTAGGACTCGCGGCCAATAAACCACTCACAGTTCCACTGCTAGTCGGACAGCCGGTATAAATAGGCATGACGCACTCTATAGACACTTCTCTTGTGGCGGCGGTCACGGTTCCTAGACTTTGTAGAATAGGCCCATTTGTCCTGCCCAATACTGTTAATGTAGCAAATAAATCTGTTGGATTGTTGTCATTCACAGTAATATTTTCAGTAAGAGCGCCAGCAATACAATTGCTTGGTCTAGTATTGTATTCATAGTTATATGATATGGTTCCGGCGGTTGGATTAATACCTATACTGTGTGATGATGGCTCAGTGTTTAGTTCACCGGTTGTTGAACCATAATTATCATGGCAGCTGGATGCCGCAAATGTACATCTGTAGTATAATTTAGATTTAACTGCATTCCAATATGCTTGAGCATTAGTATCTTTAGTTCTAGTAATATTAAATGGTATACTGCTATAACCCCTACTTTCAAGACCTTGTATAGAGCCTTCAATAGTAGTAATAATCATATTCTTTTCTATACTTTCACGCGAGGTAATCGTGAAGTCTTCAACCGCTGCTCGGCTAGCTGTAGCAGTAATACCGGTTCCAGTATTAATGACGAGCCATGTTTCATTAACAGTATAGCTTCCATCCGTCTCAGATATATTCTGAGTTCGCATATGGTTATAAGCTGCATATAGGCCGCTATCTACATTTAGAGAGCCGCTAGCAGCAAGAATAGATGAGTCAAAACCTAAGCGCGGAGTAACATAATCTCTAGCTTCTTGCCAAGCCTCTTTAACCAGTCCACTAGGTCCAAAATGTCTTTTACCAACAGCACTAACATTATGGGTCATTCTAAGTTGATACGGAGACCTATCAATTCCGGTATCTAGATTCCAGCTATAATAGCTTTTGTCTTCTACAAATTCAACATTCCATTCTTCGGTAGCGCTCTGAACATATGGTGATTGCCATGCCGAGTCACTCAAGGATGATGGAGGGGCAATCTGGTCATCAAATTCCATTTCAACAGAATATGGGCACGTATTCACCCAATTGTTATCACTAGTATCAAAGTTAATAGAGTTGATACGTGTATATGCTGCTAGAACAGTGCCGCCGTCACACTGTACTAAGAATAGCCGGCCATCATGAGCTAGTCCAGACTTTAGTACATCTTGACCGCTCATAACAGATGATAGTCCACCCGGATTAGTATTTACAATAGTACCATTAAGCGTAGTACGATATATAGTACCAATACGATTACCATCGCTGGTTTTGGTGTGCTCTTT
>ERZ869929.1151-NODE-1151-length-10101-cov-3.738403_pt1 | contig 10101 bp, 10 predicted proteins | sample MGYA00579312_ERZ869929 | MGnify/ENA primary metagenome ERZ869929 (study PRJEB32216, sample SAMN09231818) | wastewater metagenome | place: USA: Maryland | collected 2016-08-09 | study: EMG produced TPA metagenomics assembly of the PRJNA472060 data set (Reclaimed...
TACAAAAATAAAGTAACCGATAATATCCTAAAAAAAATAAACAAGAATACACCGGAAGAGCTTGTCGAAAGTTTTAGCCGGCTGTCGAAAAAAGAAATGAACACTCTTCAGAAATATGCTCCTCAGGAAGCCTCTGAATTATTCGATATTGTTGCGACAACAAATAAAAATAAACAAGCCCAGATGATAGAAAATTATCTAACGAAGAAAAACGAAGCTGTTGTTAGAGAATTAAAAAAGATAGAGCTTATCCGCAATAAAAATAAAAGCGAGGCTCGAAGAGCTAAAGGTATTGAATTAAAAAGACAATCAGAATTAAGTATGGCTAAAAATGAAGCAAGAGCCATAGAATTGCAAAAAGAACTCGAAGCGAATCAAAAACAAATTCAAATAATGAACGAGGCCAGAGTTAAACAGCTCAAATTTGAATCTGAACTGCCAAGAGATAGTTATCTTGAAAGCAAAGGTTTTCGCTTAGAAAACACTTCGGAAAGAACTAAAGACCTGATATATGAAGCATCTATATTAGAGGATCAGGGCGTAGATTTACTTACTGCTGATAAAAACCTCTTAGCAAAATATAGAATAGCTAAACCCATAAATAACATAGATGTAATTTTAAAAGCCAAGGGAATAAACCCTAATAATTTAAATACAAAAACTAAAAACGCAATATATGAAGTTTTGGTAAAAGAAGAAAAGGGTATCCCGTTGGATACTTTGGATAAAAATTTGATTAATAGTTATAGGTTATATGATGTTTATAATGACCTACCTTTAGCTAAAGAAATAAAGGCTTCTCAGACCCCCTTAAAAACGATTCAAAACATATCGGATGATGTTTCAGTCAGACAGCCAGAAATAAAGCCCGTAGAACCGTTTATGGATTTAAAACCCACTAACCAAGCCCTTCCAGAGGTTCCGATTTCCGAGGTTAAGGTAAAAATACCTAAACCCATTAAAAAAACTGCAGGCAATCAATTCGTTTATGTTTATAATGACGAAATCAAACCTCTTTTGAGCAAATTAGACGATGCGAAAATAAAATACAAGATAGACGAGCAGGCCGGAACTGTTAAAATTTTTAAAGGAAAATCAGCACAGAAAGTTTTTAAGGAAGCTCTTCAACCTAAAACGCCTAAGCCGGCAAATATTCCTGAATTGATAGATGAAGCCCTCAATTACCAAGAGATACCTGCAGGGAGTAGGGTTAATCTCGGCCAAGGGAACTTTGTTTCTTTTATTCGTGAAGAAGGCGATAATGTTCTCGTGATGGATGGGGCTACCACAAGAAGCATCCCAAAAAAAGATTTTTATAAAAATATGCTTGGCTTTAAGGTGGGGAATCCGACAGAGGAACTCGGAGCCGGTATTAATATGCAGGAATTTCTTCTCGGCAAGCAAGCCGAAGGAGAAGGAGGGATGCTAAAGAAAATCGGCAATTGGTTTCAAAGAACCTTTACTGAATATGGTAGAGCTCCGAAAGAAGTTCAGGAGGCTCTCACAGCATTAAGGGGCAAAGTAGGTTTTGGAAAGCAAGAAGCCCTGATGCAGGCCGAAAAATTAAACTTCAACAATATTCTTCAAGGGCAATCAGATGATTATGCCAAGGTAGTTCGTAACGCTTCAACAAAAGTGCTTAAAGGCGAATATAACAGCGTAGATGACATCCTTAAAAATACAATCATTCAAGACGAGAAGCACGCTAAAGAGATTCTGGATACTTCTCTTGGCGTAGCTGATTATGTGGCCAACCTTGGCAAGCAACTCGTTGATGCCGGGCTTTTGAATGAGGAAACTTATTTTAAAAATATGGGAAGATATTTTCCGAGAATGTATAGAAAATACGAGTATGCACGCTTTAGCCAAAATCTATTAGACGATGCTATAAACGTTCTGTCGGCTGATGAATCCAAGGAAGCGAAGGCTTGGTTGGCCTATCTCAAAAACATTAAAGACCCTGAAAATAGCAAGTATTTTGAAACCCTGAACGGATTAACCCAATATATTAAAGACAAAACCTCTTCTGGAAATATTGTGCTTTCTAACAGCGAGCAGAAACTTGGCAGAGAATGGCGGAGAATAATAGACAAGAGTTTTATCCCAGATGATTTTGGCTTCATGTATGTCAAAAAAGGCAGTAAAGAAAATAGCATTATTCAGAAAGAGATAATAACTCTGAAAAATATGCAGGTGAAATACCCACAAAAGGGAGTAAACGAAACAGCTACGAAGAGTTTAAATATCGAATATCTAAAGAAAAGAAAAAATATACCGGAAGAAATCAGAGTATATCTTGGCGAGATAATTGAGCCTGCTTATCCGATAGCAAAAAGAACCGCACAGATGGAAAGCGATATAGCAAAAGCCGATCTGTATAAAATGATAGCGGACAATTACGCAGTAGATAGGCTCAGCGGGATAGACCCTAAAATCGCAAATGATTTTGTGCGTATTACAGACCCTAAATTTGGTGAACTCGGAAGAAAACAATTATATGTTCACAAAGATATAGCAAAACAGCTTAAATACCTGATGCAGGATGAAAGTAATGATTGGATACGTGGCATTATGCAGTTCTTCAAAAGAGCTAAAACTGTTTGGAATGTGCCTACGCAGATGCGAAACGTCCAATGGAATATAATCTCCGATGCTATTACCTACGGCGATATACCCCTATCTAAAAATTATCGCAAGGCATTTGGCATCTTCAAAAATGCCAAGAAAGACCAGATAGCAAAGAATTATATCGATATCGCCAAGCAGGCGAATCTTCTACAGGGTAGTTTTACTGACGATTTATTCAATCAGCTTAATAATGTGGATTACAAAACCATAGATGATCCCACCACACTTATTAGCTTATTTAAAAAAATAGATAAAAAGCTCGGCGAAGCCTATCATTTTGGAGATGATTTCTTTAAGCTCAAGGCATTTATGGAAGAAGCTAAACTTGCCAAAGTAAATCTTGATGAATTAGCCTCCAAGTGGCACACGCTAACAAGGCAGGAACGCCTTGACTATATAATGGGGAATGCCGACAAAGGCATAAAAGGGCTTAACAGTATAGCTAAAGAAGCTAAAGATGCAATAACGTCCTATGATGAACTGCCAAGAATTATAAGGGTGTTCAGTAATATGCCTTTTTTAGGCAAACCATTTATTGCTTTCCCTTATACCTTTGCGACAAGGACGCTCCCAAAGATGTTCAGACACTCAGTCGGAAGTAAAGCAAGGCTTTTATTCGCTGTGTTTGCGTTACAGCCTATTGCATCTTCTATGGGCAGATGGGCAACAGGTTCAGAGCCGGTAAAAGAAGTTAAACAAAGGGCTAAGTGGCAACAGAATCAGGACATCGAATACCTGCACAACGAAGGGTTTATAAATGATGATCTATATGTATATCTACAGGATATTACGAGCGGGCAAATACCGCTTCCGATGAGAGACCAATACGGCAGAATACAGTATTTCGATGCTCAGAACCTTTTCCCTTGGATGGATTTTTTAAACCGGAATAAACTTCTTTTCCAAGATCCGATGCTAAATGAAGCGTCGGCACAGATGCAAAATAGAGACCAATTCTTTAAAACTCCTATAGTATCGCCTGCCGACAGTCCACTTGAAAATGTTCTTAAAAGAGGACAGCATATAGGGCAGACATTCCTTCCGGCTACGCTGATGAAATCGCCCATAAAACTATGGAAAGCAGGCACAGGAGCAACAGACGAAAAGGGCAGGCAGTATGATGTTCCGCAGGCACTCCTCAGCGAATTAGCCGGTATTAAAGTTCAAAGTGTTGATCCAGAGATTACTCTCGATAGGAAGATGAGAGAGATAGATGCAACAGTTAGGGAGCTACAATCCAACATCAAACAGAATGATTCTTCGCTCAGGCGAAACATAATATCGCAGGAGGCTTGGGAAAGAAGGAACAAAAGCATTTTAAATAAGATTGAAGAAATGGAAAAAAGACGGAGCAGAATACAATCATATTATAAATAATAAATAAAAAATAACAAGCTACAAACCCATTGAAATAAGGGGTTTTTCTTTTTGTTGAAATAATTATGATTTTATTTTGAAAATCTATTGACATTGATTTTATGGTGATATATAATAGAAAAATAACATCAAAGGAGGTGAAGATATGTATTTAAGAATGAAAAGGGACGGCTTTACTCCGGTGAAGGATTTAGCGAGAGAAATCGGAGTATGCCGAAATACTCTGATAAATTGGGAGAAAAGGGGGCTTATTAAGAGCGTTCAAAATCCCGATAACGGTTGGCAGGAGTATTCAGATGAAGAGGTCGAAAGACTTAAAAAAACCCTAAGAAAATTGGGATATGATGTTTAAGGAGGAATAATGTTAAATTGGATCATCCTCGGTTTTGGAATGTTGGTATCCGGTTTTGCGTTCCATTATTTTATTCTCAGGCCACTGTTTAAAATCAGGCAGGAGGCTGATGAAGAGGTAGAAAGAGAAGAAAGACTTGAAGCCCTGAAAAAATGGGCAAAGAAAGAAATGAAAATTAATATATGAACCATCCGCAGGAGTGGCACGATGAGCGAAGAAAAGGCATCGGCGGGAGCGATATTTCAATTCTGGTGGGGACAAACCCCTACCGGAGTAAAATATCCCTGTGGCTTGATAAAACAGGCAAGACAGAGCCACAAGAGGGAAATGATAAAATGGAACTCGGCAAACTAATGGAGGATCTAATCCGCCAAGAGTTTGAAAGACGGAGCGGTTATACTGTAGAAAAACCGACAGAGCCTTTTGTGGATGGAATATGCCGGGGAAACATCGATGGATTAATCTCAGACGCAACGGGAAAACCTTTTGCGGTATGGGAAGGCAAAACTACTGCAGGATATAATCCTGATTATAAAGACGGTATTCCACCCTATGTCTATTCTCAGTGCCAATGGTATTTAGGCCTCGTAAATCAGATATATCCAGAAGTAGATACCTGCTATATATCGACCATCGTCTATCAGATGAGATGTATTGAATACAAGGAAAATACCATTAAGTTTAATCCGAAAGTCTTCGCCCACATGAAACAGACAGCAGAAGCCTTCTGGAATGATTATGTCCTGACTAATATATCCCCTGAACCGGACGGGACAGAGGATTGTTCTAAGCTAATCGCCGATAAATATCCTAACAGCAACGGCGAAGAGATAATGCTTGATGAATCTTTTGAAGAATTGGCCGAGCAAAGAGCATTTTTGAAAAAAGAGGCCAAGGTTATTGAGGGGAAAATAAGCGAGATAGAGAATAAGATAAAGGCCGAGATGAAAGAAAATGAGAAGGCTTTGGCCGGAAAATACGAAATATTATGGAAAACGCAAAAAAACAGTTCTTTGGATACAAAAACCTTAAAAGAACAAAATCCTCAAATATATAAAAAATATTTGAGAGAAGGAACTAACAGAGTGTTTAAAATAAATGAAAAAGGAGATCAATAAATGAGAATTGATGAAATCGAAAAACAGGCCGAAGAAAAAGCCACTGAAGAAAAGGCTTTAACGGTAACGAAAAAGGATTTACCAGCTAAACCGGTGAAGCTCGTATCGGTGGAAGATTGGCTTAAATCAGAGCAGATGAAGGCTCAAGTCGGGCTGATACTCCCGAAGCACCTTAACCCTGAAAGGTTATTAAGGGTAGCCTTAAATCTTTATAAAACAAACCCGAATATATTCAAAGCGACCAAAGAGAGCGTCTTGGCGGCGGTTATCCAGTCAAGCATCGTGGGTCTTGAACCCACGCCAATTCTGGGACACTGTTATTTTGTCCCTTACAAACAAAATGTCCAATTTATTATCGGCTATAAGGGATATCTTGAACTTATCCGGAGAAGCCGAGATGTGGGATTTATCAAGGCCACGGTGGTTTATGATAATGATTTATTCGAATATGAGCGAGGTAACGATGAAAAGCTGAAATATATACCGGCATCATTGAGAAAAGATGGCAAATTCGCCGAGAAGGGAAAAATCAAAGGAGTTTTTCTCGAGGTGAAATATAAAGATGGCTCATCCTTCAACGATTGGATGGATAAAGAGGATGTATATAAATCAAGAGATTTGTCCAAGTCATATCAATTTGCTAAAGACAAAAAAGAAACTATCTGGTATAAATTTGAGCCGGAAATGTTTCAGAAAACAATAATCCGCAAAAATGCAAAGTTTCTGCCTCTCTCTATCGAAATTCAGCAAGCTATGGCCACAGACGAAACAATCGCCAGACTGCCAGAAAACGCACAGGAAACCGAAGATATGAGCTTTATCTCCTATCCTGAGGATGAAGTTCAGGATGCGGATTTCACCATAAAGGAGGAAGAATAAATGCCATATATGAATCACTGTATCTTTATGGGGCATGTTAGCTTCGATATGGAGCTGAAAAGAACACAAGGAGGAACAGCCTTTGTGAATAACACAATTGGCATTCTCCGTCAACAGCCCAAAAAAGAGGATGAAACAAAGCCTGAGCCTATCTGGGACAATGTTGAATTCACTGTTTGGGGAAAAAGAGCCGAGACAATAGCTCAATATTTCAAAAAAAGTGATCCAATAATTCTTCTGGGAGAACTTAGAACCCAGCGTTGGGAAGATAAAGAAACCGGAGGGAAAAGGCAAAAAAATGTCCTCCACGTTAATGAATTTAAATTCGCAGGAGGTAAATCTGACGGCGAAAAAACTCCTAAATATGAGAAAGCGGATACATCTCCGGCGAATAAGGAATCGCATATTGATTATGAAGAAGTCGAGGATTTCGACCCTGAAATGATGCCGTTTTGAGGATATAATATGAAAAAATCAATGTATAATTCTGACTACGAAGTCAGGAACAGCGAATGGCGAAAATGGCTTGGAAGCTGACGAGGCCGGAGATGTGGTTCTTGAATTTAATGCCGAACCGGCAGAGGTAAGAAAAAAGCTGATAGAGCTGAGAACACATATTGAAAATCTGATATGGTATATAGAGGAAACGGAGGAGGCAGAATGAGAATAAAGAATATGCACGATTATGATAAAAGAATACCATTCGAAAAACTAAAAATAAATTCTTCTTTTGTTTTTGAGCTTGACGATAACGCAATAAATTTTAAGGTTTCTGATTATAATTTTATCACCATAGAAAACAATAAGGTTACAATAGAGAGCATCGGCATATTGGATTTCGAAGAAAAAACAGAAACTTATAAAGTGGAAGTTGATATAACTATAAAATAATAAGGAGGTAAAAATAGAATGGATAAAAGAGAAATCATAAAAAAGTTTAATGATGCCTTTAGCATTAAAGACATAAAAGCTATTTTTAAAGAGAAACAAAAAGGTATTGAGTTTAAACAATTTGAAGAAGACAGAACAAAAATAACTTATAACCCATTTTGGGTTTGTGATATTATAAGTTTAAATTTTGATATTATCAAATTTAGCGATTTGGAATATTCAAAATTTGATATACCCTATATTTTTTTGGGAGAGATTTTAAAAATAAATTTAGAGGATAAAGATCAAGAATATATTTATGATCTTTTAGGACAAGTTTTAGCAACTGTAAATTGCCATATACTCAAAAAAATATCTAAAAAATATAATGTTTATATGGTCTTTTACGAATTTGAAAGATCTATCAGTATTGTGGCAAAATAGAAAGGAGGTAAAATGATCAATTTAAAAGTGGAAGAAAAAGACGGACAATATAACCTAAGTATTGTTTTGGGGAAAACTGCGAATTCGGATCTTAATATTTCCGGCGATAAAATAATTATTGGAGGGCTAACGATAGGAGAAGCATTGGAATTAATGGCGGGTTTGTCATCGCAGTTATTAGTGAATATCAGGAAAATGATTAGAGGGGAGGCCTAAAATGCCGAACCGGATTATTAGAGAGGGCTTTCTGGATTCAGAAAAAATTAACGCCTGCTCAGAACAGGCACAAAACCTTTTTATCCGCTTAATGCTTGTTGCCGATGACTTTGGACGAGCTGACGGGCGGATTGCGTGGTTAAGAACAAGATTATATCCGATTAATGTTGATAATATTTCAGAAAAAGAAATATTGAAGAGATTATCAGAGCTTGAGAAAAATAAACTGATACACTGTTATGAAGTCGATAACAAAAAATATTTTATGATTTTGGATTTTGGGCAAAGATTGAGAAAAATGAAATCAAAATATCCTGAGCCGACAGTGGAAGATAGTTACCGCAGAATTTTTCCAGATGAAAACATCGGACAGCAATCCACTGACAGTTGTCTGTCAATTGACAGCAATCCGCTGTCAATTGACGGCGAGTTGCGGACAACTGACAGCAACCTGCGGACAATTGTCTGTCCCGAAACAGAAACAGAAACAGAAACAGAAACAGAAACAGAAACAGAAACAGAAACAGAAACTAATATATGTGTGTTTTCGGAAGCAAAAAAAGAAGTGAGCGAAGAATATTCTGAGGACTTTGAGAAATTCTGGAGCATATATCCTCGGAAAATAGAAAAAAAGAAAGCGTTCAAAGTATGGAAAACAAGGCTGAGGGAGAAAGAAACGCCTGAAACTATATGCCTATGTGCTAAAAACTATGCTGATTATTGCAGAGAGAAAAAAACAGAGATGCACTACATAAAACATCCGGCAACATTTATGAACGCCGATAAGCTGTATATGGACTGGATAAAAAAATATAAGGAGGAGAGCAATGAAGAATCAAAAGTTTATGACTTCGACGAATATGTCGCTTCAGGAGCAATCTGGGCAGATGTCCAAAACCACATTTGAGGATATGTTTGGGACGTTGAAAGGAAAACACTGCGAAACCTGCAAAGAACCGATATACCAAGAAAAAGACGGGGTTGTTTTTCCACGCAGTTGCGAATGCAGACGAAAGGATATAGAAAAATATGATAAGGGCTTGGAGCTTGAGGAAAAACGCCAAAAACAGGAAATAGTTATGTCGCTATATTCGACTTCAAATATCGGAGAGCGGTTTCAGCACAGAACATTTTCTGTTTTCGAACAGGAGAAACAGCCTGTCGCTTTTGAAATTTGCCGGCGTTATTGCGAAAAGTTCTCTGAACTAAAAGCCAAAGGTGAAGGGCTTGTTCTTATGGGGACTGTCGGGACAGGCAAAACACACTTGGCCGGAGCAATAGCCAACGAGCTAATTAAAAAACAGTTCAAGACGGTTATATTCACGACCATAGCCCAGATAATGGACAGCATAAAAGCCGAGTTCGACAACAAGAAGGAGAAGAAAACACAGCATATATATACTTGTGAGCTTCTAATTCTGGACGATATAGGCAAGGAAAAGACCTCCGATTATATGAAGGAGAAGCTGTTTGAGATAATTAACACCAGATATGAAAGGCTCTTGCCCATAATAATAACAACAAACCTCGACATGAAAGGATTCCGAGCGTTCTTAGGAGAAGCGTTATTCTCCAGAATCGTGGAACAGAGCCATTTCATAAATATTAAAGGCGAGGATTACCGGTTAAGGAATCTGAACAATCGAAGCATCAAGGGAAATAGCGAATTAAGAGTTATTAAAACAAAAGATAAATAACAAGCGTTATACGGGGTTTGAATTATCTTTTGGATAGATTATTCATAAAAATAATTTGAATCGTTTTTAGAGGGCATACAGCGAATTTAAACGACAAAAAGAAGCGTTCTTAGGAGGAAAGAAATGAGCAGTATAGAATTTTTTATACCGATAAGCCCAAAAACTTATCAAACACAATTAACGAGGTTCACCGGAAAAGGTGGAATAACGAGAGTATATGCAGACCCTAAAGTAAAGCAATACAAAAAAGATATTCAGGCAAGCGTTATCGAATATATGGCTAAGAACAAAATGGAGATGCTTTCGAGAGACTACATCCTCGAAATAGATATCACAGTAATATTCGAAAAGGGAAAAAATTGGTTTCCCGGCAAAGTTCCAACAGGTGGAGATTCTTTCAATTACACGAAGGCTCTCTGTGATGCTCTTGAAGGGGTTTTGTTCGAGGATGACAAGGATATTAACTGTGGAAAAATTAAGCGTATATACGGAGATACAGAAGGGCTTAAAATCGTATTGT
>ERZ869929.1153-NODE-1153-length-10090-cov-11.935227_pt1 | contig 10090 bp, 8 predicted proteins | sample MGYA00579312_ERZ869929 | MGnify/ENA primary metagenome ERZ869929 (study PRJEB32216, sample SAMN09231818) | wastewater metagenome | place: USA: Maryland | collected 2016-08-09 | study: EMG produced TPA metagenomics assembly of the PRJNA472060 data set (Reclaimed...
TGACCGATCAGGCCCGCCGCAACGGGGTGGCGCCCAAGGGGCTGCTGCCGCAGGAGGCGCAGCAGATCGGCAACGCCCTGAAAGCCGCCCGCCCGGAACAGGCCCGCGAGATCCTGACCAAGCTCTATGCAGGCTTTGGCGACGACAAGGTGTATCGCGCCACAATGCAGCAACTTGCCCCGGACAATCCCGTTATGGCCGTGGCCGGCATCGCTGCGGCGCGGGGGCTGGAATCCTCGACCGATCGTTCGGTGGCCGACTACATCCTGCGCGGCCAGCAGTTGCTGCGCCAGGACACCAAGGAGGACGGCAAGCCATCCGGCGGCAAGCTGATCCCCATGCCGAAGGAGGCCGATTTGTCCGTGGCATTTGCCAACCTGGAAGGCAATGCCTTCGCCGGACGCGAGCAGGCGCGAAATGCCTACTACCAGGCCGCCAAGTCGATCTATGCCGCCAAGTCTGCCGAGGAAGGCGACTATTCCGGCGAGATCAACCCCAAGCGCTGGGACACCGCCATGAACCTGGCCACAGGCGGAATCGACACCTACAAGGGCCGTTCCATCGTCCTGCCCTATGGCGTCAAGGTCGGCGAATTCAAGGACGGGCTGAAGCAGCGCATCCCCGATCTGATCTCCGCCGGCCGTCTGACCGATGGCTGGACGCCAGAGAAGCTGCGCGACCTGCCGCTGGAGAACGCCGGGGATGGCCGTTACTTCTTCCGGGTGGGCGATGGCGTGCTGGTGGGCAAGGACGGCCGCCCGGTGGTGCTGGATTGGGCGCAGCGATGAGCCTCGACCTGTTCGAAGAAACCGACAACGTGCTGGCCAACCTGCGGCCGGTGGCCGAACCCGAGCCTGGCGTGTGGGACAACTTCACCGCCGGGGCGGGCAAGGTGGCCATGCAGACCTTCGCCAAGGCCGGCAGGGCCGCCAGCATGGCCGCCGCACCGCTGGCGATGGCCTTCGAGAAGGCACCTGGATCGACCGAGGTGCAGGACAAGTTCTTCAAGGCGCACGACGACATCTTCGGGCGGGCTGTCGATTACTGGACACCGAAGCCGGGCGAGGTCGGCGAGGCCGGTCAAGTCGTCGGGCAACTGCTCGGCACGCTGCCCATGGTGTTCGCCTCCCCGGCGCTGACTGTGGCGCAGACGCAGCTTTCCGTCGCAGAAGACATGGCCCGCAAGGGGGTTGATGCCGGCACCGCGCAGGCTATCGGCGCCACCCAGGCTGCTGGCCTTGGCCTTGGCATCTGGGTGCCCATCCTCGGCAAGACGCTGGCGCAGCGGGTGCTGGTGGGCGGGGCTGGCTTCAACGTGGTGCAAGGTGGTGCAACCCGCGCCATTTCCGCGCAACTTGCCGAGGGCACGGCGGCGGAAGGCGACTTCAAGACCTTCGACCCGACCGCCCTGACGCTGGATGTCCTGCTCGGCGCGGCCTTCGGCGGCATTGCCCACATCAACCCCCGCATGCGCGCCGAAGGCGAGGCATGGCAGAAGCGCCTGACGGAATGGGGCGCCAAGCTGAAGCCGTCCGAAGTCGATGCGCTGGCTACCCTGCGTCAGGCGCAGCACCTGAACGCCGATTCCATGCCGGGCAAGCCGGTGGACGTTGCCGACACCAATGCTCACGTCGACCGCATGCGGCAGGCTATTGATGACCTGGCCAATGACCGGCCGGTGAATGTCGAGGACATGCCGGCGCCGAGGTTCGAAGCGGACGCGGCGCGGGCGGCAGAGGCGAATGCAGCCGTCAAGGCGATGCAGGACGAGGCCCGGGCGAATGGGATGGTGCTGGAAGAAAACGTCCTGCCGAAAGTCAGCCCGCCTGAGACGGCGTTACCTCCTGCCATAGAACAGTCCGCACTCAAGAAAGCAAACGAAGTGCAAGGAGAGAAGAACGCGTTTGACATTGCAGAGGAAATCCGAAGTCTTGAAGAAGGTGGAGGGGTTGACCTGTCAGGGCTGTTCGAGAATCCCAAATATTGGGACTCGGAGAATGAGCAGTGGACTCCGGAAGGGCTGGCAGCAGCCGATGCCATGACGCGGCAACGGGCGATAGATAACCTGCGCCTGCGTGACATCACTGAACTGTCAGACTTGAACTTTGCGAACCACAAAGCCCAATACGCCGCAATGCTTGAAATCCTCGACGGTCTCGGCGTTCGTTACACTGATACAAGCTCGGCTCAGAGCAAGTACATCGAAGTTGGCGGGCACAAACTCAGGTTTGCTGACCATGCAAATCAAGTGCGCGATTCTGCGGTGCGGGGTACGTTGCCAGTCCTGAACGTCGCCCCCGGCGAAAACACTTTCACGGATGCGTTGCGCGTAGTGATTGAAAACACCGCCCCAGCTAACAGCCTCGAACTCGGTTCGAAAGCCCCGGAAGGTGCCGGGATGCGGGAGCGGCAAGCGGTGAGAGCCGGTAATGCCGACCCCCTCGCCACCTCGGCCGCCCGTTTCGCTGCCGACAACCCAGACCTACCCCTCTTCGTCGGCAAGAACGCCGACGGCTCCGACATCACCACCACGCCGGCCAAGTTGCTGGAGGACGCGGACGCCGCCATGCGCCAGGCCAACGACGACGTGAAGCTTTTCGAGATTGCCGCCGGTTGCCTGCTCGGGGGTGGCCGATGAGCTACCGCGACTGCATCGCCAGAATCGCCCAGGCCGCCGGCCGCAAGCTGTCGGACGACGAAATCCGCAGCATTTATGAACGCGTGCACCAAGCCGCGCTCGACATCAAGGCCGGCCGGGGCGACGTCAAGACGGGCGACCTGTTCCCGGACATCGTGAGCCAGGCGGCGCAGAAGGCTGCGGCTGACCTCATGGCCGAGGCCGCGCAGCAGAAGCGGCAGGCCGAAATGCAGGTCGTGAAGATGTCGGCCAGGATAGGCGAGGTTCAGCGCGTCAAGGAACTCGGCATCGACAAGCACCAGATGGACGCCCTCGACCGCACGCATTTCCGCAATTACGACGGCAAGGTCGACGTCCAGAGCTACGAGTCCAGATTCACCGGCATTCGCGACATGTACAGTTCCAAGCTGCTGGACACCTGGCACGCGCTCGGCAATGACTTCCTCGGGTTCTGGCAGGACAAGGGCAAGCTGAAAGACCTGCTGCGCGAAATCCTCGGCGAGAACACCGGCAACGCCATGGCCAAGCAAGGGGCGAAGGCATGGTCGGAAACCGTCGAAAACATGCGCAAGCACTTCAACAGCGAAGGCGGCGCCATCGGCAAGCTCGATGAAGGCTATCTGCCGCAGGGCTGGTGGGATCAGGAGCGGGTCGCCCGCATGGGCGAACAGAAGTTCGTCGATGCCCTGCTGCCAGCGATGAAGAAGGAAGCCGCCAGCGGCCGGCACTACAACGATGGCGGGATTCCGTGGGACGAGGCGCGGTTGCGTGAATTCCTGTCGAAGTCATACGACACCATTTCGACCGGCGGGCACATCAACACCGAGCCGGGCAAGTTCCAGGGTGCCGGCAAGACGGCCAACCGCCACGCCGAGCACCGGCAGATCCATTTCCCGGACGCCGATTCGACCCTGGCCGCGTGGGAGACATTCGGCGGCAAGACGGCGCTGGAGATCATGACCGGCCACGTCGAGGTCATGGCGCGGGACATCGCGTTGCTGGAGCACTACGGCCCGAACCCGCAGATGACCATCCGCACCCTGATCGCGGATGCCCTCAAGAATGACGTGGTTGCAGACCGCCCGAACAAGCAGAAGCTGGAGGCGCGTGCCTCCCGGCTGGAGGACTACATCAACTACAGCATCGGAAAGACCGAGCCGATAGCGCATCCGCGCCTCAGTCGCTTCATCAGCACCATGATTCCGCTCAACGTGGCTAGCAAGCTGGGTGGCGCGGTGTGGGCCTCGGCCTTCGGCGACAAGCCGATGATGGAGGCGGTCGCGCACATGAACAATCTGCCGGAACTGCGCCGCTGGGGCAATGAACTGTCCCTGTTCAACCCGGCCAACGCAGAGGGACGCCGGGCGCTGCAACGGCAGGGGTTGATGCTGGAGACTGCCCGCAATGGCCTGCTGCGCTTCGGCGACGATCTGGGCAATGCGCCGTTCGCCAACAAGCTGGCCAGCGCCGTGATGCGCATCACCGGCATGAATGCCATCAACGGCCTGCGCAAGGGATCGCACGGTGCCATGCTGATGGACGCCATCGGCTTCGAACTCAAGCGCGGCGCGGACTTCAACGGCCTGCATGACACCGACCGGCGCATCCTGAAATCCTACGGCATCACCGCGCAGGATTGGGCGATATGGCAGAAGGCCGACCTCGACGACATGGGCAAGGGTTATACCATGCTGACGCCGGAGGCGATCAGCCGGGTCGAAGGCGTCGATCCGAAAGCCCGCCGCGATGCCATCGTGAAGCTGCTCGGCGCTGTCAATACCGAAGCAGACTTCGCCATCGTCACGCCGGGCATGAAGGAACGGGCTCAGTTTCACAGCATCGGCAACAAGGCGGGCATCGGCGGCGAGATCGGCCGCGCCGTGCTGCAGTTCAAGTCATTCCCCTGGGCGATGTTCCGCCGCCAGATGGATGCCTTCAACAACATGAATGGACCTGTCCCGAAGGCGGCGATGGCCAGCTACCTGGTCGTTTCCACGACGCTGGCCGGCGCGATGATCATGCAGGTTCGGGACATGCTGTCCGGCAAAGACCCGCGCGACATGACGCAGCCCGAATTCTGGGGCGCAGCATTTCTGCAAGGTGGGGCGCTTGGCATCTATGGCGACTTCATCTACGGGGCAGGGCATACCCGTTACGGCTCCGGCATTCTGGAAGCGGCATCTGGCCCGACTGTCGGCCCCCTGCTGGAAATGGGGCTGGTGCAGCCGATCCAGGCCATTGCCAAGGCCAAGGAAGGGAAGGAAACCAAGATCCTCGCGCAGACGGTGCAGGATGCTAAGGGGTTCGTTCCGGGAAACAACATCTGGTATACGAAGGCTGCACTCGATCACCTGATCTGGCAGCAAACAATGGACGCCCTTTCCCCCGGCTACCTGTCGAGCATCCGCAGCAGGACGCGGAAGGAATTTGGACAGGATTGGTGGTGGGGGCCGGGTGAAACCACCCCCGACCGCGCCCCCAATCTCGGCGCAGCGATAGGAAACTGATATGGCAAAAGTGTACAGCATTCTGGCCGGCGACTATGTGGATATGCCGGACAAAGCACAGGCTGGAGCAAAACATGTCGCGCTGGACATGCCCGCCGTAATTGCCGACCTTCGCGTTGCCCTGGCCACGGCGGAGGCCAGAGCCATTGCAGCGGAAGATCGAGGCCGCGAATTGGCTACGCGCCTGGCCGCAGCAGAATCCGCCCTCGCCGTCGAGCGCAGCAGACCGCGCCCTGCGCCTATTGTCAATGTTCCAGCGGGAGAACCCGCCGCCTATGAGGTTATCGTGACGGACAGGGACGACAAAGGGCGGTTGAAGAAACTTTCATTGATGCCGAGGTAAAACATGGCAAACGCAATCTACCCGAAATGGAAAGCCGCCCTACTGCAAAACTTGGCGGACTCCGACCTTGATGGCTCAGGTACGACTGGCGTCTATGCTGCCCTGTACGACGTTGGCGCAGGCGGGGCATACGACGCGGCTGACGAGTTCTATACCGACCTGTCGGCTGGCATCGTGGGAACGCCGGTCGAGATTGGCGCAACCAAGAGCTACACCAATGGCGTGTTTGATGGCGCGGATGTGACCTTTACCGCAGTCACCGGAGCGCAATGCGAGGCGGTCGTCATCTATCGCAGGAATGCCGGGGCGAACACCACTTGGCGGCTGGTGGCGTATCTGGACACCAACATCACGAACCTGCCGGTGACGCCGAACGGTGGGGACATTACCGTGGCGTGGAATGCAAGCGGGATTTTCGCGCTATGAAGCCGCATCAGCGCCGCGCCAATCGCCTGTCGCCGCTCAAATCGGCGCACTCGCAGACCGTTGAGCGCTGGCTCGGGCCGGAGAAGATCGCCCATTTGCAGACGTGCATGAAAGGCTGGTACGGTAGGCCGATCTGCCTGCTTGATGTGCCGGGGTCGTTGTGGATCACGGCTGACGGTGATTTTGTCGGCTATGTGAATGGTGGCTATTTTGCTTCGGCGCTCGACTTTTTCGAGTCCAAACTGCGCCGCCTGTGGGAAGCCGCTGGCAAGCCGCAATATGGTTATTGCAATGCAGGGTTCGCATCGATCTCCGATGCCCTGTCTCGCGCTTCACAGGGCTACAGCCAGCGCAGGCAATTCAACAAGGTAGGGCCAACAGGTGTTGTCGGCGTCACTTCCTCGTTGTGGAGAGTCGGACCACAGCCCCCTGTCGGTGCGACGCCAGCGGCGGCAGCAGCGGGCACGGCGTTTTCGTCATCCTCAACCGGCGCTATCGCTTTTGCGAACCCAGCCAGCGGGACGAATCACCTTATCGGTGCCGATGTGTCTGCCTCAATCATCAACAATTCGTTGCTTGTTTATGACCTGCTGTTCGGTGTTGCCAAGACGATGGCGAGCACGGCGACCGAAGCCGTTACGGGAGTTCCTACCCGCTACCAATCCACTACGGCCTCAAATGCCGATTACATCGGTGACAACTTTGGTTTCATTCAAGTTGGTGGTACTGCACTGGCGGCAACTGCGCATAACTGGACGGTATGCACCTATAAAGACCAAGCGGACGCCGCCAGCACTATGCCAAGTCTGACAGGTAATGCTTCTGCCATCGTTGATCGCCTAGACCATCCTGTGCAGCAATGGTTTGCGCCTCTGGAATCAGGCGATGTCGGAATCAAGGCATGGACACAGATGCAGTGTTCGGCTTCGGTAGCGACTGGCGTTATCTGGTTCATGATTGGCCATCCGCTCGGGTTCATGAGCTTCCCCGTCATCAACTCTGTGTTGCCGTTCGACTGGCTGACTAACCGCGACCAAGCGCCAAGAGTGTTCGATAGTGCCTGCATTGCGTTGCTTGAACCGATGAAACCTGCCACCACGGCGACCACCTATACCGGGCGGCTCGTCACCACATCGGCGGCTGCATGAACGACCAGCGCAGACTGATATGGTTGAATGGGCGGCTGATAAGCACGCCGCTGACCGATTTCTGGCAAATCAGCCAGACGGTTCAAGACCCGTCCATTCCGAACCTGCCGCTGACTACGCCAGCGGGTGGGGCTGCGGCGCAAACCCTCACGCAGTCGGCTACCTACGCGAACAGCAACACCTTCTACACGCACGTCCTGACGCAGCCCGCGCCATCGCAAACCCTGACGCAAAGCGCACGCCACGACAACAGCAACACGTTCTATACCCATACTCTGACGGCCAGCATTGCGCTGTCGCAGTCAAGCAGGTTCGACAATGCGCCGACGTTCTATGCCCACACGCTGACACCGGGCGCTGTCGGGCTGATTCAATCGGCGCGGTACGACAACGCCAGCGGGTTCTACTCGCATACCCTGGCGCCGGGAGCCGTGGCGCTTGTGCAATCGGCACGCTTCGACAATGACGCCACGTTCTACTCGCACACACTGAATCAGGCAGGCGGAACGCAGAACCTCACGCAGAGCGCGACATTCGAGAACGAGAACACGTTTTTCGCACATGCGCTGGATCAGGAGGATGTGACATCCTCAAGCCCGCCATTCATCGGGCGTGGTGGTGGCGGATACCTGGTCGAGCTTGACGCAAAACCGATACGCGAAACGATCACCCTCTATGACGAGGAAGCCGAAATACTCGAACTGCTGGCAACCATCATGCCGGTGATTCAGACGCAGCAACAAAGGAGAGCAATATGACCATCGAAACCACCACGAACAGGATCAGCTACACCGGATCAGGCACGACCGGGCCGTTCTCGTTCCCCTACTACTTCCTCGCCGATGGCGACCTGACGGTCATCAAGACCACCATCGCGGACGGCGCGGAAAGCACGCTGACCCTGACGACAGACTACACGGTCAGCGGGGCGGGAGAAGCAGCAGGCGGAAGCGTGACCCTTGTCGCCACCCTGTCATCGTCCTACAAGCTGACCATCATCCGCGATCCTGACATCCTGCAGCCGGCCGACTATCCGGCGAACGACCGCTTCCCTGCCGCCACGCACGAAGAGGCTCTGGATCGAGCGACCATGATCATGCAGCGGCTGAAGGATTACATCGACAGGTCTTTCCGCCTGTCCGATGGCGATGTGTCGGGCATTTCCCTGGTCCTGTCGAACCTGTCTGCCGGCAACTTGATTTCCGTCAATGCGGCAGGCGACGGCATTGGGTCGATTGCAGCGGCCGATGTCGATCTGGCTACTGTTTCAGCCTTTATCCTGACGCTACTGGACGATGCCAATGCGGCCGCAGCAAGGGCTACGCTGGGCGCTGCTGCCCTCGGCGCAAACACCTTCACCGGCCTGCAAACCTTCGCCGCCGGTGCTGACATCGCCAGCGCAACGACGGTTGACCTGACCGCAGCGACGGGCAACCTTGTCCGCATTACCGGCACCACGGCGACAACCGGCGTCACGATCAACAACGGGCAGGTTGTTCTCTGCTACCCGACTGGCGCATGGCCGCTGACGTATCATGCCACTAACATGCCGATCAATGGTGCGGCGGATTACACCTGCTCAGCGGGCGATACGGTTATCTTCACCAAGGACGGGAACGGTACGCTGCACGTCGACATCATCACTGCCGCACTGCATCCGGCGATTGTGTCGCAGGCGGTGGCGGAAGCCGGGACTGATACCACGGCGAGGCTCTGGACTGCGGAGCGAGTCGGACAGGCGGTTGCGGCGCTCGGCGTCAGCATCACTCTAGGCACTCCGCAAGCAACCACTTCTGGCACGGCGATAACCATCACTGGCTTGTCTGGTGCCAAGTTCTTTGTAGTGTCGCTGAATGAGGTTTCGTTTTCAGGTACATCCAACCCTGTTTTCCGGATTGGTGACAGTGGGGGGATAGAAGCATCGACATACAGATCAAGCGTGTCATTTATCGCTGGCGCGAGCACGGCATCGGTATTGGATACAACCGGCGTGCTCCTAAACAGGTCAACACTACACGCCGCCGCCGCCACGTATTCTGGGCACATTTTTGGCACGCTGGTGAACGCCTCAAACAACACTTGGGCAATTTCAGTAAATATTGCTCGCACTGATGTAACAGGAAATATAGTCGCCTCTGGTATGAAGTCGCTAAGTGCTGCGTTTGATAGATTTGAAATCACCACTCTAGGCGGTACAGACACGTTGGACGGCGGTGAAATTAACTATATATACATGGAGTGATACATGGAACGAATTGAAATAAATGCAGTGACCGGACAGAAAACGGTTGTCCCACTTACCGCAGAGGAAGAGGCGGCGGCTATTGCGCGATCCGCACAGGAAGCCGCAGAGCAAGCCTCAATCTTGGCGCAACAGGCTGCCGACTCCGCCGCCAAGGACGCCGCCAAGCTGGACGCCGTAATTCGGTATCTCGTTACACATACGCCAGACGAGTGCGCGCAGTATGTGCAGGACAATGTGGTCGACCTGGCGTCTGCCAGGGCCTTCCTGAAGAAGGTTGCCATGGCGCTGTCGGTTTTGGCGCGGAAGGATCTGCGGTGAGAATCCACCTCATCCACGGCATCCACTCCAACGGCGTCGGAAACACCGGAAAGCTGGCGCCTGCCTTCCGCGAGGCGGGCTTCGATGTCTTCGCCCGCCGCTACGGCTGGGCCTTCGCCAGCCCGGCCATCCTGCCGGGGCTGGTGAACTGGCAGAACGGGCGCCGCGCCAAGCGCCTGGCCGAGACCATCGCCGACGGCGACGCCATCGTCTGCCACAGCAACGGCGCGGCCGTGGCCTACGAGATCCAGGCCGAGCACCGCGAACTCTCCGCCATCATCCTCATCAACCCCGCGCTCGATGCCGACACCGACTTCCACAACGTCGAGCGCGTGCTCTGCCTGCACAACGCCGGCGACGACGTGGTCGGCCTCTCCGCCGCGCTGCCCTTCAACCATTGGGGAATGATGGGCCGGGACGGCTACCACGGAAGCCTCGCCAACGTGGTGAACGTCGATTGCGCCG
>ERZ869929.1154-NODE-1154-length-10086-cov-10.149038_pt1 | contig 10086 bp, 10 predicted proteins | sample MGYA00579312_ERZ869929 | MGnify/ENA primary metagenome ERZ869929 (study PRJEB32216, sample SAMN09231818) | wastewater metagenome | place: USA: Maryland | collected 2016-08-09 | study: EMG produced TPA metagenomics assembly of the PRJNA472060 data set (Reclaimed...
CAGGCATCCCGGAGGGTTGCGAATCGCTGCCAATTTTCATGGGGCCGATAACCACGCTACCGGCTTTTCGGTCCACGTCGAACTTGCTGCGTTTCCGCAACAATGCGCCGGTGTTTTTATGAGCACTTGGCGGAGAACCTGGCTTGCTCGGTCCCTTCCGATACCGCTGAGCCCGTTGGTACGCCTTAAGCGAATATGCACCGGCCTTGAACAACACCTTATCGCGCTTCTTATAGACACGATCCATCACATGATGCTCGTCAATCACAACTTTGATGGCGGTCTTGATCATGCGTACTCGAAGTAAGTGGCCCGAAACAAACCTAGGAACTGCCCCTTCCTCAATGCCTCTGAATCCCAGAGACTTACCGTCTCGTTGCTCTCCCAGCGGTATCCGCCAAGCTCAGTCTCTCGCAATCCGTATCGCAAGAACCGACTAAGCTCCACCCCTTCCTCACGGGTCACTGGTCCGTTCACAACGACACTACAGGTCAATTCCTCTCGGCAGGCGTCGCCACGGTCGAAGGCTTCCTCCGATTCCCCGTAGGGGATAACGAACACCTGCAAGTCATTCCTTTCGGCATGCGCTTCGCTGATGTCATCAGAACTCACCGCCTGATATGGGCGTGGTGAATCTTCAAGCTCGTTGAAGCATTCCGCCATCAATTCGGCAAGTTCTTCGGTGGTCATTCGCTATTCGGCAACTGCTCGACCGTGTAAATGCGTAGCTGCAATTCCGTTTGGTCCGTGTGCCGAAAGCAACGGTCGCCCGTTCTCGGCAGAACTCGGAATGTTCGCTTCGCTCCACCATCGAGCCAGTCGATCTCGTCTTTCAATTGCGGCGTGATTCTGCTGCCGCCGATTACCAAATCAGCGGCCAGCACAATCCAATCCTTGTCTCGTGCCGTCAGTTGCACGTCCTCTTCGCCGTACTGATCGTGCTGTGTTCTGGCCGGCACCAACTTCAATGCGTCGATCGAATCGTTTCCGCGGCGGTAGGTGACGGTCACGGCCTCCGCTTGGAGACGCGAAGCGAGCCACGAACTGCCGCGCGCGAGTCGACCGGTCATTAGGCATTACCGTGATACGGGTTGTGGATCGCCCGGCAGGTCGAGTTCGCACCACCACCACCGTTGGCCACAATAAAGCCAAATACAGCGTTGTTGGTCGAAACAGTCGTAACCTTGTTGTTGGTGTCTTCCCAGTAAACCTTGGCTCCGTTGGCGGCGTTGTTCAGGTTCACCACGTCGTAGACGCCACCAATCGACAGCGAACCGAGTTCGTTGTTGGTGATGGGGCGTTGGGCGATGGCGGTGAATGCACCCGTGCCAGACGTGTTGGCGGTCACGGTGCCGACGACCACAACTTGGCCCTCGGACACATCGCCGCCAGAAGGCGTGTGGTCAATATGCTGCGGTACACCGCTGCGGAAAGTTGCGTCAGCCATGTGCTAGACCTCCAAAGGAATGCGGGCCGGTGGTCGAACCACGGCCACAGTTTCGTGGACTTCAAGTAATTCACCACCCTCATCCACCAATTCGGCAATCGCTTCCGCAATGCCGGGGTGCATGGGTTGGTTGTAATCGTGGAAGGCAATCAAGCCGTTCGGCGAAAGCACTTCTCGGACTCGGCGGATGTCGGCCAGCACCGATGAGTAATCGTGCGCGCCGTCGATGAACGCCAAGTCGTATTCGCCGAGCGGTAGTTGCTCGTCGGGGAATCGGGTTTGCACCTTCTCAGTGAGCCCGTGCCGCTTGATGTTGCGGTTGAACTCGGCCAGCGTATCTTGTGGCACCGGCGTACCGCGGCCGTCGAAGTAATCGACTGCCGTGACATGCGCCGCTGTGCGGGCCATGCAGATGGTTGAGAGGCCGCAATAGCTGCCAATCTCTAGCACCCGCTTGCCGCGAGCCAGTTCGGCCAACGCACGCCCCTCCGCTTCCAGCAGCCAGCCGGAAATGTCCGATGGGAATGCGTTAGGAACCGGACTGATCGGCCGCGACTCCGTATCAAACTTCGCACTTCCCCACGGTCGCTCGTTGGTGAATTCCAGGTCGCCTTGGTGGGTGACTGCAATCTTCCGCGTCGCACCGATCTTCAATCCCAACTCATGGCACAAACGGGAGAAGAACCAGTCTTCCGGCTCCGTCTGGGCTTGGTAGCGGCCGTTCGCGTCATTGATGACAATGCGGTCGTTGATCTCGAAGTGAACCTTGTCTGCCCACCGCATATCAAACTTGCACACCCAGCAGCCGGTATTAAGCAGCAGTGGCTCCCCAATGTCGTCGCTGGTGAAGGTTTCCGGCAACTGAAAGATGTCATTCATCGACAACCGGCCGGCGGGGTGCCAGTTATCGCCCGGAGCGTGTAGCGCCATGCTCGTCAGGCCGCGGGTGTCCTTGATCGGCACCGCCACCGAAAGCACGTCCAATTGCTTTGCTTCCAGTTCATCAATCAGCATGTCGAGCCAGAAGTCATCCGGCCCAACTGCGTGCGGTGCTACGTCGTCATGCAGCATGGCGAAGTAATCCACCCGCCTGCCTTCTTTAACGAAGTTCAAAGCACCACACCAAAGCTGGTTGAAGTTGGAAGCCAACAGCGAACCGCATTGGTAGTGGTTGTGGACGCGTGACATATCTGCGCACGCTCGCCAGAAACCACGACCAGAGGCCGCTGTCTGCTTGCCATAGCCGGGCATACCTAGGTACACCCAGCGATCTTTGGTTGTGTTGCTCATCACTTCAACGGGGCAGTGAGTTCCGGCTTCTTCGACTCGCCAGTGACCTTGCCTGCGGGCTCTAAGAGCGCCACCAGGCAACGCGTTTTCGTCAGGTAGTCCACAGCCCGTTGGGGAAGGTCGACAACCGAACCGGCCTCTAGGTCTGCGGGGTCCAGCGATAGCGACGCGCCGCATTCGTTGTTGCAATGCTTGGCGTCGATCGTGCCGAGAGTCGCTTTCAATTGGTACTTCATTGCGTATTTCCTTATGACCAAGGGGGAGCCGACCGCCGGTGCTTCCCTTGGTCAAGGAAAGACACCGGACAGCCGACAAATCAGGTTTATGAGGCGTTGCCGTCCGCGAGGACCGAAGCACGCTTCTCTTGCAGGTTCACACCCACATCCGAGTAACCACGCATCTGGATGCCGAGCACGTTGAAGTCCGCGTCAGCGGTTTCCACCGTGGGCTCGACCTTGCCGTTGAGGGCGGCAATCTCGATGGTCGGCAGCACGTTCGGGTCGGCCATCATGTACCATTCAATCGCGCTGTAGCCCGTGTAGGAGCTATTGCTGAGGTACGGGGTCGACTCAACACGGAACCGGCCACGGAAGACATTCGCGTTGGAAATCTTCGTGTCCGAACCCGTGATGATTTGCGACTGCGGATCGGTCAGGGCATTCGCCGTGGCCTTCAAAGCAGTCGGAACCAACAGAATCGCTGGCTCAATGCCCAGCGGCTTGCCATCCGGGTCGGTCTGGTTCATGAAGATGATTTCGGTGGCCGTAAGGCCAGCCAACGTCATGTCCGCAGCGCCGGTGTTGATGTTGCTGTTACCGGACGCCCAGAAACCAGCAGCTTCACCGGCCAAGAACTCGGTCCAGAAGATGTGGTTAAGGGTCAACATCGCACCGCGACCGAGCCGGCGGGGAACTACCGTCAACGCGCCCAAGTCATCATTGATGATGTCCTGGCGGGTGATGGCCAACATGGTGGCGTAGGTGTCCGCCTTGTTGGTGTAGCTCAGTTCGCCGAGCGTGCCGTGCTTGATCTCGCCGCCGCCGCCAACTTGCGTGTACTGCAAATCGCCGGTCAAACTGACGGTCGTGATCGTCTTGAAGTCCCGGACGTTGCGAACCGACGAGATTCGCAGCGAGGTTTGGTCGACCGACATCCAGCCGACGTACAGGAACTTGTTCGCCGTGTTGGCGATAATCGAACTGATGTCGATGGTGCTGAAACCCGTAGCGTGGATTTCACGCGAAGGACGCAAGCCGAACGCGGCCCGCTGTACTTCCACGTCCACGTTCTGGGAATGCCCCGAACGATAGCCGTTCTGTTCAGCGGCCAGGAGCATCAACTGCTTCAAGCCGATGTTGCCTTTGAACCGATCGTGGGCGACTTGGTTGGTTTCGTCGCCGAACTTCGCTTGGGTCGCTTCGTCCAGCTTGCCGGCTTGGCAAATGGCCGCTTCGACGACCTTGCTGCTGATCCGGTTGCGGCGGTCGCTCGCGTGGATGAATGGACCAGCGACGGGAATCGTGGCTTCGAGCAATTCCAAACGGAACTTCTCGACCGTCCACTTGGCCTCAACCGCATCGTTGGCGAGTTGCTTAATGGCGGCGATGTCGTAGGGTCGCTTGTCGCAGGCCGCGACAGCGATTTCGGTAATGGCTTCGACGCGGGCGATTTCGGATGCCTTGGCGTCAATCGCGTCGTCGAGCTTCAGCTTCTTGGCGGGTGCCTTCGGCTTTTGCAGACCTTCGTAGTTGGCCTGGAGGCCAGCAACTTGTTCGGCACTCAGCGAGTCGGCGTCAAAGCCCATCGCCTCGATCCACTTCTTGAATTCGGGGTTCATGTTTTTCTCCTGGAAAGAAGCGGCCGATGCCGCGATGGTTACTGCGGTCGTGTCATCCGCGCCGTGCGTGACGAAACCGAAGCCCTTGAGAGTTCCCTTGCGGGTGATGTAGACGGGGCCTTCAAACGTCTGGCCGTTGGCTTCGGCGGTTTTGCCGGCCTTTACAAACTCAACTTCTTGCGGCATCACTTCGAGAGATGCCTGCCACTCGTAGCCTTCGAGTGCGCTGTTCACGACTTCATCGCGGGCGACAGTTGCCGCCGTGGCGGTGCCGATGGCGCGGAGCGAAGTGCCGTTGTTGTCGACCTTGAAATTCCCGACAGGTCGCTTGCTGTCGTGAAATTGATTTGCGACGAGTACATTGCCGACTTTGAGTCCAGCGTTATCAACAACAACGTCATACTCCCAACCGTTGATGCTCAGGCGACCGCCGTTGTAGAAGTTCACGTCGAACTTCGCGGGTGACTTCTTGCCGCCATCTTGCTGCTCGCCGGCAACAATTGAGACCGGCGCACAGATTCCGATAAGTGGCTTGTTCTTAGTTGGCATACGCAGCTCCGTTGCCGTTGGCGTGGGGGATGCCGCGAGGTTCGAGCCGCTTGAGAATCGCGCTCACGGCGCTATCGGCCGGATCGCTGGCGGGCGAGGCCTGCGGGGTGTTTTGTTTGGGCGGCGGGAAAATGACATCAACCAACCGCGTGCGCAGTTCGTCGACTTCCATGCCGAACGTCTCGGCCATCTTTTCGAGTTCGTCTTCCAGGTCCATGCCGGCGTCGCTGTAGAGGCGATGCAAGCCGATCTGGCAGCTTTCGAGCTTGGTCTTGTTCGCGTTCGCTTCCGCTTCCACATCCGCTACGCGGTGCTTCGGCCAGTCCCAAACGTGGTAGCGGGCACCGGCGCTAACTGCGTCCGGGTTGCCACCGAGCCAGCCAAACTTGGAGATGGCGAGGTCGAACCAGAGAGCGAACACGGGCTCGAGAACGAGGTCGTTGCCGTCTTCACGGTCAACGTCCAGGGAGCCGTAGTAGGTTTGGTGATCGAGTCGGCCAGATGCGTAGTTGTAAGACGACGAATCGCAAGCGGCCTTGTTGTAAGGCATCGACTTGGGCCGGGCTTGCTCGTTGAGCAGCGACTTATGGAAGCTGTCGTATTGCGGGCCGGGCTGTTCGGCTTTGAGTTGAACGGGCTCCATCGTGTTCGGGAGCGCGGTCATCATGCCGTGAACGATGTCGAGCGTGCTGAGAGCAGCGGCAGATACCGCCGCGTCTTCACTTGGCTCGAATGCCGTCTTGAGCATCAGCGTCCATGCTGCCACCTTCTCTGCGGTTGAGAGGTTTGCTTCCCGCAATCGGCGGAACGATGCGCCGAGGTTGAGCGTTGACGCACACTCTGGCACGCCACGGTGCTGGCCGGGGCGTCGCATCTTGAACCAATGCAGCACGCGGTCAGCCGCAATCAGTTCCGAATCGTTGTTCGCACTGAAGTGGTTGTTGGAGCCGGGATGGTGCTTGAGGAATTCGTAGACCAGCGGGTTGCCGTATTGATCGAACGATGGAATGCCGTCGATTCCGCTGCCGTTGAATGCCAATCCAGGCGATGCACACTGTTCGGTTTCGTGCAATACCACGTCGAGTTTGATGGCGTGGCGAATGCGTGGGTTGAGTCGCAGTGTGGCGAGCGATTCGCCGTCGCCGTGCTTGGCGTGCGCCATGCACCAGAGCTTGCGGCGGAAGTGAACGGCCTGCGTCCATTCCCACCACGTCCGCTCCACCAACTGATTGAAACCCTTGGATTGGGTTTGCATCCGAAGCGCCGGACCAACACCCACCAAATCCGTGGCGTAGGTCTGGGCGATGCCGTCTGCGTAGCCGTTGTTGGCTAGTTCGTAGCGGGATCGCTTAACCAGCGTTTGCCGAACCAGCGGCGAGTGGGCAGAGTCGGCGTCGAATGCGTCGGCATTGGCCCAATAGTTTTTTAGTCCGTCTTCGGTGCGGGCAGCGTCATAGCTACCCTTCATCAAGCGGGCTGCGTTCGCCACCATTTCGGCGGTGAATTCCTGCGGCTTCGCCTTGGTAGCAGCCTTCGAGCGGAACGGGTTGAGCTTGGAGAGTAGGCCCATTACTGCCCACCCCCTTGCGACACCAACTTGGTGTGGCGCATGCCGAAGTGGGCTAGAGAGGCAGAAGAGTTGTTCTTCTGCCGATCCAGGACTTTCATCCGGTCGGAGAGTGAATCCGACGTAACGGTCAGTCCATCCACCGAAACGGACTTGATGCCCTCGGTGGCGTCGTTGAGCAGAGCTTGCTCAAGGTCTTCGGTTGTGGAATCGCCGATTTCTGGCATTCGAGCCCAAAGAAAAACGGGGTCGCGCTTACACGCGAACCCCGTTAAAGGCTCGATGATTAACGTCACCTCGGAGGGCTGGCCGGCCCTGCCTTGGACGTAAGCCGCGTTTGTCGCGCGGCCCCTAGTTTGGTTTCAATCTAAATCCTATTCTTAGCCGCCACCTAATACCAACGGCGGTTTTCCAGCGTTGGAAAGTTCTTCAATGATGACTCGGTGCGGTTGCTTTGTTTTGAATCGCCGTTCGCATCCAGGCGTCTTGCATTCTTCGTAGCGGATGATGCGAGTCCTGCCGCTCTGTGTGCCGTAAGCGAATAATTGACGACCGCAACCGGGGCACGTTGGTGCGCCTCCCTGTGCTTGGTTCGCCAATTCAGCTAGCGTCGGCATCCGTATCATTACCGCAGTTCCTTCCATGCTCGCAACGTCTCTTGGTCAACCCCTTCCGAGTACAATCCCTGCATGGGGATCTTGAACGCGGCATCCGATTCTTTCCGTAGTGCCACGAATAGTTGCGTGTTGTTCGGTAGTCCGCCCTTGCGAACCATCGTGCGCAACTGGTCGCGGGATTGAATCTCCACCACCGTGTTATGGTCGATGTGCGTCACGGCCATGTAAGGGATCGTGTAATCGTTGGTCGCCGCCAAGTCGTAGTAGACCGTGGGCTGTAGGTTCCAGAATCCGTGGTCAAACCAACCGGTGAGCGGTGATTCATGGATCATTAAGCCGCCCTGCTCGCAGTGAGCATGGATCGTGCGGAACACGCGGGCGATGTCGAAGATATGCTCCGCTGTGCCGTGATTGAACACGACCGAGAATTGTTCGTTTAGTGCGATTGGGTCATTGAGGTTTAACTTCAAGGCGTCGGCATCGCCGTGCAGGTCGATGGCGACTACCGCAACTTGGTCGAATAGCTGCTTGTAAAGCTCATGGACGGTTAAGTCTCGCGGAACGATGTCGGGCGAGATGTCGCCGTACCAGCTCGCTTGCCCGACTTCCAGGATCACACCGCCCTGCGGCAATTGCTTCCGGTGGTAAAGCTCTTGTAGGCAGCGGTAGTGGGGGGCGGAGATGGCCATTGCTATGCTCGCTTCCTTGCTTCGACTTGTAGTTCGGCAAGAGTCTTTGGGGGTTGCTTTAGTTTTTTCTTCTCGCCCTCTAGCGTCCTAATGCCCTGTTCGGACGCACCCACCGCACACATCGCCAAGCAGTCCAGCCAGTGGTTATCCGGCTTGTTTGGTCGCAGCGTCCACTCGACCACCGTTCTGCCGCGGCCCTCGGTGCGGATCGGGTATTCTGCCGTGAGGTGCTGGGCTAGGTGCCGGTGTTCTAACGCTTGCTCGCCCCACAGCGACAGGCAGCCGTTGCCGCCAAGCTGGACGGCAAGCCGCTGATGGATAAATGTTTTCCAGGCATTGGCGTCCCAGGCACAGTGCCGGATTGTGCGGTTACCTTCACCCAGTCGCACCCGCCAATTCCAGCCCACCCGCTCGAACTTTTTGCGGGCTCGTTCGTTCATGGGCGTGTCACCGGCCTTCACGCCGAATCCCTTCGCCGGCATTACTAGCGACGAGTGCCCGCCCGTCCTGCAAAACAAATGCACCGTCGAATCCTTGTAGCCTTCGTCGATCATCACGCGGCCGATACCGAGTGTGGCGTTGTTCTCCAACGACCAGCGGCGAGCCAGTAGCGAATCCGTTAGCTCTTTCAGCCCTTTGTAAATCGCTTCTTCCTCTGTCAGTGTTGGCCAGGCCGTCAGAAATGTGTGGGATAGCTCACGCTGGCTGTAGAACCGCCGCCCCTGTTTGGGAAAGCAACCGTAGTCGCACACGTAGCCGGTGAAGCCGTCCGCCCATGCCACGACCATCCAGTACAGGGAATTGCCCTGCACGTCGATTGCCGCGGTGATCTGCTCGACGGTGCCCGGTAGTTCGCCTTTCGGTAGGTTGTTGAGTTTGTCCGCAATCTGGTCAGCCGTGAGAAAATTCAGGTCGTCGTCAACCAGGCTGGCCGGCTCGTTCTGGTACTCGGAATCAAACGCATCGGGATCAGCGATTCGCAGATTAAAGGCGTGTTGCAGGGCCGAGACTTCGTTGCTTAGCTTGCGGGCTGGCCAGGCGACCACCGCCCCCGCGTCCATTTCCTCGCGGTGCCCAACGTAGAACGCAGAAGCGGCTAGCGGTTCTTTGTCTTCCCTTAATTCCTGCTGGCGTATCTCGCCGTATTCCTCCCATAGCTTCTCATTCGAGGGCCACGAATAAACCAGTTTCTTTCGCACCCCATGCCACTCGGGGAACCGCTTGCGGTCCAGCAATTGATCCATCGCATCACCGCGATAAATCACCGTGCCGGTCAGCAGCATCGACATCGGATCACCAGGGCCACGCATGCCCGGCAGGTCGCCCGTGATCGTGTCTAACCGCGTCTTGCATTGTTTGGGGCTGGCTGCCGACTCGCGGGTCTGGAAGTCGTCCACCAACACCAGCGAAGGCCGTTTCACACCACCACCCGGCAACGTCACTTGCGCACCACGGGCCGCGCCAGTAATACCACCCACACCGATCATCGCACCCGATGCTAGCGAACCCTTCACTTGCGGCAACTGAGCCCGCTTCGCCGTCCAGTCAATCAGCGTCGGCACTCCATCGACGTGCTGTTTCACGGCTGCTTGCGACACGCCTTGCAGTTCTCGGATCGGCTTGCAGATTTCTGGGAAGTCTTGGAATAGCAGCGGGTTGAACTCGTATTCCGTTTTGATGGATCGCAGGCCGTTGTTCGCCTTCTCCGCATCCGCACAGACGATGAACACGTAAGGGCACAGTCCGTAGTTGATGGCCCAGATGGCGGCTCGCTGGTGGATCGTCGTCTTGCCAGAACCACGCGGCATCGCCAAAGCAAATTGCCCGCCACCAAGTACCGCGGCTTGCGTTTTCTCGATGACCTCTAGGTGATCGGCAGACCATTCAATCGGGAACGCTTCGGGGAAGTAAGTCTCCAGAAACAATCGCAGCGACTTGCCGCAAGCATTCCGCCGACGAGTGTTTTGCGGCTTCGGAATCGGTGAGATGTTGGATCGCTGGTGTGCGCGTTTCGCATCCCACTTCCGTTGCTTCTCCCGAGTGTCAGAAATAATTGCTCCCATTTGGTACGGAAAGTTCTATAAATCGGT
>ERZ869929.1156-NODE-1156-length-10083-cov-6.152673_pt1 | contig 10083 bp, 19 predicted proteins | sample MGYA00579312_ERZ869929 | MGnify/ENA primary metagenome ERZ869929 (study PRJEB32216, sample SAMN09231818) | wastewater metagenome | place: USA: Maryland | collected 2016-08-09 | study: EMG produced TPA metagenomics assembly of the PRJNA472060 data set (Reclaimed...
GGACTTAGCCGTCGATCTCGCCGTCCGTGACAGCGTGTGGTTCATCATTCATGCTTTGGCGGCTGAGCCACCAATCGAGCACGGCTTGAAGCCCTGCCTTGCCGATCGACCAGATGAAAGGCCAGAGCGCCGGCGGAATGTCGATAGGCAGGATACCAGCCGCTTCGAGCATAGTATGCGGTTGGTAGTCCGCATCGACCCGCGTCGCCTGGTCGACAGCCTCAGGCCCCTGCTTACCGAGCATCTTGCTGATGAACTGCCGAATGACGCGACCCGCGAATGGAGCGATCATATCGTCCATTGTGGTGTCCGTCATCTTGGCGAGCTCAACGGCGATCTCGCCGCTAGCACGCTCCACTACGTCCCAATTGGCTTTGTTCGGATCCATAACTGAGCCTCACTTATACCCGGACCTTGAACTCTTGCGCCGGGAACCCCTGGTAACCGGAAAACGCAAAAGAATCTTTCTGCCGTGTGATCGCGTCGATGTCAGCAAACTTGACCCAGAAGCCGCCTGGAGGAGCGCCTGAGGGACAGATACCATGTGTCCGTGTGCCCCAGCTATTCAGAATGTAGAACAGCTTGCCGAGCGTCGGGTGACGCCAGCGACCAATCACGGACATCTGATGCATCCAACGCGTGACGCGCCGGTTGAGCAGTACACCATCAACTACTTCCGGTCGCATCTGACCGCCCCAGTCAGATGCGATGGTCATGGGGTACCAGTTACTGATAGCCTCCCAAGCCTGGTCACCGTTGTTGATCGGTGCTGCCGACTTGATCAGGTGCTGGCGCGTCAAGTACCTCGTATCGATAGCTGCGCCGTCAGACCAAGCATACTCTGCATTGGCTCCCCAGCTCAGACCTTCTTCGTCATTGTCGACTTCAGGCTGAGGCAGTCCTGCCTGCTTAGCGTCAAGGAACCCATCGTCCATGGCTGCCTTGGCGAAGGCAGAGCCGAATGAACCTTCACCACGACCGCGCATGCCAGCATACTGGCGTGACTTACCGTACGGTAGAAGCCAGAATGGCAGTCTGTACTCCTCAGCCTCTCCATCACGATAGATCTCAACCGCTTGGAGATAGCGTGTAGCTTGACCACCGCCGTTACCAACGCACGAGCCTGTGCGTTGCCAGAACGTCCGGAAGTGCTTACCACCGTTGACGGCTAGAGCAGCTTCCCAGATGAACACCTTCTCAGGGTCGTCGTTCCACGCGCCTGTGATCTCGAAGCTGGGCATCATAGCACGGACACTGGCGTCGACCGCTTGCTCTTCGCGTGTCCGCTCGATGTCTGGCGTGTAGCCAAAGTTCCATACGCCAGGAATGCCTTCTGCCTGGCAGTAAGCACTCTGAGCCTGATCGACTACACGACCACCAAACTGTTGTTCTATTGCCATTATCGTTGTCCCGCACAGTTACACATGACGCAGGTGCAGGAACGTCGAACGCCAGTCACGACGATGAACGCCAGCACCATTGCCAGAATCAACAGGATAAGCCAGTCATAGCTCCAGCGATTCATTTCAACCGTCCTAGTTCTGCGACGAACATGTCAAAGGTCTTAGTGACGGCGACAGGGTCCAGTTTCAGCGTCGGCGACATAGGCTGCCCGTTGTTGAACGCTGTCTCCCAGTAGTCAGACAGAGCCGCCCTAGTATTTGGCAGCGACTCTCCGAGTAACTGGTTCCGATCCTTGATCATAGCCAGGTTGAGCTCGTAGTACGTCTGCGACGGTATCGACTTGCCGCGCTTGTAGACCTCAACCAGCCAGTTCAGCTTCTTTTTGTCGGCGTCGGTCTCTCTAGACCACGCTGCCTGAATGTTAGTCCTCAGCGCTGACACGGGCGCCGGTAACGGCGGCGTTGGAGTCGGTCGTGGGAGATATGAATAGCCCACGACCGAGAGCAAGGCTAGGATAACCAGGAGCCAGATCCAATTAGCCTTCAGCCAACCGACGAGGGGAGCCAAGGTCGATGGCTTTTGCTCAAGCGCCGCAACTCGCTTCTCCAACGCGTCTACTCGTTCGTAAATCTCAGGCATGGTTTTGAGCCTCTGGCTTGGAGTCGACTCTCAAACGAATAGCATCCAGTTCCTTCTGGATCTGAGTGATAGTCGACTGCTGCATTTTGATCAACGTGTCTTGACGAACTGAGTCAAGCTGGCACTTGACGTGCTCGTCACGTAGCTTAGCGTAGTCGCTACGGAGCACTGTCAGTTCCTTACCTTGCCTCTCCATCTCAGTCTCTAGTCTATTAGCAAATTCCTTCCACTCCAAGATGGTGTCCGTCCTTTGCGTCTTCTCGAGTTCGTAGTTGGACTTAGCCACCTCAGCCCATGCCTTCCTTAGCATTACTATCGCTGGAATGGCTATAGTGAAAGCACCACCCACAGCCGACGCTAGTATGTTTAAAATGTCCATCTCCATAGCTCCTTCAGGCGAGCCGGTGAATAAATTCCACTGGTAGGATTTGAACCTACGGCGAATCCAGTATCATCGTGGAGCCTTGCTGGATTCGTTTCGCTTCCACTTCACCCTTAGGCCTCTCAGGCACAGTGAAACCGGATACTACTCGACTACAGCCAGAACGTCATCGTCAGTGAGAAGTAGATATTTCTCTCCGTCGAGTTCGATCTCGTTGCCGGCGTACGCGCTAAACACGACCACGTCACCATCACGAATGTCAGCAACGTCGCCAATAGCCAGTACTTTGCCGCGCCTCGGTTTCTCTTGTGCCTGGTCAGGCAGATGAATGCCTCCAGGTGTCTTCGTAACCGGGTCTAATCGTCGCACGACTAGACGCTTTCCGAACGGTCTCAGTTTCATGATTGAGCCTCACTAGGAACAAACTGCGCCACTGCTGCTATATTGGCTTTCAGCGCCTGTCGCAAGTGTTCATTGAGCAACGCTAGCTGCTCACACTCCAGGTCCTTAAGCTTCAGTTTAAGCTCCAGCACCCGTATACGCGCCTTGAGCATCTGATCGCCAATGTAGATCATGCGAATATGGCTGCGTTTCGGCAGTAGTTAAGGGCATACCAGCAAGCCAATCCGAGACCTATTACAATATCGTCGTTGGTAGTCGTAGCACCGAATTGTAGGTTAGCTGCTTTCGTAATCTTCATTTTGAAGTCACGAAGCTGGTTTAGCAGCACCTGCGTCTCCGGCATATCGGGTAAGCTCAGCCACATTTGTTGCTGAGCCTGAACGATACTATTGACTACGTCAACCTTCGGGATATTCCAGTGACTGCCACGAGCTTCTTGTTTGCGCGATGCTCGTGCTAGAGAACCAATCAACTGCACCGGGCGTATCTTACCCGGGTAATGCTTCAACTGAGCTTGACGTCGAAGCATATCAACTACTGGTCGACCTACGCCGCCAAAATCTACTACTAGAAAGTGGCACGGTAGGTTGATCGCATCGTCGACTATGTCCTGATAGTCAGTCCCTAACGGCCAAATCTTGAGACTGACACAGTCGAGCCTGGGCCTGTAATTCGGGTTAGGAGGACCCATCAAACCAGGAGGCTCCCGGTCTATCTTGTCGAGCACCGCGGCTGACGCTGGGTTGGTCGACTGACCTAGATCGAGACCCATTATACGGAGCTTAGTCGAGTCCACTTGGCAACCCTTCCATGAAGCCCTTGTCCCACTCCTCGTTATCAGGAGACCCTTCTGGGTATGGATTCGAGTGTCTCGGTTTACCGGCTTGTGACGCAGCATAACCAGCGTTGAAGGCGGTGGAGGCTTTGGCTCGTAGTCCTGCGGCGAAGCCCTTGGCGTAACCTGCTTTGAATGACTTGGGCGCGTGCGCCGGAGTGGCACCCGGTTCCGGCTCAGACACCTCTTCCGACTCCCAGTCGTCAGTGTCATTCTTCTCTTCAATGTTGGCTGCCTCGGCTGCAGCCTCTGCATCGTCGATACTCTTGAACCGACCGAAGTAGCCCTTGGAGCTTTTGCAACGGTACATCTTGGTAGTCTCTTTGTGTTTGCAACCACAGCTCATGGTATCACCAATATACTACATCCGTATCCTTGACAATCAACGCCCTGAACTCTTCAGGGTCGAAGATACAATTCTCGAGGTTCAGGAACTTGCACTCGTATTCCTGTTGGATCCAAAGGTCACCGTGCTCGACTCGCTCTTCCTCGATGAACTCGGCTGTCAACCTCGGACACTTGTGCCACGGTATGAAGACCTTGTTCCAATGGTCGCTTATGCACGCCTTGTAGAAGAAGCCACGCTTGCCGAAGGGTGTACTCAACAGTACCGTGCGACCTTTGCTGACGGCTAGCATCGGTCGGACGGCGCCGTAGAGCGAGTCCGGTATCCTCGAAGCTTCATCCATGACCAACAGATCGACGGCACTTCGACATCGGACTGTCTTCTCGTTACAAGGAAGCGCCAGCATTTCGGCGCCATTCTCGAGCTTCAAACTACCAGCGTTGCGCTTCGAGCAACCAACTAACGGTAACGCATCATACTGAGCCAGCACACGCTTGGCAAACTCGAACGACTGTTCCTCTGATGGCGATACAACAACTACATACTTGCCACAGCACTGTAGGTACCAATTGACTAGCGCTGCGATGATCGTCGTCTTGCCGCCTTGTCTCGTGGCACATAGCGCCAAGTTATCGTTGGCGCACAGTACTCGCTTCTGCCACGTGTCCGGTTCAACTAGGAGAAACTTCCATGGACAAGCCCAGGCTTGGTCAGCCGGCGTTGCTTTGCCAGTCGCTAGACGCTGCAACCGTGGCAGGCTCGCTCCAGGTATCTTCATCAAACTGTCGATGTCCACTCAGTGCCTCCAGGCCCTCTACGATCTCCTGTGTTGATGCTACAGCGTCAGGCTCCTCCGTACTAGCAGGCATAATAGTGCCCTGAATTTCACGCATCAGAGCAATAGCCTTCAGGTTGAGTGCGCCAGCTGCCAGTACATTCCGCGCCGCCAGAGCTCTAGTCATCTCCGCTACAATCGGATTGTTGATGATCTCCATCTGACGGTCGATCAACTTCTTCCGAGCATCAGCGCTGACAGGCCAGAGCTCGTTGAGCGCCAAGCTCAGCAGTTTAACGTCCTCCGACGCTTCACGTTGAATCAAGTTCCTTGGGTTATACTTAGTGGACATGTCGAAAATGATCGCATATTACGGCGTGAATTCCATTGGTTCTCGGAGTAAAAGGATAGCTATTTATTCCACTAACTAAAGATCCGAACTTTTTCCGGAAAGTTCTGACCAGGCACGCAGCGACCAGGCCCTGGCGCCAGTCACTGTGCCAAGCGTACATCTTTCAACCGCCACACACATTACCAAAATACTAGGGAAAATATCTCCCCCGCGACACACTTAATATCACGGAAAAGAAACTCTCTCTCTCTTAAACAAGGGAGTATGGGAGTATGTACAACTTTCTTCTATCTGAAACTAGAATCGCAGAGTTATTTTATTTCCCCGGATTTATGCGCAATGCGAAAATATTATCCCGACTTTTCCATAAGTCTTTGGACCTATAGGTGCACGGCTGTATACTACAAAATTCCGCGACTAGTATACAGCTGTACACTTTACGATTCTAATGGTTCGATACAATGAATTTACTGTCACGAAGATACGCACAAGTCGAAGGACACTCCATGATAGCAGCCGAAATACCGGACTGGATTCGTCAGCGAGCATACAAGATGAAGCACGCTGGCGCTCCTATCGTAGTTGTGCTGCAGCTATTGGCTACAGCTCGTCTGCTCGAGATACAACTGGAGAAAACCGGTGTTCAGCACGTTAAGCATTAACACGGTACGGCTTAGCTGGGCGCAGGATCGTCTCGTGGACCGCGTGATCGAAGCAGCACAGCCTAGCGACAAGGCACCAACTAACTTGCTGCTACATTCTGTCCGACGTCCTGGCCAGATGCCACGATGTACATACCTCGAACCACGTAACCCACGCGTGGACGTAAAACCGATCGCGGGAGCCCTTTGGCCCCGTGACGGAGGCTGGCCGTAGTTACGATGTCTGGCGCCAGCGCAACACGGCGCTGGCGCCGTTCTAGGACTGCTCAACGTACCACCTAGCGTCATGTACTATCAGATACCCGGTCCCGTCTGGCTACTGTCATACAGGTTAGGATCTGACTTGTACTTGGACAGTATCTGGCATACAAAACCGACAGTAGAGCAACTAGAGACACGCGGCGTAGTTAATAGTGACTTGCTACACGCTAAAGGTTACTACTGGCACGACTCCAAGAACTGGCTTCTGGAAGAGTACAAATGTCCACCAACGACAAAGTCCTCGTGACAATAGCAGCAGTCGCCGTAGCGCTGGTGCTCTACGTGATATTCTTCTTGGCTGCGTCAGTGATGTTTCAGACGAAAGATGTCCAACGTCTGGTGTCTCTGGTGTACGCATTCATCATCTCTGGCTGTCTGTGCAACGCACTGAAGGAGATCTGGTCTTGAACACGTTCCTACCATTACCAGATATCGAGGCATCTGTTGCCTGCCTTGACCGTCGACGTCTCGGCAAGCAACGCGTTGAAGCGATGCAGCTGCTCAAAGGACAATGGTCCAACCATCCAGCGTCTAAGATGTGGCGCGGACACGATGCAGCTCTGGCTCATTACATGAACGCGTGTATCAAAGAGTGGACCAAACGCGGCTATAGTAACACAATGCTGTTCGCTCCAGTGACAGAGCCAGTAGTACTGCCACCCTGGTTTGGCGATCCTGACTTCCACGCGCGTCATCGCAGCAACCTACTACGTAAAGACCCTGTTCATTACGGACAGTTTGGCTGGTCAGAGACGCCTGACCTACCGTACATCTGGCCACTCGGAGCTTCTCTGTGCTAGTAGACCGTCTCGGCGCACCTATCGTCAATGAACCTGGCGTACAGGTGCCCGGTACATTCCTGACCGTCGTCAACTACGACACTGTCGATCCACTCTATCGCTGCCTGTGTGGCACAGAGCTGACTCTGTCCCGGCGTCAAGTAGAGCGTGCTACCAGACGGTGCTGCGGCTCTGGCTGTCCATACTACAATCATCGTCGCAGAGAGATTGATAACCCAGTCGGCAAAGCCGTACCTGGCTCATTCTTGGTCCCAGTCGATTACACGACCAAACCACCGACCTACTTATGTATTCTCTGTGAGACAGAGTCTCGGCATCTGCGCTGGCAGGTCGACCATCTGATCATCAAGTCATGCGGCTGCGCACGCAGACCACGTGACTACTTCATGGCGAAGTGTTCATCGTGTGGCGCTACCAAGGTCTGGCGCGACAAGGTACCGCCGAGCACCAACTGCCAAGCCTGTGGCTTTTTCTACCATGTCCTGGCTTCACCCGCGACAGCCAAGGACTATCACGAGTATCTGAGGAGCAGACAACATGACAGCGGAACAGTTACGGACGCACTTCGAGGCGCTCATGGCAGTCAGAGTTCCGGGCTTACTACTGCAGCGCAGTAGCTTCAGCGGCAAGTACACGAATAAAGAAACAGAGTCTGCCTGGTGGGGATTTCAAGCAGGAGCTAGAATATATGAAGAAGTCAGCGAAACAGGTCCACAAACAACTGACACGCATCACGGTCAAACCGAGGTTGAACCGGAAGCAGCGCCGCACCAGCACGTCTGGTCGGGCAACGAGTACCAGCTCGTCGCTGTCGACTGGGACGAAGTGAAAGGTACGCGTGTTGTCCGTGGTCCATACGTCAAAGTCTGTTTTCGTTGCGGCGAGATTCGTCTGGCTGACTCGGAGGTGCTCAAGTAATGACATCCTGTACCAAATGTAACAAACCGTGCGAGTACACCGGTCCATTCCCCGAGCTGCTGGCACTCTGTGAATACTGTCGGTCACAGAACCTGGCTGCGAGGTCGGCTGGTCGTCCTATATCCAGCAAGTACCCGGTTGGTGAACTCATCCCTGGTACTGAGCTGACTCCGCTCGACTACTCGGTCAAGCCGCCGGTCTATCAGTGCACCTGCGGTCGTCAGGTTCAACTGGAGAAGTCTCTGGTTGAATACCAGCGCAAGAAGACCTGCGGGCACTGTGTCCGAGCCAAGTGCGTCTTCTGTTGTAACCGGGTCATCGACCCTCTGATCTTCCACACCAAAGCCGTATGCGGAGACTGCCTGTGCGAATTACTGTCGCTGAACTCGCCGAACGACTTGACTGTAGCTGGACAGTCGCAAGAAGCGTGATAGAGCTGGTCGGCGGCAAGCGAGTCGACTACGCTCGATTATCTGACAAGGGACGCCCAACCCTTGTATTCGAAGTGCCCGAGTCTGTAACCATCAACCTTGTTTCTGGAGAAACTGCATGTCACTAAAATTGGCGACTGAGTTAGGTGTCCGAGTAGGTAACATGATCGACCGGACACCCTGTAAGTGCTACGCGCCATGTCTGGCGTACCCTGTCGAGAACGCTGACGAAGCACACAGTATCAGGTCCTGGGTCGTAGACCAGCTCACAGCGGACGGCACCGTGACTGACTGGCACAAGACGCCGGATGGCTCCTACGGTTACATCGACACCGAGAACGGTTACTGCGTTCTAATTCTGGCTGTATACGACGGTCACTTGGTAGTAGCTGCCGCTTTTCGCGAGAGGATAGAAGATGCTCAGAGTATTTAACGCGTTTCAGATCGTGTCTCTCTTCTGTGCGCTGCCGTTCATTATCATGTGGCTGAGCCAAGCGGAGTTCGCCGGCGCTCAGCCTCTGATGTATCTGGCAATCGTCGTCTACGGTATCATGTTTATCGCCAACGTCGGTATGATCAGCGAGGATCTTAGCAAGTGAAGTGGACTCCTCACTACTTCCAGCAGGCAGGCATAGACCACGCGGTCGCGACTGGCCGGTCGGCCAGTCGCGGCTTCGTTCAACTCTATGCATCGCCAACTGGTTCCGGCAAGTCTGTAGTTCAACTGTTGGTCCAGGAACAACTCGGCTGGCCCATAGTCACGCCTCGCATCGAGATCGTTCGTGGCTTCTTGGACAAGCACGGCGTTGACACAGACTTGTCACTTAGTGACCTGGTCTCTGTCGCTCGTGAGCACAACATCTGGACACCTATCAGATTCCGTAACGCACTCTTCCGTGGCGAGATCCCTGATGTCCCAGGCATCATCGTAGACGAAGCGCACCATCTACTGGCCGAAACGTGGCATCAATTCTGGGTTGCTGCCGGCATGCCACCAATGCTCCTGTACACAGCCACACCATTCCGAGGGACACCTCGTGGCACGGCTAAGTTCAGAGAGCTATACGGTGAACCACTCTGGCTGATCACACTCAAGGAGGCAGCCGAGCAGGGCTACATCAAAATACCAGAGGCAGAGATCTTACCGCTGGTCGATGATGATCTGATCGAGATCAATGCCTCTGGCGACTTCGACGTAACTAGCATAGAAGACCACACTATAACGCGTCTTGATGATCTGGCTGCTGTCTGTAACTCTCGATTCGTGGTTGACGGACACTGGGACAGACCGACCTGCTTTGCAGTCCCCAGTGTCAAGATCGCACACCAACTGGCGCATCGTCTCCAAGCACCAACCGCAGTAGTTACTGCCAACACTAAGGACAACATACGACGTATCGCATTCGAGGGAGTCAGACAGTCCATTCTGGCGCTGATCCAGATCAACGTCATATCCGAGGGTGTCGATCTCCCTATACGTCGTCTGGTCGATCTGGCTCCACGTATATCACCCGTAGGCTGGCTACAACAGTTCGGTCGCTGCACCAGGCCCTGGGACCAAACTCCTCATTACCTCTGCACAAACCGCAATCTGCTAAGGCACGCATATCTCCTCGAGGGTATGATACCTGCCGGTAAGATCGCTGAAGCACAGACAGCGTTCGGTGCCAGCGAACGTGCCAGCCACCGCGCCATTGGACTCGAGTCACTCGGTCGCTTCAAAGCAGTCAATATCGAACTTAGCAACGGTCTGATAGCTCAACTGTACATTGTCATTGACCGTAGCGACAAGATGACTGAGTACTCTTGTATCTGCCATCCGATGCTTGACACTCCCATCTGGGCGTCACGTAAGCATGCAGCCAAGGCTGACGGT
>ERZ869929.1157-NODE-1157-length-10077-cov-68.789862_pt1 | contig 10077 bp, 9 predicted proteins | sample MGYA00579312_ERZ869929 | MGnify/ENA primary metagenome ERZ869929 (study PRJEB32216, sample SAMN09231818) | wastewater metagenome | place: USA: Maryland | collected 2016-08-09 | study: EMG produced TPA metagenomics assembly of the PRJNA472060 data set (Reclaimed...
TCAGAATCTGCTTAAACAGGGCAAGGGGGCCTCTTTCCATGTTCATAGCTATATTGTCCCCAAAGGAGCATTTGCCAAGCGATACGCTCAAAATACGCCGTCCTGTGCTGGATGACCTCAACTGCTCCTGACACGCCTTCATTATCTTCGGATCAAGCTGATTGTCCGTGTAGTACAGTATCCCTTTGCTCATATCCCATTCAGGCACGGGGCCGAACTTATCAAGGAGCCAATCCAAACCATGAATCGCCTTATCCCATTTGCCATCAATCCACAGCTCTCGTGAATACTTCCTAGCTTGGTTCACGCTGTTGTTTTGGTACGGGAAACCGAAGTCTCCGCCCTGTGTGCGGAACATATGCGCATACCATGTCTTTTTTGTAGCAATGACACGTCCACCAGATAGCCACGTCTTACAGGCTACCTCAACACCCTGCTGTCCCCATGAGCCGTGCTTCTCATCACAGATGTCCAGTTCCCAATACTTCTCACGAGTCATCATGAAGCAAGAGCCTTGTATACTCATCGTCTCAACCAAATCACCATGCGCTTCTGGTCGCTGTTTATATTCCGGCCAATACTGGAAGTGAAGTGATTTATCAAAACGGAAGAAGCGATTGCTCGTGCCTGAACGTGGCTTCCATATAATCTCCTGTTTCGTTTCCTTTCCACATTCCGTACACACTCCGCTCGGCCCCTGATACCTGCGATGTCCATTCTCACAGACCCAATCAAAGGCGTGGAGATTGCGCATCGTTGGAACCATCGTCCAATCGTCTTGCATATCCGCCATCATCTTCACATCAAAGCCTTTATCAAAGGCACAGTGCGCATCAACCTTCATCACATACCTTGCTGTAGACAAACGTGCAGCGAGATTTGTTGCAGCTCTCTGACCAATAGATTCAGGAAGATACACGACAGTAACACGAGGATTCATCGCAATCGCTGGATCAGGCCATGCACCATCAAGAACAGCAATCACTTCTGTATCGCCTTCAATATTCGCAAGAATATCCTCAATCGTCTTGGCGAGGAATTGTTCATTGCGTGCAGGAATTAAAATGGATAGTTTCATTATGGTTTTACAAAATACCAACTGACCTCTCCGTAATCCGTCTTTGGACTCGTGAGATGCAATTCAAGTCCATTCATCTTCGTATACAAATCAACAGCTTCAATGACACCAGAGTTTCTGAACTGGTAGTAATCATGCCCCGATACGATTCCGCCAGAGCGAACCTTTCTCGCCCACCCAATAATATCTTCCATCACATAATCAAAGTCATGATTGCCGTCAATGTATACGAAATCAAGATGCTCATCATCAATCTCTTTGAGTGCTTCCATGCTTTTCTGGCGAACAAAGATAACAGCATACGGCTCCAATCTTTTCCTTGCAGTATCAAAATTGCCGTGCTGTTGATCTACTCCACCGCCACGCCGATTCCCTTTGTATGGTTCCCACGGATCCACACAGTACAAGGCAAGGTTCGGAATCGTTGCGCATAGACGCTCGGAATATCTTCCGTCTGCAACACCTATCTCTGCACCCACCTTGAAACCAAGATGTGCGAAATACAGTGCTAAATCTGCTCTGCTCCTGATGTCTTTTTTGTCCATAAGTTTCTATCTTCAGGCCATGTTGGTACAGGCCAGAACTTTTCTATTAAAAATGACAAAGGTAATGTCTGTTTGTACCACGCATCACCCACCTGACCCAACCACAACTTTGTATGCTCCGCACCCTTATTCAACCAATCGGAAGGAAGGTGGTAACCACGCCCATACTTCTTTCCCTTATGCAGATGGGCATACCATGTCTTTTTATTTACAATCATGCGTCCACCAGAGAGCCAACACTTCAAACCAATCTCCTGCATCTCATTCCAGAAAGCACCATAGCTTTCCTCGTCCATCAATTCCAAGAAATAGAAATACTCTTTGTGCATGAACCAACACGAACCCTGTGCGCTCATCAAATCGTCAATGTGTTTGTCTTTCAACGTGGCATCACTATTCTTCTCATTCCAATTCTTTCCATTCAAACCTGCTCCACCGAAGTCGTTGTTATCAGAAGGATATGACAGGAACATATAGTCCACATCAGGCTTGCCAACATCCTGTATACACCAATTCTCTGCATCAAGTCTTTTGCGTGTAGGAACAACAACCCAATCTTTCTCACAATCCGCAGCGAGAATCTGATCGTACCCTTTACCCACCATACAATGCGCATCAATCTTCATGATGTACTCTCCACGAGCAATAGCGACAGCAGAATTAATTGCTGCACGCATTCCTTTCGCTTCTCCTTTGTGGATGATACGGAGCTGTGGCCAATCTGGAATCTGTGGAATAGGCCAGTACCCATCAAGCACGACAATGACTTCAACCTCACCTGTTGCATTCTCAATCAGGCTTTGAATCGTTGGTATAAGAAACTGCTCATTACGAGCTGGAATTACAACAGAGAGCATATTATCTTTTGCGTGTTTCCTTTGAAGTAATGACCGCAGTTTTCATCTTCTTTATGAAGTCAGGAAGTTCAAACTGACAATTCGGACAACAGCAAACCTGCTCCTTTCGTACCTTTTTATTTCTCTTGTGATTCTTTCGGTGATTCATAAGCTCTTTAGATAGGGCAATTATATACCCTATCCAAGAGATCACGAAGCTAACTAGAAGCCTGTGATAACACGAGATGCAGATGGTTGTACCACCGCACCAGCGATTCGTGCAACAACACGGATTGCTGTCTGGTCGTGAGTAAACGCTGTTTCAGTTTCCTGTGAAACCTTAATTGTCATGCGCTTACGATCACCCAAGAAGTACGTTCGCTTCATATCACCGAAGTAAATCTTGCCATTTGGAACCCAGTTGCTGATTACAACTGGCTTTCCCTTGATGGTATCTGCTTCACCCTCACGAACTGATGGCTGCCACAAGTATTGACCTGCGGTATCCTTCAATTTTGATACGAGCTTTGCTGTATTGTCGTTCATGAAGAACGCAGCGTTAGCACGATACTGTGAAGGCAATGAGTAAAACAAGTTGATGAGATGGTCAAAGTTTCCAAGACCACCTGCTGCACCGGCTGAAGGAACAGTACCTGCGGCATCAATACCTTCAGGCTGTGTTGTTCCGTTACCAGTCCAGATAACCTTTTCTTCCTCACTTCCGATTTCTTCCGCAAAGAGCTGGATGATGAGAGAGACAACATCAAAGATGTCAGAATCTTCAATCAACTCATCTGATGCGTACAAGATAGCTGCGAGCTTCTTCGCAACAAGTTGGTCTGTACCAAAGTGTGCTGAAGTTGTAGACTTCGCTGCGTTTTCGGCTGTCCAAGAAACCTTTGGCCCAGACACGAGTGTTGCAATGTCCATCTTGTCTCGCTTCATAGGAATGATGCGGACATACTTGCGCATCACGTTGAACTCTGCGAGCGCACGAACAAGTTCTGTAAGGAACTCGTTAGGGAACAGATAACCACCATCGGCATCTGTACCTTCAGAGAGTGCCTTCAATGCGTACTCGTTACGAGTAGCTGCTGCGTGGAAGAAACCGACAATCTTTTCCTCTTTTGTGAGAGAAGAAGCGTCTTTGACAAGATCCTTTCCACCAAGAATCTTATTCAATTTAGCATCTTGTGGTACAAGACCTGCAAGAGCTTTCTGAACTTCGGCTGCTACATCAGCAGACTTTGTTCCCTTTGAGAACATTGCCATGAAACCTTTCGCAAGTTCTTCACCTGCGAGCTTGGCATCTTCACTGATGTCAGCATCACCGCCATCTGTTGGTGTAACAACAGGAGCAGGAGATGGGGAAGGAGTAGGCGCACCTTCTTCAAGTACGTCTGCATCCTTAACCTCAACCCACTTACCATTGATCTTAACTTTTTTCATCTGTATTACGATTAACAATGTGTAAAGCGTGATTCGTTATTCGTGCCATTTCCTTCAAAGCTTGTGCAATAACTTTGTCATTACGCTGCTTCTTGGTAAGGGCAGGAATCTTTTTCTCAACAATGGAGTGTGTCGTGTCCTGTTTCACTCCGTCCTCTACTACTTCTTTAACTGTAACATCCACCTCTAGGCATTTCTGCTCATCATTGCGACATACAACAGCCTTCACGCCTTCTTCCAAAGAGATACTGCGCTCACTACCGGCCACACATTTCTCTGAAGGGAACTGCTCAATCTGTATGCTTGCTTCCTTCTCACCCAATTTACCGACAATGAAGTTGTGGTCAGTTGCCCATTTCTTCGCAGCACCTTCACTGAACTTCTCCTTGCTGAAGATGAGTGTCTGTACCTCTGTTGATTTGAAACGGATACTGCCTTCCATTTCTTTCATATCAACATCAAAGAACTTCTGCACCATCTGTTTCTGTTCATCACTGTCAGCTTCTTCAATGAGTGTCTTGATGCGCTGTGCGTTTGGATTCGCAGGAACTGTAACGAAGGAGATTTCAATCAGTTCATTCTTTCCCGTATCACCGTCTTTCTGTGGGCCATGTGGAATGAAACCAACAGATACTGTATTCAAAAAGTCTTTCTTCACCATCTCCTCAACCTCACGAGAGAGCTGTGTGAGTCCGTGGAACTTCGGTGTGAACGTCATGCGTTGAGCAGAAAGCTGGATATTCTCTGCACGTCCAACAATCTTTTCCACACGATGGTCGTGATCAACCATAAGACGTGGAGCAGAAAGGAACTTGCTGACATCCCATGAGTCCATTGGAATCACTTCGCCATGACGATCAAGTGTCTCGTCTGTTGCGACAATAACAATCTCGTCTCCTTCCTTCTGAATCGTTGCTTCAATAAACTTTTTGTTCATATTCTATTGGTTTAATAGTAGCACAGCACGAAAGCTTTTAAGAAATAATCACGGGAATAATCGTACAGCGACAGTTCGGATGCAAAGGCGGATATGGAACTGACTCACCACCAGCGTGGAAGTCCTTACCAAGCTTCGCAACAGAACCATCAAGCGCAGCATCCAAGTCTCCTGTACGCTCATCAAGTGTTGCAAGCCACTCCTTACCTTCCACAACTCCTGACTCCTTGAATGATTCCTCTGAAGCGAAATTAGATGCACGGATAATCTCTGTGCGTGCAATGCGGTCAGAGCGATAACCGAAATTGTCAAAGAGCTTTGCAACTTCTTTAGATGCCTTTGGAATAGACATACCCTCACTGACTGCGTTTGACAAGATGTTTTGCAACTGGTCATTCGTCTCCTGTGTAATCTTCTTGGCCATCTGGAATAGTCTTTTCTGCAAAAAGGCAGCAACGGCTCCTGTTCGGTTATCAATAAACCTTTTCTCCTCAAACTCCTTGAATGCCTTACCCAAGAGAGCGAAAGATTCACGGCTCTGCTCACGGATAACTCCATTCATGATTGGTTCAAGCTGTTCGTGTGTACGCTTGGCTTCTTCCTTCTCATTGAGACGAATCTTTTCAGGGCTGATGCTTCCCTTATCTTTTATCTTGTCCAACATCTCCTGCTTCTGAATCTTGAAGATACTTTCCATCGCACGGATAGTTCTTGCTTCGTACTCATCAACAACACGGAGCTGTTTGTTTTGGAAGTCATACTTCTGTGCCTTCACTTCATCAGCAGTACCTTTGAACAAAGGATTCTTTCTTTCCTTTTTCAATTGCACCTGTTGTTTGATTTGGCTATCAACAATCTTTGCGAAAGAGTGTCCCAAAATCTTCTCTGCATATTGCAATGCTTCTTTCGTCTTTCTTTGTTTCGCATTACGCTTTCGTGATGAACGCATACGCTCAACATTTATATTCATCTTCTTCAAACCACGCTTTGCTTTCAATATCTTAAACTGCGCTTCAACAGGTTCAGCAGGTGGAGTAACACCAAAGCCACCGAAAGGAGATGAAGGAACTTTCAATTCATCACCGCCATCAACAGGATCAAAGCCGAGAATCTCACGAGCTTCGTTCGGTGTGATGATACCTGCATTCGCAGCATCACGGGCAAGTACGAGCTTCTGGTCAAGGTTCTCTGGAACTGGATCTTCGTAATCAAGAAAGAGTGTGCCTGTCTTATCAAACAAAGGAACGAGGAACTCATTGAGCATCTCTGTGAGCTTCTCCATCTTTGGCTTGATAGTACGCTTCGCAAACACCAAATCTGTCGCTTCTGCATTGGCTCGGTTCACGTCATCAGTAATACCAAGAGCAGTACGAGGAACACGGAAGATAGCGAGAATCTTATCTCGTGTCTGTGTCATCGTCTGGATGTAGTCCATCTCTCGCTGTGATGTCGCAAGGTTCTGGTACTTCATATCACCTTCCACAATAATTGTCTTGTGTGCGTTACCAGCAGTTGTGTACTTCTGCTTAATCATTCGTTCAAGCTTTGCTCTTGCTTCAATCTGCAAAGGCTTTGGAACAGACAAGAGAGCAGATGGTGTTGCACCATTCTGGAAGAACTTCAAGTTGAACTCCTCTGCTGTTGAGTCCATCTGGAAAGAACGGAGTACGGCTTGCAATGTTCCACGTCCACGAATAGGGCGCAATGGATCAGGGTATTTCAAAAAGAGAACTTCTTCAGGAGTCAAATCAACTTCTGTGTATCCACCACCTTCTTCATACACTTTGTATTTGTATCCACCAATCATTCCCTTTGAAGGATCTGTTGCTGGCTTAACTGAAATCAAATCTGGACGCAAAAGATAAATCTCCGTTGGTGGCCCGTTCTTTGTTTCTTTACGCAAAAGCCACGGAGCTTCTCCCGTCAATTCAAGATATGTTTGTGAGAGATAGAACAAATCAAACTTCGTTGTGTGTTGGTTCGCACGAGCGAGCAAATCAAGAATGTCATGAGACTTCACTTCACTCACATCTTGATTACCTGCAACCTTATACAACTTGAAATTGATGTTCGCCAATTCATTTGAGATAGCATCAACACAGGCATATACCCATGAGATATTCGCTTCCAATAGTTCCTGCTTATTCACACTACGAGACATTTCAAAAGCAGACGTGTATACATCACTGTCGTAATTAATAAACTCCGCATCACTCATCAACTTCTGTCCGTGAGAAAACTCCTGCTTCGTCTGTGCGATTTTGTCAAAGATGGACATATGTATTTATTGATTTCATTATACAACACTCACAAACAATTGCGCTCCTCTGTAATCCATTATAGCCAGACAGAGAGAGAAGAAGGAGTCTCCGTGTCCCTCTGGTGTTGATGGCGCTTGCAAGTCATTGGTTACGATAAGCACCTGACTCCTCTGCCTTTTATCATCCAGTAAGACAATATCCCCATTGGAAAGAGCTGTGTCAAAGTCTGCAGCCATAGCGTGCTTGCTCTTATGCGTAAAGACAACGGGATCCATACAGGCCGGCAACTCATTACGCTCATTCATAGATTCAAACTCTCCTCGTGTATTGTCGTATCTCAAACAGTAAATGCCAAACACTTCGCTCGCATCGTTCAGGTAGCTTATCTGGTCAGTGTAATCCCAACCATCCATCCATTTGCTGTGAATCTGTACCCACCTATCAGGATTCTCTTTCGTGGGATCCTTTTCAAAGATAACAAAGTGAGACGGGTGCGCACGCTTTCCAATATCAAAACCACCAACCCTGTCCCTATCTGGTACATCCTTTCTTCCACGCCATTCCTCAATGCTCCAATTCTTCAGTGAAGGATCAACACGCAAATCATACTTTGCTGGCATGATGAATGCTTCCTCTGAATACACTGGTGAACAGAGATACTCTTGATTGAAAACCTTTTCTCCACGCTCCACCTTCTTCGCCATAAGCTCATCGTAGTCCATCCATTCAGGCCACAAGGCAATCTTCTTCTCATGATCAACAACAGCAGGAAGAATCTTCACAGAGAAACGAGACGTAAATGTGGGGTCAAAGAAGAAGTCCCCATTCGTCTGCGGTGTACCAACGATGTGCAGTTGATCCTGTGCCATGTCCAGAATCTGTGTGCGCATGATGTTGTTGATAACAATAATCTTTGTTGGCACAAGCTTGTTCTCTGGATCTTGCATGGGGTCATCAACAACAATGAAAGGAGAGTGAATACCACGTTTGAACTCCAAGAGTCCACGAGGAGTGAGAGTGAAACGATGCACGCCGTCCCATGAATAGTCCAAGCCAGACTCACTATACTTCTTCATATCCTTAATCCCTGCGAAGTACGGATTACATTCAATCGCCTTCTTTATCTTCGCCGTATGGTACGCCGCCATCTTTGCATTGTATGAGAAGTATTGTCCCTCAATCGTAACGTCATGATCCTTCCAGATGTTCCACATCACGAGCGCATAGATGGCCATGCTTTTCATGTGATCACGAGCAGAGACACGGACAGTTCGTGGATTGCCCTGATACCAATCACATATGAAATCAACGTACTCACCATGAGTCCATTTGCCGTCTTTGAGAATATCAACGCTCTGCGAGAATATCTCTTTGACGAAAATCTTAAAGCTCTTTCTTGTCGCTATCGCCAGAGCTGTCAAATATGATTTGTCGTGTGTCTGCTCCATTTTCAATTGCTTTAGCCATATCCAGAATCTTGCCCATATCTGGAATCTTCAACTCACCAAGATGTCTCTTAAAGATACCTGCATCAAGCATAGTCTGGAAAAGAACATTCATATTGTTCCTCAACTCTTTTGCAGCAGTAAGCTTCTCCCTCTTGGTGCTTCCAAGCCCTGTCTTTGGATCATACGCTGTTTCTGTGAGAATACCCCACAACACTTTGTCTGTCAGTTTAATCCTCTCAATGAACTCAACAACAAAGTGATTCAACATTATCTTGTCTGCTTTCTCCAAACGCTCAACATCAATCTCCCTCACTAAATCATTCACGAAGTCATAGCTCAATTCAAAGCCGGCTTTATTCAAATACTCATGTACAGCAATAGCACTCAAATTAGGCTGCATGATTAAAGTCTCATGCACTTTTGTTTTCAAATATTCCCGTCTTTCTGGCGTGAATGTAGTCATCTCAAATATTAGGCTGGTTTACTGTGGTGTGGATATAGGCCCTTTCTGGAATTGAACCAGATATATCATCTATACGGTAATGATACTGCTGACCAAGCAGAGCCAAAAGATGGGGCGGTTAAGCCCCAATGATGTGATCAGAGTTCAAGTGCTTTGTCCTTTGGACATGGAGTGGAATCGGTAACATCCAGCTTCCAGTTCACTTCACGCTGAACCACATCGTACAGGAGTCGTGCATGAGCATCACCATAGACAGCCTGAAGGGCCTTCTTGAACATCGCATTGCCAGACTCGGAAAAGACGATGCTGATCTGCTTCTTCTCCTTGTCGTACTTCACGAACGCCTGATTGCTACCCGTAGCGAACATCGTCGTCTCCTTTCAGTTTACAACGGTGAATTGGCTTGCTTCATTCTGCATCTTTTCAGAATGAAAATTAAGCGCATTGATCCACGGGAATACTGTGCGCCGACCTTGAATCCAGAACAGCTCAATCAAGAGCTTCATAAACTCGTCTGGATTCATGTTGGCATTAACAACGAATGACGCAGATCCGTCAGGATTTCTTTTGATACTGCTCATACACATTCTCCTTTCAAAGAACAACGGACAGAATCATCTGCCCTTATCTGCGGAGCCTTCAACGGGCTTGCGTCTGTTCAGGGAATCACACCTGAATACAGAACTCCGCAGAGAAGGAAAGACCATTACACCTCGCTCCCTTCCTCTATCTTATCAAACTTATCTTCAGTTCCGTCAAATCCACAGTTCAAACACTTCAAACGAAATCTTTTCTTTGGCTGTGATTCTGGTATTGGTGCTGGCGATTCAACGAAACCATGAAGCTCAAAATCGCTGAATCCAACTTGTAACAACATCTCCTCTGGAAATTGATTCGCAAGAATATCCATATCCCAACTTCCCACATTCTTATTGAGACGGAGATTCAATTCCTTTTCCAAAGGCAAATCAAGATTCTTGTATACAACAGGCACTGTCTTAAAACCCATCTCCTTTGCAACACGCAAACGCTGATGCCCACCGATGACCACATTCATACG
>ERZ869929.1158-NODE-1158-length-10071-cov-4.688698_pt1 | contig 10071 bp, 9 predicted proteins | sample MGYA00579312_ERZ869929 | MGnify/ENA primary metagenome ERZ869929 (study PRJEB32216, sample SAMN09231818) | wastewater metagenome | place: USA: Maryland | collected 2016-08-09 | study: EMG produced TPA metagenomics assembly of the PRJNA472060 data set (Reclaimed...
AGGTAGAATGGCTAGTTCAAAAGCAGAAGACTCTATCACCGCGGCAGCTCCTTTTATTCCAGCTGAATTAGAATTGACCTTAGATGGTATAAGCGGAATTATAATGGGAAATGCTTTTAATATACCTCAAAGCAGACTACCACAGTCACTTCGGGGAGCAGACGGATTTGCAAAAGTAGCCTTTATTGTCACCGGCCTGACAAATAAAGTTGAAAATAATGAATGGACTACTCAGATTAAAGGTCAGATGATTAAGTTAAGAGAACAATCTGGACTGGGTAGAGCTGTGGTAGCAGTAACGGGACAGCAAGTATCGGTGATACCGAAGACAGGAGTTAACAGCGGGGAAGCCTGGAGCGCTGTCTTTATCAGTTACATCATGACAGAAGCCGGAGTCGATTTCCCAGTTAATAAAAGTCATGCTAGTTATGCTCAGGCACTAAGAAACAATCGGAGAAGTTTTCAAGTATTGGATCCTGCAACAACAGGAATACTGCCAGGAGATTTAATATTACAGAACAGGGACGGTAGTTTAAACTTAAGATACAATACTGCTACCTGGAGTGGGAATTCACATGGAGATATTGTCGTAGACGTTACCGATACTGTAGTGAGAGCAATTGGCGGTAATGTATCACAAAAAGTAAGCCTAACTAACACCGCCCTAATTAACAAAAAACTCAACAGCAACGACTACTTTGTAATACTGAGACCTCCAGCAAGTTCAGTTGCTAGAATAGTACAGTTAGCAAGAACAGAACTTGAATTATGGCAAGGACAGAATGTAATAGAAACATCCATAGAAGGTATAACCTTAATAAATACATACTACAGTAAAGCAGGTTTAACTAGGTAAAAATGGCACTAAAATACTACCCGCTCAATAGAGTAATTACAAATAGATACACCAAAGGAGATCAGTTTGTATTAGCCGACGGAACTCGCTATACAGGGAGGTACTATACCACCTACAATGGAGAGTCTTATACAGGAGTTAACCCGGTGTTAGGAACAAACCAACGACTATTCTCTATTTCAACAGAAAAAGAACAAGGAAGATTTAGGGTAGATCCACAAACAGGGCAGGTAGTGCCGACAACAAGAGAGGCTTACAGAAGCTTGACAACAAACAGTATAGAAGAGGAGAGTACTTCCTTACAAGAGCTAAAACCGTACTACCCTCTTCCGTTAGAAGAAGATTATTCAAGAGGGTACTTTACACGGTACTTTGCTAAAAACGTAAGCGGTCCTGGTTATATTTTTGAAATCTCAAAATTGGACTGGTCTAAGATACAGAATGGACAAGTACCGGATACATCCCTGGGATACGAAACTGCAGACATACTGTGGCAGCTAACAGGTCCGTTGAATAACAGAAGAATATCACAATACCAGATACAGGGGGGAGTTTTCGATACAAACAAAAGAGTTACAGAAGCAGAAGCAAGAACGTTTAGGGGATTGGTAGAATTTATAGGCGGGGATTATACAAAGTTTGCAAGGATAACACCTTAGTAGTTGGATAAGGTGAAATAAAGTCTTATTTTTAGAATAAGCTGTAAATTAATGTTATGTATTACATTGTGGAGACGAAAGAACAGTTAGATAGATTACCGAAAACAGATAAATGCTTTATTGATCTAATATCTCTCTCAGAAGAAACTCATCCCTTATTAACTACTCCGTGTACTCTTTATTACAACGATTTCGAAAAGGGATACATGCTACCTATAAACCACTCAGAAGGTTTCCCGTTAAGTTTAGAGGATATACAAGACTTTCTACTAAGTATTCCAAAAGTTTACCTGTTAGATAAAAAGTGGCATTCTTACTTTCTATACCTACCTCAAGCAGTAGATCTGTATTTTACAGTCTTAGACGTAGAAGGAGAAATTAAAGACTATAACTGTGGTACTCCCGTACACCTTGATTATTGTAACAAGTTTAAATACTTAGAAAACGTAAACACCCTTATACCACTATCTAAGCATTACGAGAAATCAGAATGTCTGTTTAATAGCGTAAAAAAGTATGCAGGTAGGGAAAGTAATGTAGAATGGCAAAATAATTATGTTGAGACGTACAGGTGGGTAGAAGAACAGGGGCTGACGTTAAATGAAAGGGTTTTCGATAAGTTTTTTGAACCAACATGGAAGGTAAGGTCTGTTAGAGATAACAGGATATACACAAGCTATAACCTTTATAACATAACTTCTCGACCCACCAATGCTTTTAACGGAATTAATTTCCTGGCTTTTAATAAAGAGAACGGATCTAGGGCAGCTTTTGTACCGCAAAACGATGTTTTTGTTGAATTTGATTTTGACGGATATCATTTACGTCTTATTGCAAACCACCTAAACCTGCCTATACCTACTGACGAATCCGCACATACAATACTCGGTAAACAGTACTTCAATAAAGAAGAACTGACACCAGAGGAATACCAAGAGTCTAAAAAGATTACTTTCAGGCAACTATACAACGGGATTGAATCCGAGTATAGGTACATCGAACTTTTTGATCATATAGAAGAACTACTACAGGCTGCCTGGGCAGAGTATAAGAGACAAGGACATTTAATGTTACCGAACGGACGTAAAATAAGAATAGAGAATGCTACCCCGCAAAAACTATTCAACTACTACGTTCAATGTTTAGAAACTGTAAACAACGTAAAGAAATTAACTGCCCTGAAAGAACTCTTTAAAGGTAAGAAAAGCAAAATCATACTGGTAGTATACGATTCAATACTAATAGACTTTTCAGCAGAAGACGGAAAAGGATTTTTAAAGCAAATTAAAGATACATTAGAAGACGGCGGATACAAGGTAAAGGCAAAAAAGGGAGATAACTACAATTTTTAATCTAAAACAAGACTATTTATTATGGCATATATTGAATTAACGCAAGAGCAGTTGAAGAACAAGTTATTCTGTACTTTCTCCCCGAAGAATAAGCTAGATGAAACCCTTAACGTGATCCAAAGTGAATACTCGATCATGTACGGGAAGATCTTTGTATTAGAATCACTAGACTCGGAAGAGTATCTATGTACATATAACATTGAGGTTGAAGGTACTATGACAAAAGTTCTTCCAAATACCATACTACTCCACAGAAAGAAAGAGACCAACACCCTATACACCATAAACAGTCTCAATCTGTTAATTAAGACCCTAAACGAAGGTATTCTCGATACCTCATATAGAATCAACTGGTCTGATTATAGAAACACCGTCCTACTATCTCAGGGAGACGATTTAAAAAAGCTCTCCACTAAAATTCACAAAATAGTCAACTTATAAGTTGATATTCTGAAAGCAGCTTCTTATTTTGTTAGGTAATCTATTTTTTAACTATAAAACTATAAGCTATGGCTATGGATCTAAGTAAGATCAAGTCCAAGTTAAGTGCTTTGCAGAGTCAAAAGCAAGGCGGACAGAAGAGGGATATGTCCCTTATCCTATGGAAACCTACTGTAGGAAAACATTCGGTACGTATTGTACCGGCGATGTGGGATCGATCTAATCCCTTCAAAGAAGTTTTGGTGCATTACGGTATTGGGAATCGTACTATGATTTCCCTTGCTAACTTCGGAGAAAAAGACCCTATTGTTGAGTTTGCAAAAACACTTGCCGCAAGCGGAGACAAAGAAAATTGGATGATGTCCCGTAAACTTGAACCGAAAATGCGAGTATTTGCACCAGTAGTAGTACGGGGAGAAGAAGAAAAAGGAGTTCGTTTGTGGGAATTCGGTAAGCAAATTTATGCAGAACTTTTAAGTCTGGCCGACGACCCGGATGTTGGAGATTACACAGACGTAATTCAAGGACGAGACATTACTATTGAAACTACCGGGCCTGAAACTAACGGAACAAGTTTTAATCAATCGAAAGTTCGGGTACGGACTAAGACTACTGCTCTGTCCGAAGACCCCCAAGAGGTAGAGAGGTGGTTGAATAATCAACCCGAAGTTTTAACAGTCTTCAAAAAGTACAGCTACGACGAGATGAAAGAAGCTCTTCTCGGATGGCTTAACCCGGAGGATAGCGGAGACGAACCAGCACCGGCTGCTCCTAAACAAGACACACCTCCTGCTGCTAAGCCTGCTGCTTTTAGCTTGAATACGCCAAAAGCAAAGCCGAGTATTGATGAAGAATTTGATGAACTATTTCGACAGTAAGCTGTAAGCAAAAATAATTTATGGCAAAATCAAGTAGAGCCTCGCTTAACGAAAGCATATCAGGGGCTATAAAAGGAACTTTTAACTTAGAGAAGTTTATAGAGTCTAAAAACCTGTCTAGTACTTCAATTAAAATGAAAACTCAGACATGGATTCCTTTATCTCCTGCTTTTCAAAACTGCTTGTCTATTCCGGGTATTCCCGTTGGCCATATTACGTTGCTTAGGGGGCATTCCGACACAGGTAAGACTACTGCTCTTCTAGAAGCTGCAGTCAGTGCACAGAAGATGGGAATCTTACCTGTGTTCATCATTACTGAGATGAAATGGAACTGGGAACATGCCAAGCAGATGGGGTTAGAGTTTGAAGGGGTAGCTGATGAAAACGGCGAGATTACAGACTACAAAGGGTTCTTTATTTACGTAGATAGAGAGAGGTTGAATACTATCGAAGACGTAGCTGCTTTTATTGCTGATCTTTTAGATGAACAGAAGAAAGGAAACCTTCCTTACGACCTTCTGTTTCTCTGGGACTCTGTAGGATCTATTCCTTCAAGGCTGTCGGTAGAATCTAACAAAAATAACAACGAATGGAATGCAGGAGCAATGAGTCAACAATTCGGTAATTTTATTAACCAGAAGATTGTACTGTCACGTAAGCAAAGTCAACCGTATACCAATACGATGCTTGCAGTAAATAAAGTCTGGGTTGCTAAAGCTGAAACCATAATGTCACAGCCTAAAATGAAAAACAAAGGCGGCGATACTATGTACTTTGATTCTTCTCTAATTATCACATTCGGTAATGTTACTAATTCAGGCACAAATAAGATTAAAGCAACTAAGAACGGAAAGGATGTAGAGTTCGCTAAACGTACAAAGATTAGCTGTGATAAAAATCACGTGAACGATGTAACGTCTGCCGGAAAAGTAATTATGACTGCCCACGGGTTTATCGACGACACTAAGCAAGCTATTGACGCCTATAAAAAAGAGCACTCAAAAGACTGGTTGAAAACTTTAGGAACTACTGACTTCGATGTAGTCATAGAAACTGACGAAGATAATAAAGACGTGTTTGATCCTACAGAGGAGTAACATATCTTTAGAAAAAAAGTTATGACACGCATCAACGTAGGCATCCCGGCTAAAGAACTTACCAACAAGCACTTAATTGCTGAACACAGGGAATTAAAACGCATCCCAAACGTTGTAGCTAAGGGAAGGTATAATTTAAAAAACATTCCCGAAGAATTCACTCTAGGTAAGGGTCATGTATCGTTTTTTTATGACAAACTAGGTTACTTAAAAGAACGGTACATTGACCTTTACAACGAGTGTATTAGCAGAGGGTTTAACGTTCAAAATTACCTACCGTCCTGGAATGGAGTACCGGAAAAGTTAATGAACGGATACACCCCTACAGATAAGGATGTTTATATTATTCGAGAAAGGATAGCTGAGAGGCTAGCTAATCCGATTGCAAAACAGAAAAAAAATGGACTACAGAAAGATGTTCGAGCAGATGGAGAAGCAGGAACCGGTCAAGCTACATAGAAACAGCAGGGTTTTAATTGTAGATTCCTTAAACACTTTTCTTCGCAGTTTTACTGCTATCAGCCATGTCAATCTAAGCGGGGCACATGTAGGTGGATTAGGCGGATTTTTAAGATCAATTGGCGCTACCATAAAGCAGTTACAGCCTACAAGAGTTATTTTAGTATTTGACGGACAGGGGGGATCTACCAATAAAAGGTATCTATACCCAGAGTATAAGGCTAACCGGCATATTGCAAAAATTTCAAACTGGGATGCTTTTGACAGTCAAGAAGAAGAATCTGAATCAATCACTGCTCAGATTATACGTCTAATTGATTATCTCAAGTGTCTCCCTGTTGATTTAGTTGTCATAGATAAAGTAGAAGCCGATGATGTGATAGGGTTCTTGACAGGGAGATTTAGTGAGCAAGTGATTATACTTTCTACCGATCAAGACTACCTGCAGCTGGTGACCGAAAAAGTATCTGTTTTTTCTCCAGTCAAGAAAATTATATACACTCCTACAAGAGTAATGAAAGAGTACGGTATACCACCTCACAACTTCCTTACACATAAGATTGTAGTAGGAGATAAAGGAGATAACGTACCGGGAGTTAAAGGAATTGCTATCAAAACTCTGATTAAACTGTTCCCGGCTATTACAGGCCCTGAAAGGTATACTATAGAGAAGTTAATACAGGAGTGTGAAGGAAGAGATAAGAAATACGGGGATATCTACAACTATAGACATCAGCTGCAGATAAATAAAAAACTCATGGATTTACATTCACCTAACATTCCAGAGGCAGATGCAGCAATGCTAGAATATATTGTAGACAGCCCTAAAACTAGTTTTGATTTAACATCTTTCTTGGAGCTGTACAGACAAGACCAGTTAGGAAAGACTCTGATAAATCCACAACTGTGGCTTAATGAAACGTTTGTAAAGTTAGCAAAGTTTGAGTTGAAAGATTAAAAAAAGATTTTTATATTAAGTTATGGCTGTATTAAATCAACTGAACGCGTACGGTGTAAGTTTTCAAATCAAAGTACTATCAAGCTTACTAAAGCATAGAGAGTTCCTACAGAGTATCTACGATATCTTAGAAGAAGATTACTTTGATAACCCGGCACACAAGTGGATAGTAGAAGAGATCTTAAAGTACCATTACAAGTACCATACTACACCCACTTTGGATGTATTACAGGTAGAAGTCAAGAAAATTGAAAACGAGGTACTAAGAGTTTCTGTAATCGAACAGTTAAAAGAGGCTTACAAGGCCTCAAACGAAGATAGAGATTTTGTAGAACAGGAATTTGCTAACTTCTGTAAAAATCAGCAGTTAAAAAAAGCACTGCTATCCTCGGTTGAACTTCTTGAAAAAGGACAGTATGATGATATTAGGTATCTTATAGATACTGCACTAAAAGCAGGTCAAGATAAAAATATCGGACATGAGTATGAGAAAGATACTGAAACTCGATATAGACTGGAAGAAAGAGCCCCGCAACCAACTCCATGGATTCATATAAACGAGCTGTTACAAGGAGGTTTAGGGGCCGGTGACCTAGGTATTATTTTCGGTAACCCAGGAGGAGGTAAGAGCTGGATGCTCGTAGCATTAGGTGCAATGGTAGTAGCACAAGGAGGTATAGTACTACATTACACTCTCGAACTATCAGAAACTTACACAGGTCTAAGGTATGATGCCGTGTTTACAGGTATTAGAGTTCAAGATCTCGGAAAGCATAGAAAAGAAGTAGACGAAGCAGTAAGTAAATTACCAGGAAAACTGATTATTAAAGAGTTTTCAATGGGTAAAGCATCCATGTCTACGATTGAAAGTCACATACAGAAGACTACCGACCTCGGACATAAACCGGACCTGGTCATTATTGACTACGTAGACTTACTAAAGTCCAAGAGAAAATCGGTTGATAGAAAAGATGAAATTGATGATATTTATGTTTCCACTAAAGCTCTTGCTAGAGATCTAAAACTTCCTATTTGGACTGTTTCTCAAGTAAATAGAGCCGGGGCAAAAGACGATGTTATTGAAGGAGATAAAGCAGCCGGGTCGTATAATAAAATTATGATTGCAGATTTTGCTATGTCGCTATCAAGAAAACGTCTAGACAAGGTAAACGGAACGGCTAGGGCACATATTATGAAAAATAGGTATGGAGGAGATGGAATGACTTATCCGGTGAAAATCAATACTGAAAACGGTAATATTGAAATAGAGTCGCGAGAAATGGAAGAAGGAGAGTTTGTACATGAAGGAAGCTCTACTAACGGAAAGCCTGTATCCGGGTTCAGTGCAGAAGAAAGAAACTTTTTACAACAGAAGTTTTTTGAATTAGCAAAGTAAACTATTTATTATAATAAAAGGCATCGGACATGAGCATAACAGAACTATATGTCGAAAAGAGGAGCCCCTTAGCTCCCTCAGTTAATCAAACTACTTACGAGCAGTATGTATTTAATATGGAAAGAAACGGAACTAACGACCTAGTTGAAAGAGATATGGTTGACCCTACCTTCCGTGCTCCCGAAGCTTCTAATAGCTACATAGCCCAGAAATTCCAAGAAGGGTTAAACTTTAATTTAAGCCAGTAACTTAAGGAAAAATAAGTTGTAAATTTTATCAGCATCGCGAGATGACTGAATGGAAAATCTATCTTTTAAATTTTAAAAAACAAACAAAAAATGGACATCTCACAGAGTATTTTATCAGATCTGACAGTCTATATGAAATACGCAAAGTTTAGCCCGGAACTAAGTAGAAGAGAAACTTGGGTAGAACTAGTTGATAGGAACAAAAGTATGCACTTAAAAAAGTTTCCGGAATTAAAAGAAGAGATTGAAGCTGCATATAAATTCGTATACGAAAGAAAAACTTTGCCTTCTATGCGTTCAATGCAATTTGCAGGAAAACCTATTGAGATTAGTCCGAACCGTATCTATAACTGTGCTTATTTGCCAATAGACGATTGGAGGGCTTTCGGTGAAGTTATGTTTTTGCTTCTCGGAGGAACTGGTGTAGGGTATTCAGTACAGAAACACCACGTAGATAAACTGCCCGAGGTTAGAAAACCGGACGCAAAAAAACACCGCCGATTTTTAATCGGAGATAGTATCGAAGGGTGGGCAGATGCAGTTAAGGTATTAGTTAAAGCTTATTTTGAAGGAGGTTCAACACCTGTGTTTGATTTCTCAGACATTAGACCCAAAGGAGCTGCCTTGATAACTTCGGGAGGTAAAGCCCCCGGCCCTCAACCGCTTAAAGAGTGTTTGATTAAGGTACAAGGAATTCTAGACGGAAAACAGAACGACGATAAGCTATCTCCTGTAGAAGTACATGATATTGTATGTCACATTGCCGATGCAGTACTGGCAGGCGGAATACGCCGGGCGGCTCTTATCAGCCTATTTAGTGCTGACGATGAAGATATGATTGCTGCTAAATCCGGTGCCTGGTGGGAATTGAATCCGCAACGCGGTAGAGCTAATAACTCAGCAGTATTACTAAGGAACAAAGTAACAGAAGAGTTCTTCTTTGAACTATGGGATAAAATTAAAGCAAGCGGAGCAGGAGAACCGGGAATTTACTTTAACAACGATAAAGACTGGGGCACTAATCCGTGTTGTGAAATTGCTCTTCGTCCATACCAGTTCTGTAACCTGTGTGAAGTAAACGTATCTGATGTAGTGAGCCAAGAAGATCTTAACGCACGAGTAAAGGCAGCGGCTTTTATCGGTACACTACAAGCTTCGTACACTAACTTTCACTACTTACGTCCGGTGTGGCAACGTACAACAGAAAAAGATGCTTTGATCGGGGTTGGGATGACCGGTATTGGATCTGGTGCAGCTCAAAAATTAGACCTAGAACAAGCAGCTGAAATAGTGAAAGAAGAAAACGAAAGAGTAGCTAAACTGCTCGGAATTAACGCTGCCGCTAGATGTACAACTATTAAACCTTCAGGTACTTCTTCTTTGACTCTAGGAACCTCTTCCGGTATTCACGCCTGGCATAACGACTACTATATTCGGAGAATCAGAGTAGGTAAGAACGAAGCAATTTACAGCTACCTAGTTATAAATCACCCTGAACTGATCGAAGATGAATATTTCCGGCCACACGACACGGCAGTTATCTCTGTACCGCAAAAAGCACCGGAAGGAGCTATCCTGCGACACGAATCCGCTTTAGATCTACTAGAAAGAGTTAAACACTTCTATAAAGGCTGGATTAAACCAGGACATAGAACTGGTCAGAATACTCACAATATATCTGCAACAGTGTCTATAAAGGAAGAAGAGTGGAAAGAGGTAGGAGAGTG
>ERZ869929.1159-NODE-1159-length-10051-cov-3.303521_pt1 | contig 10051 bp, 5 predicted proteins | sample MGYA00579312_ERZ869929 | MGnify/ENA primary metagenome ERZ869929 (study PRJEB32216, sample SAMN09231818) | wastewater metagenome | place: USA: Maryland | collected 2016-08-09 | study: EMG produced TPA metagenomics assembly of the PRJNA472060 data set (Reclaimed...
AAGGAGAAAGAGGATGCCCTCAGGGGAGCCAAACCGGAGGTCAAGAAGGTGGACATTGATGCCGATATGGCAGCATTTGACAATGCCATCAAGACCAAAAAGTCAGAGTACGAATTGTACTATCAGTGGGTTGCTGAGATGGGCAAGGAGAGTGCAGACAGGGAGTTCGAAAACCTGCTAACCAAGGGTGCCACCTTCGCAGCCTACATCCAGGGGGAGATCGACAGGCTGAAAGCCAAGGCAAACCTCTCCCCTGCAGAAAAGGAGCAACTGAAGAAGATGCAGCAGGATATCCTGCCGGAGGCGGTGGACTTCACCAAGGAGTCCGATATCACCGTCTACACCAAAAAGGTGAGTGATCAGGCTGAGTCTTATGACAAACTTGCCGACAGGATCGAGTACCTCAAAGGGGAACTGGTCAGCATCGATGGCAGCACCAATGCCGGACTGCAGAAAAGGCTCTCGGTCATGGGGATGCTCCATGCTGCCCAGAAACAGTACGCTGAGGATGAAAAGGCAAGGTACAAGCAGTTGAAAGAGGACTACATGACCGTCCAGCAGCAGATCATCAAAGCCACCGAGCAGACCAACAAAGAGGTTGCAGAACTGAACCGGAACGGGGACACCGAGCAGGCTGGCGAGAGGCAACGGCAGGGCACTGAGCAAATAAAGGCACTCCAGGAGCAACTTCTGGAGCAAATGGGGCTGCTGGATGTCTATGCTGGGACAGGCACCGATTTCATCATCAAGAAGATCAAGGATGTGTTCCCAACCTTTCAGGATTTCTCCACCCTGACCAGAAAGCAGTTGAAGATCGTCAGGGATATGGTTGATGGCATCGAGATCACCCCAGACCAGTTTGCAGAACTGGAGGCTGCAGGAATCGATGTGGAGAAACTCAAGGTGATGCTTGAGGCTCTGAAGATTCAACTGGAGAAGGATATCGACCTGACGGACTGGGAGAAACTCAGGGATGTGGTTGGTGGGATCGCCAACGGCATGAAAAGCCTGGGGTCGGCACTTGATCAGGCTGAGGGTTCCCTTGGGGATATCGGCAGGACGATAGGGTATCTGGGCAATTCGCTGGACAGCGTGGTAGCCTTGATGAAAGACACAGCCACCACAGGGGACAAGATCAGCGCAGGGATGAGTGCCTTGAGTGATATCATTGGCATGATCATCCAGCAATCGGAGGAGAACAAGCAGGTTCTGGAGGACTGGGATGATGCTGTTGCCAGCACTGCCATTGAAATGGCGAAACTCAGGATTGAATTGCTGGAGTACCAGAGGGCTAACCTGTTCGGGGTGGAGAACCCATTCCAAGCGGCTGTTGATGGCTCCAAGCAATATGCTGAGGCTCTGAACCAACTGCTCCAACTGGAGGACGATCTGGCAAACTCTCTGGTACAAACCGGAACCACAAAGAAAGTGGACTGGGGCAATGTTGGCGAAGGGGCTGCATACGGGGCTGTCCTTGGGGCAACTATCGGATCAGCCATACCTGTGATCGGAACGGTCATCGGGGCTGCTGCAGGGGCTATTATTGGGGGACTGGTGGGGCTGTTTGCAGGCAAGGAAGTGGTGCCTGTATTTGAAAGCCTCAAGGATGTATACGGGGAGATATTTGACCCAGAAACCTTTGAACTCAATCCCCAGATTTTGGCAGACTATGAACAACTCAGCGATGAGGCAAAGAGGCTGGTCGACACCTGGGAGGAGATTCAGCAGGCAGCCCAAGAGGCGAAAGAGCAAATGGAGGAGGTCTTTGCCCAGTTCACCGGAACCCTGGGGTCAGACCTGAGGGACACCCTGGTTGAGGCTTTCAGAAATGGCGATCTCTATGCTGCCATCGATCAATTCCACACCAAGGTCACCGGAGTGCTGGAGGATATCATTGCCCAGATGATCTTCGGGACTATTTTTCAGCAGTATTTTGATGAACTCCAGGAAGGCATGATGGCATCCTTCGATGCCGGAGGAGACATGACCATCGTAGATGATGTGCTGGCGTTTATGGAGTCCTACACGGAGGCTCTGCCAGCCTTTGATGCAGCCATGCAGGCAGCCCAAGATGCCATGGACGCATTCGGATATGACATCTTCAAACCCACCACTGAAGGGGCACAGGATCAACTCTCGGCAGCCATTAAGGGTGTGACAGAGGAAACTGCCAATCTGATCGCAGGGCAGATGAACGCTATCAGGATCAACCAAGCCCAATCGCTGGTGATCGTCAGGGAGCAATTGCTGGTTCTGACCTCCATCAATGCCTACGCAGCCTATATTGTCAAGATACATGACTATTTAATCACCCAGAAACAGGGCTCATCGCTTGCTGGTACTGGGATAAAAATGTAACCCATGACACTGGAATATACCTTCGGAACCACCACCCTGTCCTCGCTGGGCATCAAGATATCGGAAAGCATCGGTTTGCTGGATGTCCCCAAACTGAAGAATGCCCATGTGGTTGATCTGCCCATGTATAATGGGATCAGGATGCTGGACAGCACCCCAAAATATGACGGCAGGGATATCATTCTCAATGGCTGGATGAAGGCTATCGATGCCGACACCTTCAATGCGAATGTTAAGACCTTGACCGAATTGCTCACCTCAGGCATTTTGAGCCTCACTGTGACGGGCTTTACCACCCCGTTGGTATATACGGTCATCTGCACCGATGGCGTCACCGTACGCAAGATGTGGCGGTCTACAGCGATGTATGGCGAAGTCACCATCCGGCTAAAAGAAGTTAACCAAGTACTCTGGGTATCATGAGCCTAAAACACACATATATCGTCAACAGGGACGGCACCCAGATGATCATTGGCTCTGGGGATTATGCCGACTGCTATATTGAGAATCAGGCTCTCTCGGATGAATATCAGGGAGCCAGCACCTACAGGGTCAGGATTCATGCCAATGTGGTGCTGCCAGTGGAGATCGGAGCCCGATGCTTTCCTCAGGAAACCAACGGAGCAGGGGGATATGTCATGCTGACCCCTCCAGATGTGGAGGTGGTGACGGCAGAGCACTTCATTTATGACCTGATCTTCATGGGATTCTCCAGTCAACTGGAGGCAGTGCTCCTGTTCAATCAGGATGCCGTAGGCTGGGGCTGGGAGACAGCCTTCTCCCTTGTGGGGACGGGGCAGGATTTCATCGACCTGATTGTTCGAAATATGAACCGGACAGTCCCCACCGATTCCAATCTGGAACTCTGGCAGGCTGGCACCGTAGATGTCACCGGAACCACCCTGATCACCTTTGATGGTGACAACTGCCTGACAGCCCTAAAGAAGGTCAGTGAGGCATTTGGCATCCCCTATGAGGTGCAAGGAAACGGAGGGTTCCATGAGTACTGGGTATCGATCAAACTCACGGCAGTCAAGAGGCTGCACACACACACATACAGTTTGGGCAGTGGGCTTTCCAGGTTTAAGCGTCTGGGGGATTCTGACCGGAAATTCGCCACTGCCCTTTGTGCTCTTGGCTCGACAAAGAATATCCCCTATGACTACAGGGGAGGGCTCAAGAGGCTCCACTGTGGCAATCCCAGCGCAGTTTTCTTTGAAACGGTCTATGATGAGAACACGGAGTGGACATACACCCTAATTGAGGTCAACGATCCAGACACGTATGTCTACCCACAGCAATCGACCAACCCAGCGCATGGCACCTATTGCCTGGAGATTTACAACACCAGCAACCAGAACTTGGGGGGCACAAAGATCAGGTTCTCCGGTTCATCCAGCATTGATCTGGCAGGAACCAGCCTCAAAATGTGGATCGGAACCAATGAAAACTGGGTGCCATATCCAGAGGGTGTGTTCACCATCTACCTCTACAGGGGAGAAAGCCTCCAAGGCTCCTATACGGTGAGCACCATGCAGAATGAGATATGGAAGTCTCTCAGGGAGTCCCCATACTGGAAGGAGATCAGCATCCCAGCCTCAGCATTTCACTGCTCTTTTGCAGATATCGACAGGTTGGAGATTCACATCATCAACTGGGGGCAGTATGGCACCAATCCTTATGACCAGTACCTCCGGTTTGATAACATCCGGTTTGAGGGTGGTGGCGAGCAGCAACTGGAGAACTTTGTCTTCGGAACGACCTACACGGATGCTCATGGAAAGATCGAACTGCAGGTGATCAATGAGGACATCTTCCCAAGGCTCAACGGTTCGATCACAGAACTGGTGCTGGGCAGCGTCACCCAGTTTATTGACTCATCCATGCCGTTTGATCTGAATGCCAAGGATGGCGATGGCAACACCCTGTACCTGATCCCCGATGTGACGGCAAAGATCAACTTCACCAGTGGCAACCTGTCCGGCTACACCTTGGCGGTGAACTGGTACAAGCATTCTGAAAATAAGTTTGATCTGGTGCCATACACGGAGGAGAGTGGCAATATTATCCCATCAGACAATCCTGCTTATTGCCTGCAGGTGGGGGATCGGTACGTGATCACTGAAATCCTGCTGCCGGATGAGTATATCACAGCAGCAGAACAGGAACTCTATGCTTGGGCTGTGGCGCAATACGATAAATATGTCCAGCCTAATGAACTGGCAGAGGTAGAGATCGACCATGTGTGGCTTTACTCAACGGATGCCTCTGACCTGACCACCTGCACCACAGCAGATCCCACTCCAAATGCAGCCTATCTTCCTGACGGGCATTTTAAGGCTGGAGACCTGATCCATATCTATGTAGAGGGGCTTTACGACAGGGAATTGATGATTCAAAGTGTGGAGCAGGAACGAGCACAGGATATGGTGACAACCTACAAGATCACCCTTGGCAGCAATGACCCCATGAATGTAACAGGCAAAATGCTGATGAGCATCAGGGAGATCAATACCAAGATGCAGAAAGAGGAGCAGAAACTGGGTAAATACTTTCACAAATGATCATCGGCAAAGAAACCATCACTGTCCTGCAGGAGAAGCCCTCCAGCCCCCCATCGGAGGGGTATATTTACCTCTATTCCTACAACAATCTATTGTGGTACATGGATTTTGAGGGCAATGAGTACTGCCTGCCCAGCAGCGGCAATGCTCTGATTTCTCAACTGCTTTATGGCAGCGTTTACTGGGATTCGGGATATACTTTCAAAGTCTCCGACTGCCTCTACATGATCAGGGGGGAGACCTACCACAGCGAACCGGACACGGTGACCTTAGAGGATGCAGACCCCGATCTGGACAGGATCGATGTGATCTTTGTAGACTCGGATGAAACTGTCGGTAAAATTACCGGAACACCATCTGCCACACCCCAGAAACCCATGGTGAACCCTGCCAGCCAACTGGAACTGACCTATGTCCTGGTCACTGCCGGATCATCCAGCCCATCGGTGCTGAACGAGCAGGTTTACCAGGAGAATGTGGAGTGGGCAACCTCCTGGGATTCGGAGGTTGGTGGGCTGGTTGATTTTGAGAGCACTGTCAGCCCTTTTGCTGGCACATACTGCATCAGGACGATCATTGATCCAGCCAATCCGAACCCAAACCTGGACGGGGTGGACATCTACTTTGACAAGACGGGCACATACGATATCACCAATGCCATCCTGGTGCTGATGATCAAGACAAATAAGTCATGGCTCAACACCACTGGAGGGCTTTGCTATCTGACCCTGCGACTCTATAATGGAGCAACCCTTATCTCCCAGACCCCAGTGATTCTCAAGGACGGCAAGTATGGTTTCTCCAGCAAGGTGACCACATGGCAGGCTATCGTTGTCCCGATTGCGGACTTTGGAGCCAACTCTATGGTCATCGACCAGTTGAACATCCATTTCAATGGGAAGTGGGCAAACAGGGAGATCGCCATTGACCTTGACAGTATCTTCTTCCAAGGGGGTGTTCCCCAGCCAACGGGGCACTTCAGGCTCCATAAGATGACCGATCCCCTTGACCACAAGCCTGCAGATGCTGCCGACAGGGACAAATATGTGCACTCCAATGCCATCACAGGGGAGTGGGAACTGGTGAGCCTTGAGGTGGGCACTGGAGGGGGGACAGGCATTGCAGCGGTCATGGTTGAGCCAACAGAATTTGAGGAACTGGAGAGTCTGGAATTCGAAGACAGCGGAGGGGGAACCACACTGGTCACCTTGTTGAGAAAGCCCACTGAGATTGTCAGCGGTGGTGGTTTGACGGTGGTCAGTGAGGAGGCAAGGGAGTACACGGTTGCCCCTGCAGAATATTATATCAACGGAGCCTATTACGAGAGCCTTGGCGTGGGCATTATTCTGGATGAACCGGATGCCTCACTTCCAAGGATTGACCTCGTGGTGCTCAACACAGACGGCACAGCAGCCAAGATTTCAGGTGTCCCAGCCCAGAACCCTGTGGTTCCTGCAATCAACCACCTGACTCAGGTCTTTGTGGCGATGATCTATGTCCAGCCAACCTCTGCATCTCCCATGCCGGACATCCTCCAGGAATTCAATGGAGACGCTATCGGGACTGGCTACATCGGCACCAGCATAGAACTGCTGCTTGATGAAGTGACGGAGGCTGGCACCTTCGGGGGCACCAATTACACCCTGGAGGTGGAGGTGGATGCCAAGGGCAGGGTTTTGTCCATGGAGGAGATTCCCATTGACTTCCCCAATGATCTCACAGTGGACTCAGGGCTCTCTGGTGCAGACCATTCTGCCAGTGGAGTCAAGACCACATTCACAGCCAATGAGAATCAAGCCTTCGGAGATGTGGTTAGGCTGAATTCCAGTGGCAAGGCACAACTTGCCAAGGCTGATGCCATCGGCAATGCCTCAGGGATTGTCATCCTGATCGATGCCTCTGTGGCAGCAAATGGCACAGGGAACTACCTCCTGCTGGGCACCATCAGGGATGACTCATGGAACTGGGACACCACCGATGCCAAAAAGATGATTTTCCTGTCCCTGACAGGCACCACAGGGAACACCCTGACCCAGACCAACCCAGCAGACATCCCCTGTGCTCAAGGCAACGTCATCCAACTGCTGGCAATAGTCAAATCAGCCAAGGTTCTCTATTTCAATCCACAACTGACCCAAATTGAGTACAAAGAATGAGTGTATGGTACCTTGACCCAGAACTTGGGACAGATTCAGAAACCACCCCATACGGTTGGTGGAAAAGGGCATTCACTGGGGGAACCCAGCCAGCACCTGTGGAGGGAGAGTTGTGCACTGGAGCCACATCTGGAGCCACAGCCAGACCCACCTACATCACCCTGAGCAGTGGGTCATGGGCTGCAGGAAGTGCTGCAGGAACCATGTATTTCTACGGCAAGGCAGGAACCTTTGTGTCAGAGCAGGTGGACTTCGCTGGTGGTGGGCATTGCCATATCACTGGTGACCTGACCATCTGTGCATGGAAAACCGTAAATGCAGGGGCTACAGCAGCCAGAATCTCTCCAGGGGATATCATCAGGATGAAAAAGAGCCCAGCCCCAGTGAAACTCTCTGGAGCCACAGGACAGGCAACATGGACAGACCTGAGCAAGACGGTGACCCTTGCAGAGGCTCAGACAGCAGATATCGATATGTGTGAGAGCAACTGGACTGCTGCTGCTGGCTCAGATGTCACCCCCTCATTGGTTGGTGTTGCCACAGATGCAAAGCAGGGTTCCAACTGTGTGAAATTACTCTTTGATGCTGCAGTCCAGAACAGCATCCTGCAGGCATACTTTGCCACAGGAACCTTGGACTTGTCCTCATACTACAGGATAAGTTTCTGGCTCAAGACAGACCTGACCACAGGCATTGCAGCCAACCAGTTAGAGGTTGCCCTGTGCTCAGATGTGGCAGGCACCACAGTGGTGGACAGTTTTCCGATCCCTGCCAGCACCATCCTTGGTACCTACTGGACACCAGTGACTATCACCAAGAGTGGTGGGGGTGCACTGGGGTCATCCATCAAGTCCATCTGCATCAGGACAGGCTCTGCTGCCTCAGGGCTGGCATCCAAATTCATCTATGTTGATAATTTCATTGCCTGCAGCCTCACAGGGCTTTCATTGCAAAGCCTGATCACAAAGAATTCAGCAGAGCAGGGGGGGGCAGAGGGTCTATATCCCATCCAATCAATCAGTGGAACCACTGTGATGATTGATAACAACACGGCAACCAGAGCAAATGAGGGGAGAGGATATTCAGGCACCACAGAAACGGTGGACACCTACATCAGGGGTGCTTTCAGTGTGAGAGCCAATGGGGTGAGCACCATCTGGTCATTCATGGAATCTGGGGCATCATCAGGCTGGAATGAACTGCAGGGTGGATATGACCCTGCAACCAACCTCCAAGATGGAGAGAGCATATTTGATGGGCTTTCTGGCACTGGAGTTCTATTCTCCACAACAGCAAGGCAATACTGGAAAGTCAACTGGATTCAGACCCATAGGTATATGATCGGACTCTATTTGCAAGGGGTGGATGTCAAATACTGGCTGATTGATAATTTCTCTGGTGGTGGGATGGGGAATGAGGCATTGAGAATGCTTGGATATAATCTGGTGGCAAACAACCTGAGAAATATCACCAACTGTGCCACAAGTGGGATTTCAATGCAATACAATGCTGTTGTCCATGAAATTGGCAATGCCAGCAACAATATGACCAAAGGGGTCTATGCTGTCACCAACAATGCCTATATCGGCAGGATAAAGAACCTGAGAAACAATGGCACTTATGGGTTGGATTATGGAAACAACTCGATTATTGGCAAGATTGATAATGCCAGCAACAATGTGTCTGCTGCTTTCCTGCTTTCTGGAGGCAACTGCTATTTCAATAACATCACCACATCCAACAACTGGAAAGTGTTTGCAAGTGGCACCACAGTAAACTATGTGATTAATGGGGAATTTGGGGAGGCACTGGCAGATATGGTGTATAATTTGACAGCAGAGGCAAATATCAGGCTCCAGATTGACAAATACAATGGGGAGGGGAGCCTTGTGCTGTCTGAGGGTGCATACCTCAAGACACAGGCTGCCACTGCAGGTGGGACAGGGATTGAGTGGGTGGCTTATGTTACCGATGTTGTCAGGGATGTTTACTACAAATTCAATTTCATCATTGGCAGGGTCTATTGCAAGGCAGGGCTGGACACCACCATCAAGGTCTATTTCAAGCAGAGCCATGCCACAAACATTGCCTCCAGGCTGATCTGCAAAAAATATCAACTGGCAGGGCTGGACACAGACATCATTGATGATTGCCCTGCAGACACCAACAGGAATGAACTGTCCATCACTTTGTCCCCAACTGCTGCAGGGGTGGTTGAAATAGAGGCTGAGGTGTGGTATGTGTCAACCTCCACCAGTGAAACCCTGACGGTAGATGGAACCATGACCATAACTGAAGAATAATGGCATACAACAGACCAGAAATATTGAGCCTTGACTACACCTATCTGGGACTCCCTTTTGTCTTTGTGTGTGCAGACCCAGCCCAGACCCAACTGGAGATGGACTTGTCCTATCTGGGGCTCCCTTTTGTCACTAACTCGGCAAATAAGCACCCCATCAGGGTGAACGGGGTGTCCTGGCTAAATGTCAATAAGTTTTTAGGGGTCAATTCAACAAAAGTCAGTAAAATTGCAGGAGTACAACCAATCTAAAAGTGAACTATGGCAGCAACAACAAACAAGGGGGGATTCTGGTCGGTGATATTGATATCCTGTATCCCCATGATTTTAGGCTCTGTGATTTCGGTCAGCATCTCAAAATCAACCATGGTCAATGAAATGAGCACCAAGTGTGCCGTCATGGATGAAAAGATCAATGGCAACAAGGAACTTGTGCTGAACCTCCTATCGGAATCAGAAAAGAGAAGGACTGAGCAATACCAGTATCTCTGCAAGGAAACGGATGAAATAAAGGAGCAACTCAAGCAGAAAAAGAACATCTCCATGATGATGAATATCGGGGACTCCATAAATATTTCACCAGATATGGAGTACATGGTCAAGAGGGGGGGGTATAGGAGCAGATGGATGGACTCCCTGTTCAAATACACTGAGATCAGCGATTCGCTATA
>ERZ869929.1160-NODE-1160-length-10047-cov-3.882206_pt1 | contig 10047 bp, 9 predicted proteins | sample MGYA00579312_ERZ869929 | MGnify/ENA primary metagenome ERZ869929 (study PRJEB32216, sample SAMN09231818) | wastewater metagenome | place: USA: Maryland | collected 2016-08-09 | study: EMG produced TPA metagenomics assembly of the PRJNA472060 data set (Reclaimed...
TTGAGAACCGGTGACGTGGTCTTGCTGATCCCCGAAGATTTCGCCGGATGCGTGCTCGATACGTTCAACTGTTGGAGTGCCTGTGGTGGTGATGAGAGTCTGATCGACACTCAGGAAGCCCGCCTTTCACGTCAGGAATTGAACAGTGGCGCATATGGTGCCGGCCATATCATCCTCGATGGGTTCGAAGTCCCCTTGATGCCGTATGACTGGTCCCTGATCAATTCCGGTGCCACATTTGATAGCTACCTGCTGACCGGCTCGGTTGGCAATGTGAAGCTGATCCAAGGTCAGTTCAATGATCTGGAAATCGCTCAGTCCCAGCGCGCCGACAAGTTCGCGGCCACCGATAACGGTATGCTCCTGAACTGGTCCGAGGATCGTCACACCTGCGAAGTTCAGGTGGTCGAGATGCAGCCCCGTCTGCTCATGTGGGCTCCGTGGGCGCAAGCTCGCATCATGGATGCTGTCTGTGAAATGCCCGGTGGCGTGATCTCCGCTGATCCGTGGAACACCTATTTCCCCTATTAATTGATCGATGGGTGCCCTCACAAGGGGCACCCATCTACTCATGAACCTTAACATTTCCCCAAACCCTATATCCTGTATGAATGTACCAGGTGGCGTGAACTCCGTAGTTGCGGATCATGCACTCGGGTTTCTGAATGCAGGATATACGATTAATAAAGGCCCTGACGGTCTGAAAATCGCTCATGCAATATCGGAGATGAAGGATGTCGATGTATTCCACTGCCACGGGTTATATCCAATAGGCGATGGGTATTTCGATAGATCTTATTCTCACGCAAATAATATCGTTTTACATAATGCTTTAAAGGCAAAAGTGACGATATGCATAAGCGAATTCTCGGCAAATCTTCTCCGCCATAAATTGCATATTGATCCCGTTGTTACAAGAAATGGGATCTGGATCAAGGATTATCCAAAGGCCGGCTCGCCCAATGGCCCGATCTTATTTGCAAAGGCCGGCCTGGATGCCAATGCACGACCCGACGATATACTCTACCTACGGGATCACACTGATTACAATCTTTTATCAATCGCGGCAATCGCTGGAATCCGGTCGACCGGGGCGCTTGAGCGTAAAGACTTCCTCAAAACGCTTAGATCCTGCTCCATCTATCTGGGAACCACGAAAGAAAATAACTCCATGGCTACCATGGAGGCGATGATTTCTGGGGTCCCAGTTGTTGGTTACGATTTTGGGTTCAATTCTGAATGGCTTGTATCTGGTACTGGGTGCGAGCTGGTCCCAGTGGGTGATCGTCATGCACTAAAAGATGCAATCTCAAGAGTCTCCAAAGACTGGAAGAGATACAGCCGGCAAGCCCGCGAGTATGCCCAGATCTTTGACTGGCAGCCCGTGATCGATGAATTAATCAGGATCTATGAAAAGGTTTATCGGACTCCCGAGAATAATACGGTCTCGATTGTCATTCCAAGCCATAACTACGGTCAGTTTTTGCCAGAAGCCATCGAAAGTGCATTCCGTCAAACAATCCCCTGTGAAGTGATCGTGGTGGATGACAAGAGCACCGACGACTCCTTGCAGATCGCCAAGCGATACGAGCAAAATAGCGGACCAATCAAAATGACCGTTATCGAGAATCAGGAGAACATCGGAGTCGCTGAGACACGGAACAAAGGAATTGCCGCAGCTCGTGGTGAGTTCATCATCTGCTTGGATGCTGACGATAAGCTTTATCCAGAGTTCGCAGAGAAACATTTGGCGGCTTTCAAGACCCGTGAGGATGCCATCGCATACGCTCCGATCAACCTGATCAATGAGCGTGGCGAGAATAGAAATCAAAGACTCTTCCGAAGCGGTGCCAATCCAGCATTGCATATGATCGGGAAGAATCAGGTCCCGTCATGCAGCATGTTCAGGAAGTCTTTTCATAACCGGGTTGGTGGATACGATGGACGATATTCACCCGCCGAGGATGCCCACCACTGGTTAAAGATCATGCAGATCGGTGGAAAGGTGCAAAGAGCATCCACTGATTGTTTGATGGATTACCGCATCCACACGAACAGCTTGAGCAGTCGCGGCTTTCGTGACGATTGGTGGAAAGACTCGCATATGAATTATGAAGACCCGATATCTGATCGGGACCCAAAGATCACCATTATTTTGGAAGGTACGAAAGGTGCCAAGGAAACCTTATGGTCGCTCGAAACTCAGGATTACCACAAATGGACCTGTCTAATACAGGAACCGAACCAGCTACAAAAGATATTTCCGTGGCTGGGAAAGAGGATGAACTCAAAGGGCTCGATCATCCGGATAAAAGCCGGAACCATATTGTCCTCAAACTTCTTGAGAGAATTTATGCAGCAGCCGCCCGCGTGGATAAACGCCCAATCGTCGATTGCACGGTCGTTATCCCAGCTTACTTAAAGAATAATCAGGACCTCACCTGGCTTATTGAGGCGGTGGATAGTGTCATTGAGCAGACGGTGAAATGCAAGGTGATCATCGTCGAGAATGGATCGGAGTATCTTCCCGATCTGATAGGAAATATCTCGATCATGCATTCGGCTAAAGGGCTGAGTGCTGCACGAAATTCCGGAATTAAAGCGAGTACCACGGAATTTTTCTTTCCGTTTGATTGTAATGACTGGTTACCAGAGAATGCCTTGGAGATCGTGTTCAAGAAATGCCCTGATAAAGGTTTCTTGTACGGATCGACAATGTTATTTAGCCAGATACGCGGAATGGGAGATCAGCACTTGTACGAAGCCAAGCCCTATGATTTCCGCGAAGTGATGAAGATGGTTTACTTCCCAAATGGCGCATTGCAGCGCCGGGCAGATTGGGAAACCATCGGCGGTTACAGAGAGGATCTCCCATTCCTCGAAGATTGGGATTACTGGATGACCGCTGGCGAAAAGGGAATTTGCGGGACGGCGATCCCCGATACGATTTACTGGTATCGCCAACACGCCGGCATGGTCGGCACGAATAAACACTCCCAAGAATGGGAGAGAGTCAAAAAGTTGATCCAATCCTTTCACAAGGATATTTATCAAGGAAGGTATCCCGCTATGTGCTGTGGAAACAAAACTCAGGAAAGAGTCCCATGGGTTCCCCCGCGTGTCGATGAATTGGTAGCCGGTGAGGATGGAATGATGCTCATCGAATATGTCGGCGGAAATGCCGGCAAAATGCCATTTTATGGGCCTGTCACCAATAATCGATATGTGGCTGGCGGCACCCAGACAAGATTGTATATTGATATACGCGACGCGATCACTAATTCGAGGCAATCCCCCGGACTCTTGGAGATCGCCGATCACGGTAGAAATATCTTCCAGCAGGTCGCGATTGAGGATTAACGATGAACAATGCACCGTCCGTAATTGAGCCCGTGTACGACTCCACGCAAGATACAACCGATCATATAAATCTGGTAGCCACCAATATGGATCAGATGATTGGAAACCTTCAGGCTCGTAAAGGCGCCCATGATCAAAGCAAACTCCACTCTCCCGAAAAGGAGATGTTCGATAAATACACGCCAATTCTCAAGAGTCTCAAATACGGCTCGGATGAATACATGGCTACTGTCAAGGAGATGACCGAGACCGCTCTGGCTCACCATTACGAGCACAATACCCACCACCCCGAGCACTTCGGATATCTGGAATGCGACAATTGCTATAAGCACCACTCGCTCAATCATGTTGGCCCATGTGATAAGTGTGACCATAAAGCTCTCACACTACGTGGAGACGTGTCCGGCATGACGCTTTTGGATATCTTCGAAATGCTGGCGGATTGGAAAGCGGCGGGCCAGCGCACCAATGCCGGCAATATTGCGGACTCTCTGGTAAAGAATCGTGACCGTTTCAAACTCAATGACCAGTTGTTCGCGATCCTTGAAAACACTGTAAAGGAATTAGGTTGGTAATGGGAATCTTAATTTACTTAATCATCGGTGGTTTGGCCGCGCATAGACTCGCGGAAATCGTCGTAGTGGACAACATATTCATGGGTGTCCGCGGCTTCTTTAACGCCCCGCAGAGACCAATATGGGTAAAGGAGTCCATTGGCGATCTGGTGAACTGTGTACATTGTGCCGGTGTCTGGATATGTGCCCCGATTGCCTATTTCATCATCCACCATAACCCGATTGCGGACGGCGTGATTCTATTTTTCGCACTGGCCGGCCTGCAGTCCATCATATCCAATAAATTAGGACGCAAATAATGCCTGTTGTCTCTTCCAAAGTGTTTAATGCCACGCTCGATGCAAGTGCATTGATACTCCCAAAGTATGCCCAGATCATCAGATACGATGAGAATGCATTCTTTGGGATCAATGCTGATTCGAATCGCAACCGTGCATGTAGGAAGATATGGACAAAATTGGAAAGAGACATGATCGCCCGATATCTGGGTGAAGCTCAGGACATGATCGAACAGGTGCTTATGTACCCCATTGGGGAAAAATGGTTTGTGGACGAACAGCATAAGCACAGTAGGCGCTTCTTTACCCAGTGGTCTAAGGTCCGTGCCCTTGGAGTCCGTGCTGTCTCAAATATCGCGCTCTCCGTGGCTCTAAATCATACATCTGACCCCGCCACGATCCCAGCGACGGCTACCAGCGTCACAGATATGGATGAGATCCATTTTTACCAGGCCGGCACTGATGTAGAGATCTATCCATCTGAAATTGAAATCAGCGGCGGTTCGTTGACCGCATCTTTCCCGCGCGCTCGATTAGTCAAAGAGGATAGTCAGGAAAATCCCGAGACCGGGTGGCCGTATGCCGATACTGGACCCTCTGGTCCATTTATTCAAGAGATCGATATCAAGCGGGTGTACACGGACTCCTCAGATGTGGGTGAGTTCGTTTGGCCTCTCGGTTTCAGCAATTGTCCAGAGTGCGGCGAGGACACCAAGCCGGCTTGTGGATACATCCGATCATCCAATAGCGGAGTCATCACCCTCTTACCTGATACATCTGAGAGCTGCATGTATTACGGAGCATCTGAGATCCGCATTAACTACTCTGCTGGAAAAACCATCGACTCTGTGGCCGAGGATGCAATCCTTCACCTGGCGCACGCACTTATGCCTATTGAGCCGTGCCCCGGCTGTGATCCCATTCGGACATTATGGACTCAAGATCGCAGCGTTCCGGAAGAACTCACCGTGGATCGCGCGGACTCTCTCTTTGGTGTTCAAGAGGGTGCATGGCGTGCATGGATTTATGCAACAAAGAACAAGCATTTCAGGACAACCTGGCTATGACAAGAGCTAGATTTCGAACGATTGCCCCCAAGCTTTTACCCATAAAGGTCTTTCAAGATAACTTTGAAAAGGCCGCTCGACTCATGGAAAAAGATGTCAAGGCTGAGTTTGAAAAGGCAGTATCAAAGTGGAAACACCAGCCATATTTTCGCGGCTATGTCAGGATCGACGCCAATAGAATTTATCTATCAGTTGGTACTCAGGATCTGGTCTTCAAGTTTCAAGATCTCGGTACCAAGGCTCATATTATCCGGCCTAAACGCGCGAAAGTGCTGCACTGGGTAGCGCCTACGGGTGATGTATTCGCGAAGGAAGTCCATCACCCAGGCACCAAGGCGCAGGAGATATCCAAGAATATACAGGAAACCTTCGCAGATGGCCTTATGGCTGAGTATTTCGATGATGCTCTTGTTCAATCTGTTATGGAATCAGGACACGCGATCTAATGAAAGCGAAAACAGGTGATAACCGAACGAAAGTGAGAATTGTCCGCGAGCGTGGCGAGAGCTGTCTGGTGGAATATATCGACTCTGATCGCCGACTCCACCGAGTCTCTGTGCCGGCCAATAAAGTCATGAATGAATTTGTGAGTGATCAAGAGTTGAGTCAGGGTATCCCTTATGGCTACTCATGGGAAGATATTGATTTGAAATTTGATACTGGAAAGTTCGCGGATTTACTTCATCAAAATGGATTGTGGACTCTGGATGACATATTGAAAAACCCGCAGAAAGTATCGGAGGCATTACACGCCACGATAGCGGATAACTTATCAAAAGTTTTTGAAACTGCCAAGATGGAAAAAAAAGGAGTTAGATCATGAGCTTAAAAGATGGAAGTTTGAACACAAGAAATAGCGCCCTCTGGGTGCAACCGGATGGGCCAAACACCAAGCCTGAATTCCTCGGGTGTCATGACCTTGGAGATATCGTCGAGCCCTCTGGGAGTATCACCCTTGTCCGCTGTATGGATAAGAAAAAGGGTGGTTGGAAAACCGTTGGGTCGACTCAGGCTCCACCCGATGCTGTTACAACCAGCATTGATAGCTTGACCTTTGCTGTTCGCGACTGGCTGGAAAAGCTGAGTTGCGAATTCAACCTTTATGTTCTTACCAGAAATGGTGGAGAGGCGGATATTTTCGAAAACTACATCCGCGCAATCGTCCTGAATAACGCCCGTATAACCAGTCGCAGCGATTCGGGCCTCGTGCATCATGAGGAAGAACAAACCAGTATGCAGAGTCGGGACATTGAGGCATGGCCCCCAGTGATCCGAACCGGTGAATTGACCGCCCGCCGTCAAACTACCAGCGAAACGCTGGCATTGAATGACATCTTCACCTATTCGCCGCTTGACTGTGAGAATCGGATCAAGCCTGGCGATAAAGTGATTGCCATGGCGGACGCCTCTGGATATACCGGAAACGTGTTGCAGACTCTCGATGCCGGGGTGAATTGGGCGGAACTTGCCGCTGACCCATTCGCGACCGGCAAAAACATCATGAGCGGAGTCGCCGTGGCGATCTCGGATACCGTTGTTCGTCTGATCGTCGCAAAAGAGGCGACCGGCGGCCAGCAGGGTCAGATCGCTTATAGCGATGATAACGGCGCTACATGGAATCTTGTATCCATTGGCGGCGCATCCGCTGGGCATGGTGCGGTCACTGGGCGGAGTCTTTTCGCCCTCGATCAAGGCCATATCTGGCTTGTATCCGCGCTGGGCTATATCTATTTTTCATATGATGGCGGCGTCTCTTGGACTGCTCAAACATCTGGTGGCTTGACCACTAAAAACGGTCTTTCCATCGCTTTTCAGGATGAGAATTATGGAATGGCAGGCTTTGCCGATGATGTAATTCTCTACACCACCAATGGCGGTGAAACATGGGCATTGACCGCCGCTGTCAGTGGAACAGGTAACGACGTGCTTGTTGTTTCCGCAAGTGGTGATTTCTGGTGGCTTGGTATGGAAGGCGGCACCATGTGGTACTCGCGCGATCTCGGCGCTACATGGACTCAGCGTTCATTCACCGGCTCCGGATCCGGCGATATCACCGATATGGCATGGGCGAACGATTGTATCGGGTATGCCATCCATAACTCCTCAGCCCCTGTAGGTGAGATCCTCTGTACGATCAATGGTGGATATAGCTGGAAAGCCATCACCACCCCGACAAATGCCGGCCTGAACGCTTTGACAGTGGCCGACGACTCCACCGTGTATGTGGCTGGTGAAGTTCAAGGCGGAACCGCCGTAATCATAAAGGTAACCTGGGATTAAATCATGAGCACCAAAACTGATGAGGTCAAAACATTCACGTCAACCAAGGGAGTCGTTATTAAGTTGCTCCCTGTTTCTCAATTCAAGATTGATTCTGTTTTCTCCGGCGCCAAGACGGTCCCGATCCCAGTATATGAGGTCGAGATCGTCGGCGGGGAGAAACAGGAATTCCCGCTTAACGAAGAGATAGCCCGTAAAAAGGGCCGGCTTGACGAGTGGGAAAAATACATCGAGGAAAAAAAGGTTGTCGATGCTCAGAACGCCAAAAACTTATTGGAGTTCATGATCTGGGATGGCGTCGATATTGAAGTACCTGGGCCGAACAGTGATTGGCAAAAGCAGCAGGATTACTTCAGTATCAAAGTGCCCGAGAACGAGATTGCCCGTAAACTTTTTTATGTGCATAACGAGCTGCTCGGTACTCAGGACGATATCGGAAACTTGGTCGCGGATATCTTTGCCGTAAGCAGGGTAGACGAGGAGACGGTCACGAGAGTCCGTGACACCTTTCGGATTGGAATACAACAATCGGCCAATAAAAAACGTTCCAAAAAAGAGGGGAAAGTGGAAAACAAAGAGTCAAACGTGGGCTGATCTCCAAGTCGCCCATTATTGGGGACTCAAGCCGTCCGAGTACTTTAGCGCATCTGAGTCCGATAAAGTGTACATGACTGCCTTTATGCTTTCCAGATTTGAAATGGAAGCCGTGGAAGCTTATGAGATTGAGAAAGATATAAAAAGGGCAAACAAAAAGAATGGCTAATGATAATCAAATAGGTTTAGAAGCCCTATTTGAGAACGAAAAGTTTCAAAAAGGATTAGCGAGCTACAACTCGGACATATCCAGTGCAACCGCTCAGACAGATCAGGCCGGCAGTACCATGTCGGGGATCTGGGAGGGGTTGTCCGCTGTTGGCGCTGTGGCATTCGAGGCCATCGGAGTCGCTATTGGAGCTGTAACTGCTGCTTTGTATGTGGCTGTCGATGCCGCGATGGATTCCGAGGAAGTGTTCGCACGGATGAATTTCATCGTCGGCAATACTTCGGAGCGAACCGGAGTCGCCGCTGAAGATGTGCTCGCTCTGGCTGATAGCATCTCCCAAATTGTCCCCATCGATGATGAGGTGATCACCTCGGCCATAACGATGGGTTTGACATTTGACGGGGTCAATAAAGACAATATCCAGCCGTTGATCATGGCCGCAGCCGACCTTTCCTCATTTACTGGAAAAGACCTACCGGCCAGTATGCGCGAACTCTCTCTGGCGATCTCCGACCCGGACCGTGCCATGCGTTTACTGAAGGATGCAAACATCACCCTTACAGATGCGCAGATGGACACGCTCAAAGGATTTAAGGATACAGGCGATACGGCTGGCGCAACTGCCTTTATCCTCGAACAATTGAAACAAAAAGGCATTATCGGCCTGGGTGAAGCGATGGGGGATACGGCCAAAGGCAAGATGAAGATCATGCAAACCGCCATTGGCAATATCACCGAGTTACTCGGTGGTGGTTTGCTCGATTCCCTTTCATCTGTCTTTGATAAACTCACCGAATTTGCCACTGACCCGCGTACCATCGCATTCTTTACAGATTTGGGTGAGACTATTGGGCAAGTTGCAAGTGACATAGTTGATCGCCTGCCGGATATCATGGAAGCTGTTACCGGCTTTGCTGACTGGCTCGCGAATAATAAGCCTTTGATCATTGGGATTTTGGCGGCCATTGGAGTCGCTATGGCGGCCTTTGCCGTCTCGGTGGTAGTAGCCAGTGCTGCAGCAATTGAAGCAGCGCTCCCGATCATCGCAGTTATGGCCGCTGTTGGTCTGGCTGTTGGCTTTCTGTATAAGGCATGGTCTGAAAATTGGGGTGGTATTCAGGATAAGGTTAAGGATGCATGGAAGAAAGTCAAGCCTTTATTTGATCAACTCAAGGTTTGGTTACAAGTCAATGTCCCCAAGGCTATAAAAATCCTGGCTGATTATTGGGAAAAGGTATTGCAACCGGCTGTTGAAAGCTTCATAGGCTGGGCTGCTGATACGCTTATTCCAATTTTGGTGGATATCATCTTATGGGTGGGAACAAACCTTCCCAAAGCCTTGAAAACAGCCGCTGATTTCTGGACAAATGTATTATGGCCGGCAATAAAGGCAATTTCCAATTTCCTAACCGGTACGGTCTTCCCCATCTTCCAAACCTTGTTTACCTGGTTGTCCAATACGCTGAGCGCCGCAATTAAGACTCTATCATCAATCTGGACAACGGTATTACTGCCGGCCTTGCAAGCTGTTTGGAATTTTATAAATGGATATATCCTCCCGTTGATGAACTCCCTATCCAACCTATTGAACGCTGTAGTCGGTTTGGCAGTTCGCGCACTGGCAGGGATTTGGCAAAACGTATTATTACCAGCGCTTCAAACAGTTTGGAACTTTATCTCTTCCAGCCTTAATCCGGTCTTTACGGCTATTGGGAATGTAATCA
>ERZ869929.1161-NODE-1161-length-10023-cov-8.307584_pt1 | contig 10023 bp, 19 predicted proteins | sample MGYA00579312_ERZ869929 | MGnify/ENA primary metagenome ERZ869929 (study PRJEB32216, sample SAMN09231818) | wastewater metagenome | place: USA: Maryland | collected 2016-08-09 | study: EMG produced TPA metagenomics assembly of the PRJNA472060 data set (Reclaimed...
AAGTTCGTGATGTTGTAGCCGCATCGAGTCTTGAACCGGGCGATGTGCTGCCACAGAACCCGCAGCAGCTCCCGTTCTTCGTTGTCGGTCTTTGCCAGCATCGTGACGTGATGTTTTGCTGAGCGAATCCCGAGAGCAACGATGCGACAACCGAACGGATTGAAGGAGAGTTTCTTCCACTCAAACATTGCCGCTTCGTGATCGTCGGCGTTGTCGATGGCGAGTTGCTGGCTGATCGCATCACGCACACCAGAGCGAGGTTTGGCCGATGCTTCTTCCATGTCGGCGAGCTTCAATAACTGAGCTTCCGACATCAGAGGGATTTTCGACTTGATGTAAGGGATTGTTTGCCCCGCCAACTTTTCAAGATCAATTGCTGCGTCTGGTTGCTTTACCTTTTCAACCTTCGGAGGTCGAGGGAATCGCGTTTCGTCCGGGACTGTTTCAAGATCGAAGACGAATACTCCACCAGTTGGAGCGTCTGTTAAATGCTTTTCCGGTGCCTCAACTGCCTCTGCGAGTTCGCTCAATGCCTCAACAAAATCAGCCGTCTGTTCTTCAACCTTTTCTGCGTCCAGCGCAGCAAAAGGATCATCAACTAAACTCATGGGATACCCTTAGAAAAATAACACCCCGCTGACGGCGCTGATCTCACGAAATCAGCCCCAGAACAAGCCGTCAGCGGGCGTGTGTTCAGTCGCAATCGCTGTCTTCTGCTGGCTCTGGTCGCAATTCTTTGCGAGCGATGTTGATATGCTTCGGTGCCTTGATCCCGATTCGAACAGAGTTCGGCCCAATGCGAATCACCATGACTTCAATGTCGTCACCAATGCAGATGATTTCCGATTTGCAGCGACTCAAGACCAGCATGTCGACCTCCTTGTTTGTTGTTAGAACAGGGCCTGCCCCGCCTTCATTGGCTCGCGGAGTGCACCAGCCGTCGAAATCCAATCCGATTGGGGCAGGTTCTGAGTGATCACTTCCAGATGTTGGCTTCGATAGCACCAGCTGCAAAAATGCCAGCAATGACAGTGCAGCCGATGGCGAGTAATTCATTGAACATAACTGCGTTCCCTTCTTCGCTTAGCGGCTTCGACGTGAGCAGCTCTTGCAATTTCAATCCGAGCTTTGCCAAGTTCCCTACGAAGACAACCGCATGATTTTGTCGTTCCTCTCTGCAGTCGATGCAGCCTGACGCGACAGTTATTGCCGCATGAGCAACGGCAAATCCATGATTCGTATTTCTGGCCACTGATCGACACTTCGTCGTCTGTTTGCCAAAGCGGAGTGAGGCGTGAGTTTGCTGGCGTTTTTGGCTTAAAACTCATTGCCCCGCCTCCACGTACCCAAACTCTTCATCGCGCGGCAATGAAACGATTCGCACGCCTGGCAGCGAGTTGACGTATTCACGCTGTTCGCGGTACGTCTGTGGCGTCCAGTTTTGCACCAGCAACTTCGCGATGTTCAGGGCCGCCGATGTGTTGATGTCGTCTTGTGTTCGTGGTTTTGTTTTTGTTTGCATGTGATTGATTCCTTTGAAAGCTCATGCTGGCGAGAGCGAGAATCTCGGCGTCTCGCTGCTTTTGCGGAGTTCATCGCAGAACAAAAAAAGATCAGCGAGAATTCTCGAATCGGAAATCCTCAGCAGATTCCTTGCACACACTGCGATCCCGGACGGCCGCTTCCATCGCTCGCCTAATGCCTGGGTTTCGACTGACTGTGCATCGCGACACGCCAAGCTCATCAGCGATCTCTTGAAAGCTCGATGCACCGCGGGCGATGGCCACGACAGCCAACGCAACGCGGGTGTCTTCCGATGACTTCGCTGGGCTCTTTGTCTTCCGCCCGCATTCCATCGCGTTTGCAATACGGTCTGTGTTGCGCACGAGACGCTTCAGAAGGTTGATGATCTGCTGCGATTCAGATTGCGTAGCTTGCATTTCACACCTCGTACAAAACAAAAAAGGTTTGCCACACTGGTGCAAGCAGCGCGACAAACCTTTAAGCCGGTTTCCCGGTTTATTCCGATTGTCTTCAGTTGCTTGCACCAACCAAAAACAATTGTCGAAAACGTGTGAACGACCAGCGTAAAAAAGCCGATTACTGTGGCATGATTAAACAACCGATCAAAATCAGAGTCGTCGTTGTGTGTCCAATCACGGGAGCATATCGCATTGTTTATCTTCCTTACAACCGAGCGGGAACTCACAGCGCAATAAAAAAGGGCCACCCATTTCTGGCTGGCCCTTTTGTGCCTTTTAGCGGTCGACTGTCTGGCTCAATTCCGGTCGGCCAAACCACCCGTCGATTTTTCCCCGGTGTTCGATCACCTGAGCTTTGGTTTGTGTCGTTGCTCTCGACGGTGGTAAGTATGCCTTACTGGTGGAGCCATGTAAAGCCCTATGCTTGAGATTTTTTGAAATTCCTCGCGCCTATCGGATTCCGAGTCCGCTGTTACTACCACCACAAACGCACACGTTTACCGAGCGTCCCGCTTCTTGATGGCGTTGCCTCTTCGGTCAGCACTCTCAACTGCTCGACAGTAGACTCATAAACTGTCGGAATCTGCTTGCTGTGAGGACAGTCAGGTCCGGCTGCGGTACATGTGACCTCGATATCACCTTCGTGCCGCTTAATCATCTGCAATTGCTCAATCAGTTTTGATATTTTCACAGCCTGTCCTTTACGGTGGATTTTCCATCTGATTCAATCGTGAACCCGTCTGGAAGGATCTTCATTTCTTCGCCACCAATCAACCGATCGCCGCACTGACCGCAATGCGATGTGTATGATGCCGATCTGCAATGTACGCACCGCGAATTGTACGCACCGTTTCCGTCGTCTCCGCTGTCCCCAAAATCCTGCCCACATCGATCACAAATGTCTTTGGTTGGGTGTGGTGACTTGTCGCAATTGCTGCATTTTATTGACATTTGTCATTCCTCCATCGCCTAGCGGATGCGTCACTCCGATCCTCATACCTGATCCAAAACTCTGGCCAACTCGCCTTCCGCCGGGACACAATAGACTCGCCACTTGTCCCAGCGATGTTCCTTAGCCTTCGCAAATGCCTCTGCTTCGTCACGAGTAAGGAAAACGTGTTCAGTGTTCCAGTCGATGATAACGAATGGCCAGCCGTTGTCGTTTTCTTCATTCTCCACAAACGTCCAGAATCCCTCAGTCGTGTCGACTGTGCCATCCTCGGCAAGGAAGGGCTCGATCCACTCCGGAATCTCTGAGGTGTCCTCCACCCACAGGCTTTCACCGTCGTAGCCCATCCCGTCCGGTATTTGCGTCCACTTCCTGCGTCCAACCTGAAGAAGGAAGATTGGGTCTCGTGTGCATTCCGCGTTGTTTGGATCTCTGTTCATTGTTTTCCCAATGTTTGCACGACTATCGGAGTACCAGACCGCTGTTATTCGTTGCCACAACTCAGGCACAAAATCTCGCCAAGTTTTTCCTCGCAAATCACCAGCCGTGCATCACGATCCGCTTTTGCCTCTAGTCGCTTGATCTCATCAGCATTGAGCCACACGGTCCACGTCCTGGCCTTGCGACACTTACGGCACTCCATGCCATAAGAGCCAGCAAACAGCTCGCCAAGTCCATACGGTTCCAGTTTTTTCGCCATCACACACGCTCCGGACACACTAACAGAGGAACACGATTCCGATAGTCATTTACCACACGTCTTCAGACATTAACATACCTGTCGTAATTCTTCCCGAGATGATTTGCCCGGCTTCGACGGCCACATTCTTTGCCTCGACTCGCCCGCAAAAACTCCCATCACTGAGTACGAATCCCTGCCGCGATCCTCCAACAGGTCCAAGGTATCCGGAATCTCTCATGTACTTGATGACGTTGTGATGCCTCCCAGGTCTCGGAACGCTCCAGACTGCACCAGTATCGTCTTTGATCGCAGCAGCAATAACGGTTGGCCGTGGAGTAGTTTCGTTCATGCTTCACCAATGTTTTTTAACTTGTAACCAACACTTACAGGCTGAACAGCGGAACGCTCAACCGATAGTCAAATCTGATGCCAGCACTTATTTCCGCGAACGATCAAACGACCTGTTTCAATTCTGACATTGTTGTTCCGCTGTGAGTCGATCGACAGTTCCTCAAGCGTTTCAAGAATATCTGCTTCGGAAGGTACGCCGATACCAGACCACCGCCAGCCTCTCTCCGCAAATGTCTTCGCGGCACTGGCTGCACATTTTCTGATATCGTCGAATTTTTTATGCTTCTCAGTCTCGATCACATGCCAGCAGTCGACTCGCCAAATGTTTCCCGTCGCCTTGAGCAGTTCGGCTTTTGTCATAACTTCACCCACACGAGCAGCGGATACGTTTTTCGAACAAAACCCCAATGTTTTTCCAATGACGCCATGAGTTCACTCGCGCCTATCGGAACCCACAACCGCGTTTACTTTCACACCGAATACATGAAATCAATCCCGTACCGACTCATCCCTGTCGCCTTGAATCCCATCGCCCGCAGGAACAACTGGCAAGCCAGATTCCTTTCGTCGACCTCAATGTCAATCGCGTAGCGTCGTTGCTGATCGAGCTTGTCTTTCAGTCGCTGAATCATCTGGGCCCCGCAGCCAGTTCTTCGCAGCTCCGGGTGAACGGCCATTCGCAGGATTTTCAGCCGATCCTTGTGCAGTTCGTAAATCATGAACCCGTAAAGATCGTCATCAATGTTGCATGGATCAAGTACGTTCCCAATGCAGTTCCTGTTTCGCAGGGCGGTAATAAATTCCGCTTCGTCCCACTGGTCTGGGAAGAAACTCCGGCGCTCGATCTCCATAACGCGGTCCATGTCGCGACGGATGAGCCATCGCAAATTGGCCCCCGATTGTCGTTCCTTCAAATTTCCCATCGCAACAAATCTCCTGTGTTTTCTTCACTTCGCAGGGACAGCGGGTTGTTTATCCTCTGTTGATTAGACCTTCACTAACGCTGATTCAATCTTCTTGAGAGGCAACCGCAGAAACTGTTCTTTCGATAAAACATCACACAAACAATCGAGGGCTCTCCGGATTCCCTCACAACCTCACTGGCAGGTCTCCAGTCGCCCCTATTCTGCCTTTCCGGTCGCAGCACTCAGGGACTCTCACAATGGCGGGCATATAGCCCGTAGGTATTTTCAGCCGCCTGGACTCACTGCAGCCCGGACAGCGGCATCCTTAGCTTCCAGAAGCTTTCTCAATGCGACTGTCCGTTCCGGTCCTGGCTCAACCATCGCACAGAGCGAACATGCCACATTCCAAAACTGTGCAGACACGCCCTGCAACTTTTCCGGCAAATGCTTGAACTCAAACCACTTCATCATTCGCTCTGCAGGCTTTTCAGCTTGCGGTTGCTCGCTCGGCATTTCGTCACCTTTCATAGTCAATCTCCAAAATGAGCAGCGATACCACCTAAAACGGCATATCCCCTGCGTTTCCAACACTTTCAACCCACCGTTGACCACCAACAGCGGTACGGAATTCCTCTGCTCACCCTACGTTGGTTGGAGCACATCCTGCAGCCTTGGATGATGCTCAAACATCCTGCCCTTGTCTCGTGACGTACGATTGTGCAGGAGAATTTTTAACCCGTGAAATCCGTTTGTCTGCACTTCTGCCCGCACCCCGTATTTGTGCGATGCGACGACAATCCGCGTCAGCTTGTCGTCGTCGTAGGTCGCCAACGTTCCGTGTGGAATGCAGATATAGTAGTGCCCTTTGTTCTCCAGCTTCTGAAGGCGGTGAACTCCGCCAAACACGTCGCTGACGAAGTAGCTGACCTTGTCCTGCAGGTCCATGTGAATTGGATCAACAGCCATTGTTTCCATACAAACCCCTTTGTTTTTGCGCCCACCGAATACAAGTTCCGCTGTTACTGAACTGCACACATCGCCCGTTCTCGCCTCTCAGCCGCCTCCAATCGGTCTACCCGCTTCTGCAGCTTTTCAATCAGTTCCATCTCCCGTGACAGAGGAACCTCAACTGCCTTGTCATATCCCCTGCTATTGTTCAGCCGAGAGATTGCGTCCGACATTGTGATCTCTTTTCGGCCGTCGCTTTCCTCAGCCCAGCTTGTTGACCACGGGACTTCGGACCAGTCTTTCCGTACCGTGACAACACACGACGGCGAATCGCGACGAATGAATGCCGCCCGATCGATGCTTCGGAATGATGGCGCGTAATACTGTGGAAACACTTCGTTGCACGGCTCCTGCCAACTGAAACCTGTGCATCCGGGAAGGTGCCGCCAACCGTTCCAGTCGCCCATGAATCCGATGGTCCCACATTCATGCTCAACAACTACCCTGAACTTCGAGGCCATGCCGATAACGACGACTCGCGTTCCGATTTTATCCTGATACCAGCCGCCAGTCTTAGGTACTTCACTCATCGAAAACCCCTTTGTTTTTGAAAATTACCACCAACAGCGGATGCAATTACCGCGTTTACTTTTCTGTCAGGATTGACGACGCATCCACAACATTCGTCACGTCGTAGGCTGTGCCGCCTTTGTCGTATCCACGCAGCCAGTATTGCTTGTAGTCGACGGTGACTCTCTTTCCTGCGATCTCGGCTTTCTTCAGCCTCTCAGCGACTTCATTGTTCGACACTGAGAAGTAGAACATTGCCGGGCGAATCGTCTGGTGACCGTTGCTGTCCGTGCTTCCCTCGGTGTACCCAAGGTTGAGTTCTCCCTCCCATGTCTTCCAGAAAATGCCCTTTTTTGAGAGCTTCTGGATGACTCCAGACCGCGAACCGTCTGAAAATTCCCAGTTAACTCCGCCTGTGCATTTCAGAACGAAACACAACAGCATTGACCCAATAATGAACAGCGTGGCCCCGAGTCCAATCTTCTGATCCAACGGCATTCTTGACCTGTAACCCATGCGAAATCTCCAAAGTAACAGCGATACCACTTTTCAGCCACAACCCCAGTGAATTCTTCAAATCCCAAATCAACAGCGGATGTTCATTCCGATCCTAAAGCGACCACACCGGCAAAATCTCAGATCGACCGAGAGCGAGAATCTCTGAATCTCGCAGAAAACATTGAGACAACTGATTCAATAAAAAAAAGACAGCGAGAATTCTCGCTGTCGTTTCGGTTGACACCCATAGGGCAAGCGTGGAAGCTATTCACCATGGACCCAGCCCGCCGAATCGCCCGTGATCTCAAAGCCTGTCTTGTCGCAGGCCCGATTCTGCTGCTGATGTGGGTGCTGAGAGGGTGTGCGTGATGGATGGCTATTGCATTGGCGCGTGGTTCGCATCCATCGTCGCAGGCACACTCATTGCAAGTCAGCGAAAAAATGCAATGGGCGGCTTTGCTCTTTGTTTTTTCCTTGGCCCGATTGGATTGTTTGCTTGCCCGTTCATTGACGCTCGTGTTCGCTGTCCTCAATGTGGGACGCACCTCAACGAAGCCCCAAATCAATGCCCATCTTGTTGGGCTCGATTTCGCCGCAATGAACCAACCAAACACAGCGAGCCAGAGTGATCTGAACACTCTGGCCCTCCCAGTGCTGTGCTGATCGGCTTCGCTTTTTATCCGCTGCTGCCGGTCACAAATTAAAATAGAAATTCAGAAATTGAGTCATTGCTGTGTAGCCAGTCGGCGTTCCTTGCGAAACGTCTTTGTTGCCCCAAAGCGAGTTCTGCGAACCGTGCACGACTACCCAGCCTGATCCGCACTGCTGCTTGACGATCGTATTTTTCGTCACTGGTGCAAACAGCTGAGTTCCGTTTGTGATGCTGCTCCCGAACCCTCGGTCATACTCGACAGCCCCAGTGATTCCAGACGTCCACGAATCGGACAGGAAAGTTGATGTTGGCCACGGATCTGGATTGCCCGCCACGGCATCCTCGGCCCCAAACGTCAGCGTTCCGCCAGCATCTGAAATCAACGTCGCAAGTTCCGTAAAGAACGTGGAGTCGACACCTTTGGAAATTAATGAGCCTCCACTGTTATACAGGTCTTTGTAGTCCAGACAGGCCAATAACTTTCCGCCTGCGTTGACCCAATCGGCAATGACTGTTCTTTGTCCCGATGTCAACGTCATAATCTGTCCGCTTCCTGGCGGCCCATTGGCGCGTCCGAAACAGGCGAGGCAATAAATATTGCAGTCGGCCAAGTCGGCTACTGATGACGGAAGAACCTGCGTGATCGCTGAACCGCTGATCGTTTCAAGTGCGTCTTTTGGCGGTGCGTATTGAGTCGCAATTGCTGTTCTGAAGTAGTCGCAATAAATGTACGGTTTTGGCTGTTCGCAGCAACCGCATGATATCTGCATCAGCATTGTTTACCTCGATGCCATTGGCTCACAATCGCCGAAGAAGTGCCAATGGCCATCTATCCAGCGAGCAATTCCAAACGTGTCTTCTACGTGTGAGGTGGCTTCTGCGTGGTTCCAGACTGTGATTTGACGTGATGTTTCGACGTAATCACTCACGCCTGAATCCCACGCGCAAACAGTGGCAAGGCAACTTGCCCCCCCAGTCAATGCGTGAGTCGCTGCCGCCAGATCTGCATCAAGAATGACGGCATGTTCCTGATACCCGTTTGAAAACCTGACGACGCACGTTTTCTCGCCAGTTCCAGTTGGAGCGTAAAGCAACTCAATCGGCCCGCAACTACCTGATTGAAGGACGTATTCTCCGTTCACTGGCATTGCCCGCTTATGATCCGCATCCGTCACATTCACCAACGCCATACAGCATCCGGAAACCTGCAGCGATGCAATTCCGCTGATCGCCGCTGGCTCTTTCAAAATCCCGAAGTACCCGTCGTCTGTTGGTGCAACTCCCAGCAACCATTTGTTTTCGTCGGTAACGGTCTCAATAGCCTTGCCACTGATTCGCAGGATTTCCCCAAGTCTTCTGGCTGCTCCGCTGGTGTTCTTCGCCTTGATGATGTCGGTTTCGCGCGGCCTGATTGGATTCGGGGCGGAGCTATTGAGCTGGCTGTCAGACCACGCCCGCCCAGCGTCGACCATGTTGTTCCAAATTCGCGCGGCTGGCGGTTTGAATGGACTGCCTGGAGAAGCCTTGCCATCTGAATTTGGCTGCATGATTAGCCCCCGAATCCAAGAGCGGAAGCCATTGCAACCTCATCGTAGACGCGGTCAATGTAGACGTGTTTTGCGACTCTCGTTGACTGATCGCTAGTGATGGTGTCCTCGAAGCGAATCCACGCAACCTCCCAGCCACGCTTCGCCACTCCGGCAATTGAGCCGATGGTCTGCCCGGTCGCATTTGCAGCCATCGCGAACTGATACGAAACAGACGCCTCTGCTTCTGTTCCGTCCGAACCACGAGCCCCAAGAAAAAGCACTTCCCCGGGTGAGAACGTGAGGAATGTGTCACTGTTGGTCTTGCCAGTCAGATCGTTTAACGCCTTGGCTCTTGCGAGCGTCATGATTCCGAGCGGGTGCCGATAGGTAACGTTTATTTTCATCGCCGGGACAACGATCTCCGTCCCTTTGACCTCATCACCATCGACAGCGATTGCCCCGAGCTGATTTGGAGCTGAACCGCTTGAGGCGTATCGCCTGAGTTCCTCTTTCGCCTGTGTGATGTGGACAGTTCCGCCGGTCGTGTCAAAATCCCAAGTCCACTCACCAAGTTCCGATTTGCGAGTTCCATAGGGAACCTCGACCATCCAGTGATTCCATGCGGAGCGGCGAACGCGGATGTCATCGCGATACAAAACGCCGAACGCGGTGACCTGCATCGCTGGCGTTGCTGCGCGTGCGTAGGCCGCAACAGTGTTCTCGTTCGTCTCTTCCACGATTTTGAAACGATAGACGCCAGATGGTGGTGTCATCGTCAAATCAATGCCATCGGTTAGTGGGATGATTCTCATGCGTGATGCAGGCTCCACCCTTTAACGGCTGCTACCATTTCACTCATCTGGTCGACTTGTTGTTCTTGCAACTTCGTCGCTTTTTCAGTTGCTGCCAGTTGCTTGTATTCAACTCCCCGGCCTGATGACATCGCGAGCTGTGCAA
>ERZ869929.1162-NODE-1162-length-10022-cov-4.033210_pt1 | contig 10022 bp, 18 predicted proteins | sample MGYA00579312_ERZ869929 | MGnify/ENA primary metagenome ERZ869929 (study PRJEB32216, sample SAMN09231818) | wastewater metagenome | place: USA: Maryland | collected 2016-08-09 | study: EMG produced TPA metagenomics assembly of the PRJNA472060 data set (Reclaimed...
ACTAGATAAGACAACCAAGAAGCCTAGTTTCTGGCGACTCTCTTTAATTGAGAGTAGCGATAATGATTCGGTGCCTATGGTCCATCTTTTGGATGCGCAAAAATATCTTGATGAACATTTCGGGAAGTGTCACCAGAAGTATAAGGGAGAACTTTCAGTGCTTAACAGTTAATTATGAAATCTTTTTTTCAAAAGGCTAAAGCGTGGATCAGAGACTTTATTGTTGTTATAAGTAACCCTAGTTGTTGGATGCAAAACCATCCATATTGCCCAAAATGGGATAAACTTATCAATGAAGCGGCAGAAATAGGAATCATTCAATATAAAGGAAACAATAGTGCTAGAATGGTGATCGAAAGGCAGGCTCCAGAACAAGATATTGGGATTTGGATTGCTAATCACCCTTATGCATCTTTTACTAGTTACCCCACTTCTGAACAAATTTGGGATGGTGTATTTGTGCCTAGGAGGCGCCCTAGTAGGGCTACCATTATTAAACTTGGTAAAATTTATAAAAAAGAAGTGGAGCAAGCTAAATAATTATAATTATGTCATATTATTTTGAAGATATACGAGAGGAATTTGGCACTAATCCCTACGGTCTAAACACGGCCATTCGCGATTACACCTTAGTCTGTACTTGCGGCGTTTGCCCCGAACAGTATGATGTATTTGACCAAAACGGCAATGAAGTTGGCTACATTAGACTGCGACATGGTAGATTTTCGGTAAAGGCAGCGGGACAAGAAGTCTACTCTAGTACTGACACTTATGGGGATGGTTGCTTTGCAGATAGTGAAGAAAGAGAGAAATATCTATTGATTGCTGTTAAGGCTATTGAAGATTATTGGAAAATAAATAAACAACAATCATGATTGATTTATTACTTATTATTGTCTGGTTTTTATTTGGTGGGGTATCATCATTTTTTATTTGGAAGATGGAAAATGGAAAGTATTTTAACTTGTTACATTTTTTTTATTGTATTGTAGGAGCAATAATAATGCCTTTTGCACTTGTTTATTCTTTTACGCTTTTTTATATATTAAATGGAGAAGGCAAATTTAATATTCCGAACTTGTGGGAAAAGAAACCAATTGACATTGACAATAAAATTAGAAATGCCAAGAAAAATCTTCTTGACAAGCAGTGATTTCTAAGTATACTAATGGTATGAGCACTACAACTAAAAAGAACCCTACCCCTACCTTTGCCATTACCAAAAAGGAGTGGCAAGATGTGTTTAAGGATACTATTACCGTTAAACGGCAAAAAGAACTGTTTGAAAAAATCAATAGGCGTCTCAATTTTATTTCTGATTTTTTTGGAGATGGTGGCGAATTTTATGTATCAAATCTAGATGATATTGAATGTTATGAAGATAGTGACATGATTGATATTGAGAATTGTACTATATCAATTGATGACAGTACAATTTTTGGTTATGAAAATGTTCCTGTCTTCTGGCTTTGGGACGATAGTTGGATTAAGAAGATTGAAGATTTTCGGGCAAAAGAAAAAATTGAGAATAAAGAAAACGAGTATAATCGCGTAACAAACCTAGTTTCGGCTTTGCGCAATTCGTTAAGTCCAGAACAAATAGACTTGTTTAGAATGTATGGGGGCACTATTATTAATCTTATTTAATTAATTATGGCCCGCCACATCCAAGCTACTTACACTATCCCTTATAAGGGGAAAGTAGAGACTCGCACAATTAGTTTGTTTCGTGATTCTAACAAGGACACTAAAGAGTCGTTTCAAGAGGACTTGCGCGAAAGTATTGGTGAACCTAATTTGGTTGTGACCGATTTTAAGTCGTATAATGAAAGTGAGTGGGTTAAGGTCAATAACTTGGTTATTTAATTATGCTCCATCATCTTGTCAAGAACAAGGATAAACTTTCTATTGCTTTCTCAGGAGGCTCGGATAGCATTTTTGCCGCCCACCTATTGAGCAAACGTCACAAGGTTACACTATTCCACTATAATCATAGACTAATTGAGTCGGACAACGAGATTTGCGAGAGAGCGGTAGACTCCGCGTATCAATTAGGTTTACCTATTATTGTGGGCACGAATAGGGAGGAACAATATACTAAAGGAAGTAAGGAAGATTGGTGTCGGCAGTTACGGTACAGGTGGTTTAGTAATTTGGGTGGCACCTTAGTTACTGCCCACCATTTGGGGGATTCGGCAGAAAATTATTTGGCAAATTGTTTAAAAGGTTGTCCAGAATATTTGCCCATTCCAGTTTCTACCCTATTTGGCGAAACATTAGTTGTTAGACCTTTTCTTTTGACGCCAAAAAATGTAATTAAAAGTTACTTGGATAAATTTGCCTTAAACCATTTGGTTGTTGAAGACCCGCTTAACACAAATTTGGCTCAAAGCCGGAATTGGTTGCGCCATTCTATTTTGCCACAAATCAGGGAGCGCACTAATGTAGAGAAAGTTGTTAAGAAGCGTTACCTAAAATATTTTGCAAAAAATCCGTTGACAAAACATTAATCAATGATATAGTGGTTGTACCATGAAAACACTAATCTTGTCAACTCTCGTACTACTGGCAACTTCAAATATTGCCTTTAGCCAATTTTCTGTCAACCTTGGACTAACATCCAATTACATTGCCCGAGGAACCTCCCAAACTTTGGGCGGCGTTGGTTACTCTTTTGGAGTAGATTATGCTTTTAAAAATGGGTTTTATGTAGGAAGCTGGACTTCAAATGTTGATTTTGGAGATGGCACAGATCAAGAAATTGATGGTTGGATTGGTTATAGGCACACAATCAATAATTGGAATCTTGATTATTCGTTTAGTCTCTTTGGCTATACTGGCGACCCGGTTTCATATGAAATGGTCGAAGGGCGCATTATTCTTTCTCGCACATTTGATAAATGGACATTTACAGAAGTTGCGGCTTATTCGCCCGACTATTTTAATATTCTAGATCAGTCAGTTTGGCTTGAAAGTTCTATTGCTTTCGCAATTACTGATAAATTGAGCATTTCAGGAGGGGTTGGACACCAATATATTGAAGGTGGTGGAAGTTATGCTTGCGGAAATATTGGAGTAGGTTATAAATTTAGTAACCACTTTTCTCTTGACATTCGTTATTCTGATACTAATGATCATTCTCAGGGAAAAGCTTGGGAAAGCGCCGTTTCAGTTTCTCTTAAAGCAACATTTTAAACAAAAAAACAATAACACAATATTATGAGTGTACTTGAAATTTTTGCTACAATCTTTACTGTCGCCTGTGTAATTTTAGCTGTTAAACGAAGTACATGGCAATATCCAATTGGATTAATTGGCACTGTATTATATTATTTTGTATTTCAGGGAGTACAATTATACGCCAGCGCCGGACTACAAATTTTCTTTCTATTCGTTCAACTCTATGGGTGGTGGTTTTGGCTTTATGGCGATCAAGGCAAGAAGCCTAAAATTACCAATTTGCGTCCATTAATTTTGTTGACAACATTGGTTTGCGGTTTGTTTATCTCAACAATTTTTGGACAAGTACTTAATCATTATACGAATGCCAATATGGCTAAGTTAGATTCAATTATTTTTGGATTTAGCGTAATTGCTCAATTTTTGTTGGATCGGAAAAAGATTGAAACTTGGATTGTTTGGGCTTTAGTTAATGTCTTGTCAATTTTTGTATATTTTGGCCAAGGACTAAATCTTACTGGCTGGCTTTACGTTGGTCTACTTATTAACACCGTTTGGGGATACATCGAATGGAAAAAGAATTTGTACAAAAGCCTGTAAATGGATTTGTGTTAGGAAAATTCATGCCACCACACAAGGGCCATCAGTACTTGTGTAATTTTGCTGCCAACTATGTTCAAAACCTAACTATCTTAGTTTGTAGTTTGCGGGAAGAACCTATTGCAGGTGAACTTAGGTTTAAGTGGATGAAGGAAATGTTTCCCAATTGCAATGTAGTTTATTGTAATGAACAATTGCCACAATGGCCACACGAAGACCCAAACTTTTGGCAAATTTGGAACGACGTAGTTATTAGGTATTCTAATGGTATTAAACCCGATGTTATTTTCGCTTCAGAACAATATGGACAGACTTTGGCGGATAATTTGAACGTTAAATTTGTCCCTTGTGACATTAGCAGGACCGCAATTAATTGTTCTGGCACAATGATTAGAGAAAATCCGAGCCAATATTGGAATTTTATTCCAGACGTTGTTAAGCCTTATTTTGTCAAAAGAATTTGTTTAGCTGGGGTAGAATCTACGGGTAAAACAACTTTAGCTCAACAATTAACGAAAGAACTAAAGACTGTAATGGTTCCTGAATATGGACGGACTTATACAGAGTTTTTTGGCGTAGATGTCAAAGCTTGTGACATTTGCAATATTGTAAAGGGGCATATTGCGTCTAGAGATGCCTTGGCTCGCTTCTCTGGTCCAACAATGATTGAAGACACTGACGCTATTATGTCGGCAGTTTGGTCAGATATGTTGGTGGGGGAGCGCGACCAATGGTTTTCCACATTTAATGATTACGCTGATTTATATCTGCTTTGCGATATTGATTTGCCTTGGGTAAATGATGGAACTCGCTATTTTCCAGATGACGAAAGTCGCAAAAAGTTTCATGAAAAAATTGAACAAGAATTGATAGATAGGAAGGTAAATTATGTTGTAGTAAAGGGGGTTGGACCAGCGAGGTTTATAAATGCGAAAATGGCAATTTTGAATTTTTATAGGAAAAATCTCTTGACAAAGAACGATAGTATGGTACATTAAAGAGTAGACAATAAAATCAATCAACCAACAATTATATGCCTTGCCAAGATACATGGTGCGAATCAGAGCGCGATGCCGACATTAGACATGAACAGAGAGTGGAGCGCGTTAAAAATCTAACTAGATACGTTGCTTTAGAATTGGGATATATTCAAACGCCTCTTCATGATCATCAAGAAAATACTCGTTTTCTTTGTTCAACTATTAAAAAGATGAGTAAAAATCAACTAGATAAAATCGTCTATAATGGTTACAATAAAATGGCGCGAGATTTGGCGGACTGGTGGGACGAACATCAAGAAATGGATAAGGCCCGAGAGAAGGAAGAACAAAAAAAGAAGCGCGAAAGGGAAGTTAGGAAAAGCGCCCTGAGTAAACTTACTGACGAAGAGAGGCGAATTTTAGGTGTGTAATCAATAAATTGTATGTTTATAATTACTATTATTGTCACAATACTGTTTACTTTGGAAGTTATTATTTACAACCCACTTAATTTACAACTATAATTAACATGACCCGCCTTGTAGTTTGCGCCGCAATTTTAATGGACGACAACTTCATTGTTGTTGGCGTTCGCCATTATTCCCCTGATATGCGGCGAACAATGTTTCGTATTTATGGGGACAATTATCATAGGGGAGAAAAAGAACAGGGGTTTGTAGATCAGTTTGGCCAATTTATGAATAGAACAGAAGCTTGGGAAGTAGCCAAGGAAGCGAGGCAAATTAGGCGAGAAGTTAGTTCGCCGGGGACACTTTATAGTGAAAACTTATATTAGCTTATGAATAACAAATGGCAACCTATTGATACTGCCCCAAAAAATGGGGTAGCAATTAACGTTAAGTGGAATTCTGCCGATGGAGATAGGGTAGATACGGCAAAATGGAATGGAGAATTGTGGGTAACGAATGTTATAAACAATTTGTCGGGACTTCCGTTTATTTGTCGCAATATTGTTGGTTGGTCCCTTCTTTCAAAAAAATAAATATGTCAAAACCTATAATTACATTAGAAGACTATATTTACCACTCTATTTGGGGTTATCCGTCTCTATATTCAAGAAATACCCACGAAGAAAGCCGCCGTACAGTTTTGGATCATATGTTCCTAACTATTGGAAATGGCGTTGAATATAATTCTGAATTAAAGAATTTTAGTCCTCCAAATGTTAAAAAATTGCCAGAAAAGACTATTAAAAGGATTAAGGCAGGGGAGAAAATTGTAGTAGTTTATAAAGGATACGACATTAAAGAGAGGCATTTCTACGAAGACTTTATTAAGTCGGACCAAAAACATTTGTTAGACGTTAAAACTCCTAGGGACTGGAGATTGCAAGAAAATCTTGTAAAAGCGACAGTATACCCCGATGATCATTATACGTATATCAACCTTTTAAATAAACTTAAATCTAATGATGGAAGTTTTAGTCGTCCATACCCATACTCTCTTCATTATACTCCAATGTGGGACAGGGAAGCTAAAAAGTTAATTGATAAAGAACTAATTTTACCCGATTGGCGCGAAGGTATTGTTGAAATTTACACTTGGGCGCGAGACTGGATGGTAAGTGATGAATTTGATAATAACGATTACTTTAATTGGGCGCTTAAGTTTAACGAGCAAGACAAAGATAGTTATTTCATGAAGAAGTGGAACAATAAAGAGAGTGCCGAACAACTTTGTGGAGAGTATAAAATTGAACCTAAGCAGTATGAAAATCCTATAGATATGGTAAAGGATATTGTCGCTAAAAGTAGGCAAAAGTATATTGATGAGGCTCAACTAATTATTAACACTTACCAATAATTATGAATCTTTTTCGTATCTTTTTGAAACCCCGTAAACTGCCCAATCTTGAAGATCATGACACTAAGTATATTAGACCAACTGAAGTTCAAGACACCTTAGCGGGCAAAATGAAGAGGGTTGCATTACTCAAAAGGCCGAAGATAGACAAAGGGAGTTTGATTTCTTAGATATAGATTATAAAGACATTATTGAAAAGATTGGTGAACGGGCTAAAATGGGTTTTATTAGTATTGATCCTATGATGCAAATTTCTGATGTTCTTAAGGAAAAATTGGAAGGGGAAGGGTTTTGCATAAATAACAAAAGAGGTTTTGGGAATTATTATACTATTAGTTGGAAATAGTAGTTGACAAAGCCAATTCTATACGTATACTTTAGCCATGGACACCATTCTCACTGCCGATCAGGCAAAATCAATTCAAGAAAATTTTATAGTGCAAACTAGGGGAATTGTCGCTATTGAGAAATTGATTAAAGAACGGGCGGCACAAGGGCACAAAAATGTAATTCTTGACAAATTTGAGTATTTGTTTTATTATTATGGCCGAAATAGAATGAATAGCGTATTTGATACTAAATGTGTTAGGTATTGGAAACGCGACCCCTTTTATACAGACAATGACATAGAAGTGCTTAGAAATAGGGGTTTTAAAATTACCTCTACTCCTGCCTTTGAACCAAACGACGTAAAAACAATTGAGGAATTTATTAAGAAACGGAAATGGTTTAATAAAGAAATCAAGAATCGGGATGCTAAAGAGGCATTAGATATTCTTAAGAGTATGCCCGATACTCATAGTGTTAGTTGGGACTGAGTAGGTAAAAAAATTAATTACAATGATGAAAGATATATATAACTGGTTCGACTTACCTCCAAAAGATATGTCTGTTGACGAACTAATTAAATTCATTACTTCTCAAGTAGACAAGTTTGTGCCTGCCGAATTTAAAGATAGTGCAACTGTTAGTTTTAGAGAGGATGATTGTATTGTACAATTATTTATTACCTATAAACGGCCATATACAAAAGAGGAAGAGGAACGAGATAAGGCAAATAAGGAAGATATTAAAAATAGGAATAAAGCTAATCAAAGGGAAGCTGCTTTGAAATATTTTCAAAAATATCCCGAGGAAGTGAAAGAATTGCTTGACAAGTGAACAATCTTAGTATATATTAGGACATGAAGATACTGGAAACATCTAAGGGCGCTAACCCTAACTATTTAGCTAAGGTAGTAGTATTGAAAAATCTACGCCAGCATCCTAACGCAAATCGCCTTCAGCTTGCAACGGTAGATGGATATACCATAATTACCGGGCTAAATGCAAAAGAAGGAGATTTACAGGTATTTTTCCCAATTGAATGCGTAATTAATCATCGTTATCTAAGTTATAGTAATTCCTTTGACACTCCTGAACTAAACGCTGACAAAACTACTAAATCTTTTTTTGGTTCTAAGGGTCGCGTTCGAGCAATTCGCTTGAGAACAGTTATGTCAGAGGGTTATATTGTACCTATTGACAATATTATTGCTTTTGCTAAAGATGTATTAAAGGTTAAGCTAAAGGTAGAAGATTTAAAGGAAGGAGTTGAATTTGACACTATTGGCGGCGAGAAATTTGTTTGGAAGTATGAAGTGCCAATTAAGCTTAGTGGTGGTATTCCGGGCAATAAACAACAAAAACTTTTGCGCAAATACGAAAGTAAGTTAGTTGAACGACAATTCTCTTTTCACGACGATACGCGCCACTTAAAGAGGGAAATGTATAAGGTAACTCCCGACTCATTAATTTCAATTTCCAATAAAATCCATGGGGCGAATTTTTGCGTATCAAATGTATTGGTGAAACGTAAGTTATCTATTGTTGAAAAGGTGGCGAAATTCTTAGGTGCAAAAGTCCAAGAAACAGAATATGGGCTTATTTATGCAAGTAGAAAGGCTGTCAAAAATGGGAATCTTAATGAAAGTCCTAATGCTGGTTATTACGGGGTAGACCTATGGAAAATCGTAGCTGACCAAGTATATCCATTTCTTAAACGTGGAATCACCGCCTATGGAGAAGTTTACGGCTATACTCCAACGGGAGGCATGATCCAAAAAAATTATGATTATGGCTGTAAGGAAGGTCAATTAGATTTTGTAGTGTTTCGCCTAACTTATACTAATATTTGTGGTGATGTATTTGAATTTACTTGGCCGCAAGTTTTGGCATATTGTAAAGTAAATGGTTTAAAGACTCCCGAGACTTATTACTACGGTAAAGCCCGCGATTTATTTCCCAACTTAGATATTAATGAACACTGGAAGGAAGAATTCATTAGCAAAATGTGTGAAACTTATTTGGAAAAAGATTGTCATTTGTGCAAGTCTAGCGTAGTCCCAGCAGAAGGCGTAATTTTAGTCCTAGAAGATACCTTACAACGGAATGCTTTCAAGCTTAAATCTAATCGTTTTATTGAAAGAGAAACTAAAATGCTTGACAAAGGTGAAGTTGGCGTAGAGGATCAAGACGATAGTACTCCTGATGATGAAATTTTACATACAACTTAAAAATTTTGAATGACGCGGAAACGCGGTGAACCTCTGGCGTTGGCATTGAGGGATGTTTGCAAACTCACGGAAACGGCCTTACCTCATTCAACTAATTAATAATCAACAATTTACATGAAAGCTTACTACTATTTCTATGACTCCTACCGGAAGGGTATAAGACCCCTATTCTATAAAGATCATAGAGAAGCCGCAGGTATTTCAGAATATAATGTTTACAATAGGGAAGCAATTGAAAGATTTGCTGCAACCTTGTCGGCAACTTTATCAAAAAGGGTATTATCTCTAAAAGAGGGGAATAATTTAAAAATTCATTACCTTCATAGTTGTGGGGATTTAATGATGTATCGGATGACCCAAGAGGAAATGCAAGATTTTGAGGAATTTGTTAAACTAAGTAAAGAAACAAGTGAACTTAGAGAAGAAATCCGTGAACAAACTAGGGAGTTACATGACAGTTTAAACGCCGCAGAAAGGGTAAAGAAGAAGTTGAAATTTTCAAAGGTTAAGGTAGACAATTTTATATGAAACGAATATACATTGATATGGACGGCGTATTATGCAATTTTGCTAAAGCCCATGCCGAAGGATTATTGAAAGACCCAACTCAAATTTACCCTCAATCTCAATTTGGCTTTTGGATGGATATTGAACCAATAGAGGGGGCAATCGAAGCATTTAATGCTCTAAGTAGGGTTTTTGATGTTTGGATTCTCACGAAACCTTCATTCGATAACCTTAATTCATTCAGTGAGAAAGCGTATTGGGTAAATAAGTATTTTGGCCCCGATGTTTTGCGCAAATTAATTATGTCAAGAAATAAATCCTTGTTAATTGGCGACTACCTAATTGACGATGACGTTAGGGCTAATCAAAGGGAATT
>ERZ869929.1163-NODE-1163-length-10001-cov-4.071587_pt1 | contig 10001 bp, 17 predicted proteins | sample MGYA00579312_ERZ869929 | MGnify/ENA primary metagenome ERZ869929 (study PRJEB32216, sample SAMN09231818) | wastewater metagenome | place: USA: Maryland | collected 2016-08-09 | study: EMG produced TPA metagenomics assembly of the PRJNA472060 data set (Reclaimed...
TGCAGATACAGGGTCTTTCTTAAAGAAGATTTCTGTTGGTTCTGGTTCTACTGGGTTAAGGTTAGACTCTGTGTTGCTCATAACTCTTACTCCTTAACTGCTTTATGTTGTTTGGGGGTGGACTCGTATTGAACGTGCAGTTTACCTAACAGTTGGAATTTTTCGTTCTGTAGTTCTGCATATCGGTCTTTATATATAGAATGTGCTATTACAATTATTCTGTTGTCTGGGGTTGTTAATGTAGTCCAAGTGTGTGTCATGTCATGACCGATTGGCTTATAACTAATCGCCTCTGCCATTACATGTGTTACGCCCTCTGCGTGTGTAAGCTTATCCAATTCATCAATCCTTGCTGCTCGTTCCCTAGATTGAATAAGAAGCTCTAGGGCGGTAACTAAGCCTTGCCGATTATCTTCTGGTAGCTTAATTGGCGCGTAGTAGTTGTCTAGTATTTCTTGTAGGTCTGATGAAAGGGGGGCTGTCATTTGAAATCCCCATAGATTATCGTGTAATGGCTGTGCCATTTCGTATCGTCAAGCTGCTTCTTCAGGGCTTTAGCTATGGCTTTTAGGCGTGGGTGCTTGCCCCATACATATAGGTCTTGTCCATTGTCTGATACGCGCCAACAACGGCTGTGAGCGTAGACAGTTCCTTTATCGTCAGTGAACTTGAAGTCTGCGCATGGGCAGATGCCCTCATAGTCGTGGGCTAAATCAAAGGCATAGTCTGCGCTTTCAATCTTCGCGATAATCGTATCGACTTGATTGCCACTGGCTTGTTCTGTGCGTGCAGGCTGCTTAGAGTCGCCCTGTGCGGTCTTATCAGATAGTGTCATAGCTACTTCCTATTTGCTCGGTACACAAGCACCATTAAAGTCATCGTAGCCACAAAAGCTAACCAAATAAACGTGTTTAATAAAGTGAATTGTTCGTTGCTCATACTCTCTTATACCCTAATCCTTTCGCTTACGTTTGATCGTTACTTTCCATATTCGCTTTGGGTTTTCGTCCAAAGGCTCGTAGCCCCAGAACTTCCATTTGCTTACGGGGAGGTTCACTTAGTAGCGTTCTCCTCTCCTGTGAGGTGGCTATCAGTCTGAGTAAGCCGCTGTGGTAACCAATACTTGCCTTTTACATCGAACATCATTAACGTATTGTTACTATGTACAAAATGTAGGTCAGTCGGTCGTCTTAACAAGCCATGCCACCATTTCCGATATACACGGATTGATGTAACGTTATCGCTCATTTGTTCCGTTTTTCCCAAGCTTTCTGTGAGGCTACTTTAGGGTCTACTTTGCCATGTGCGAACTGGTAGCCGCTACTCGCTTTACCACCGCTTACGGCTATATCTCGCATGAACTGTAGGTAGTTTTCGTAACTGCCGTATTTTTCTATCATGGTTTGGCGGTGTATTATGCTGCCTGCTTTGGTTTGAGCCATATCTACTCTCCTAACTCTAGTTGAACTTCTTGCTGAATAATCTTTATGCGGTCTGGTGTGCAGAGTAGGTCTGCTAGACGGGTCAGTCTTGCTCTCTAAGACGTGATGATGACCAGTTTCTGAGTGACCAACTATAAAGCTGGTGTGCTTTTCTGATTTACCTTTTGGCGCTTTGTCTACGGGGAGTAAGAATACTTCCCCGTGACGAATTGCGTAGTTAATATTATCTCCTTTAGTTATTTTCATACTCTAAGCTCCTCTAAATCTTTACTTGCTTTCATTTCGTTACATGGATAACACGCTGGTGCTAGGTTGGTTTGGTCGGTTAACTTTGTGCTGTCTTTTGACCGAGCTACAACGTGGTCAAGCGTGAGTTGATCTATGTCAATCCAAGGGATACAGTTCGGACTTATCTTTAAGTAACATTCCCAATATCCTTGATGATTTGGTGGATTGTTCTTTATCCACTCGTGACGTGCTGTAATCCATGCTGCGCCCTTTTTGCCAATCTGCTTTAATCGTTTCTTAACAAGTATTGGCTTTTTCTGTGTTTGAAAACACCAAGTAACTGTGTGATTTGTTGAACCACATTTTTTACAAGGTTTGCTCATTAGTTAAACAACCCTTTCAAGAGTCCAATAATCAACGTTCCAAAGTTATCAAACACAATGTACGTTACGCCTACAGTTGCGAGTAAGCCTACCCAATGTGTGGTGAACTCGAACCATAGAACTTCTGATATGCTCATTTTGCGAACGTCATATACGCGCTCTGCTTTTTTAGTTGCTTGTTTGCTCATTTCTTTTTTACCTGTTAGCTCAAAGTTCATTGCGTTTGCTGCTGTGTGTGCCATATTTCCCCCTTTTAGTCGTTACAACGACAGTTCATCTTTACCTTATTTTTAGTAATCTTCTGTGGTTTTCCGCAGGTCATGCAGATTCGTTCAATCGTCATTCGCCCCCTGTCTGAGTTGGGTACTCAATAAGTACTTCCCCTCGGTCTGCTAGTTGTCCGATAGCCCTATCGCGGCGCATAGTCCACATTTCGATTTGAGATTGTGCATGATCCGCCAGTGACCACAGGTGTTCAGACGGCAAGTGTTCGCATCGCCAATTTTCACTCATCTTAGTTGTCCCTCTTGAATCCGATATAACGGTACTCGTAAACTCCGTTACCTAGGTACTCGCGTAAAATCACGTGTCCCTCTTTGCGTAACTCGCTGATACGAGCGGTGTGGTTAGCAGAGAATCTTCGTAAAGTTGTCGTGCTGACTGTTTCACCGTTCATAAACATTTCTAGTATTGTTGCTTCGTGTGATTTCCGGCGGTTAATCGCTTTTTTCACTGGTTCTTGTTTTGATTTAAGTCCGAACATAGGTTTACCCTCCTTTGTTGCTTACTTATAGTTTTTGATGAACTCAACAAGCTCTGCGACTTCCCCCAAAAAGTCTGTTACTTCTCGCTCAAGTTCCGCGATAAACTCATCATCACGTTCAACTCGTGTAATAAATAGCTGTGCGTTTTGTGGCATTCGTGGGTCGTAACTTACGAAGTCACACCACTTGCGGTTGGTAATCCACATCTGTCCCTGTATTTGTGCTACATACTGGCGTGGCACTTTGCCGGTCTGTAAAGTTTCGATATGTGTTGCAGGATTTGGGCATTTGATCTCGATGAGTCCATCTTCACCGACAAAACCATCAGGGCTTGCACCGGCTTTGAGTGTGTCGTGTGTCCAAAAGCCTGTTTCTTCAACCGTATTTCCGGTTGTAAGTTCATACTCAAGACGTGCTACAGGCTCAGTGTCTGTACCCCATGTCATCGCTGCACTCGTAAAGTTTTCAGCTTGAATGCCTGTTAAGCGTTCTGTGGCAAGTTCAGCAGCATAGTTCTTACGAGTAGTTGAGTAACCACTTCGAGTCTTAGCTATGATGTCTGCAAAACGACTACCAGTAGCTAACCCGAGTCGTGCTGCGTACCATTCCGGACTTCGTTGGGCATAATTAACGAGCCGCGACATTTTTAATCTCCTCGATACGCTGGTTAATGAACGGTGTTACTTCACGCTTCATTTCAGGAGTTAAACCATTGAGGATAGCTGCAAAATCTTCTTTGGTTTTTGCCTCGTTAATTCGTCCCAGTAGTTCTTCGAGTTGGGCTTGCTTGTATTCCTCAAACTCCAGCATTTCCTCTGTGCTAGCAACTTGTCCCTTGTTTAAGTAGCCAAGGAGCGATAAGGCGCGTCCTACAGCTACGGTTTCCAGCTTTTCAAAAGCCTTGTCGCCGGATAATTTGCCATAAGAGTGACCAGTAGAGGTTGCAGAGTTTGGGTCTTGCTTGTCTACAGTAATAGTAGCTTTAAATACTACCGTGTCATCATTGATAGTTGGGTCAGTTTCTACGCTAGATCGTGGATTCAGCTTGCGAAACTCCTTTAATCGAGTTGGTACTGTGGCGTAATCATTGCCCTTTAGATTGATAGTTTCGAGTGTCATAACGTCACTCCTTGTTCAGTTAGTAGTTGGTATAAAAAGTCCACGTTGCTATCTATGTTCCAGCCATCAGTAGTTGCGAGTAGGCAGTAAAGGCTGTGCTTTACTTGCTCTGGTGTGGCATCGTAGATTTGGTCGATAAAATCACTCATCTTCTTCGTCCTCGTGGTTATCGTGAGCGTAATAAATAGCAGCTCGTTCTTCAGGTGTTAGTAGGTCATCACCGCTTAGTACTTCAATCAAAATGCTGTCTGCGGATTGGTCGAGTACTCGTATTTGTGTCGTAGAAGTTAATCTAGGTGTTTTTGTTTGAAAGTAATTTTTGCCTTTGATAGGTTCTTTTACTTTTGGTAGTGGTTCGTATAGGTCAGGCATTTCACCCTCGCCTTTTACTAGCCAATCAATTACCTTGTCGCCGTAATTCATACTTACTCCTTTCTGCTTGTAAGGCTGGTAAAGGTGGGCGTGGATGAAACATCCACATACTGATACACCCACCCATGCCAGCCCTTTAGCTCTTAAATTGCTAGACCGAACGCTAAACCGATAAATCCGTAGATGATGTAGAGTTCTATTTCTACGCCTAGGATTTTCTTGTTAAGTAGCTTTTTCATGTTTGCCTTTCTATTTTGTTTGACTAGCTACTTGGTTGCGGGAGTCGGGAATCTAACCCGCCTAGTTCGGCTTATGAGACCGATGTGTGCAACAGCTCAGCTTTCCCGCATATCGAGCTTTAAGGATTGTTGAGACTCATAACTATTGGGGAAGTAATATCCCTAACAACAATGGTTTCTTAAAGCTCCAAGTAGCTAGTCAAATTGTTAAAGGGCGCATTGAACTAGACGACACGAAGTCATCTCGATCAATTTCACTCAACCTTACCTAAAGTTTCTCAAGCTAGTTACGGTGTCCTATAGAGGTAATATGACCTTGGACGCTGTTTTCACTTGTTAAAGCTTTGTTCGCACTTTTTGCGTCACGTTATGTGTCTGAAAACTCATATCATGGCGCAAATTCGTATTAAAAAAGCCCCTGTTGCTTAACAACTAGGGGCTGGAGTGGCAGTTTGGAGCCACCTTCGGGATTCGAACCCGACACCTCATCCTTACCATGGATAGGGTGAGCCGAAAACCTAAATGACCCCTGTTGTTATACAAGATTGAATTGTGTAAGTTCGGTTTGAACTACCTATTACTATACTCCCATGACCGTAATTTGTCAATACGCTTTTGATTTAATTTTAGATCTAAACTGTTAATGGCTTGACTTATCCACAGAAACGGCATATACTAAAAGTATCTGAAAACTCATCTCATGGTCGCAAATGCGGTCTTGAGTCATGGCAAGAACCGCTACGCAGAAATGCAAGGCGGTTTTTTCTTTAACAAGTTGTGTGTATGTTCGGGACATCATGCAGATGTGGGGTGTATATAGTCGCTGCATGGGCTACCCCACATGAAGTCCTAAATATACACACAACAAGTTAAGCCATTACTCTAGTCAGATTAATAACTTGGTCGTTACGAAATATAAAGCAGCCTATCTCGGTCGGTGGGCGGCTCGTACCTTTATATTTCATTTAGTCCTACCCTTGCTTATGCAAAATCACTACTAAAGTTCAGACGTAGCGACCAGTTTATCAATCTGACGATCGTAAGTGTAGGCACACTGGTCAGCAGTGAAAGGCGCACTTAAAAGAAGCTGGTCGGACTTTCCCGACAATTAACAAGTTATATGTAGTAGTGAGAGTTAGCTCAGTTGGCTAGAGCGGTAAGCAACGAAACTCATAGAGTGGATACTTTCGACAGCGTAGGTTCAAGTCCTACACTCTCTCTCATACATATAACGAAGTTAGTCACAAACTGAACAAAGGCGAGCCGTGTAGCCGTGTCACGGACTGGTGACGTAATGCGTCAAGTAGTAATGAGGGTCGAAAGACTACTGGTTAGAATGGAAACAAACTAGCTACCTTGCTTCTTAACAAAGTAATAGGGTTTCACGAATATTGAAGGTGAGGGCGAAAGCTCGGCTGTTGTTCTATTGAGAATAGCGGACGCAATAGACTAGTCAATAAAGAAACACTAAGAGTAGTAACTGATCGGTAGTAAAAATATCTATTACGGAGCCAGTGCTAATTGTGAGGTAGCCTTGCAGCGGTAGCTGTTCAAAAATAAAGGCTTTTTTAGCGTGTTTTTAAGACATTAAGATTTGATTATAACAAACAAGGTCAATAGCTCGATATGGTGCTTTCTACCATATCCTGTTTTTAGTTCACACTATATTATGTAAAGCCAGACTAATGAGCTGGCAGAAAGGTTGGGCGTTGTGGTTCTTTCTGAGGCTTTTCAGTCTTACGCTGATGATGTGATTGCGTTTCGTAACCAATCATCACGCACAGAAGAAGCCCACTTTACTACGCTTAAACTCCTGCTGGTCTTTTTTGGTGACGTAGATATTGAAAGCCTATCTTTCCAGATGGTGCGTATGTGGAAAGTAGAACTAGAGAAAAAACGATGTGCTGGTACTGTTCGTATGTACATAATTAGACTACGAGTAGTGTTAGCGTATTGTAAGGCGCAGGGTGTTCCGTGTTTGTCTGCCGATCAAGTGCCTGTACCGAAACGAGCTGATAGAGTGCCTGAGTTTATAACCAAAGAACAAGTGGCAGAGTTTATACAAGCTGTACAGCCTCGCAACTCAAAAGTTAATAGGCTTAGAAACGCTGCGATAGTTGCCCTACTCTACAGTTCGGGTATACGAGTAAGTGAGCTGTGTAACCTCAACAAAGCCGATATACGAGATGACCATACGTTCACGATAATTGGTAAAGGTGGCTACGCAAGATTATGTTTTGTAGACGAGCGAGCGTATGACCTCATTAGAGCTTATTTAAGCGTTCGTACCGATGAGTTAGCCGCGTTATTCCTATGCACCAAAGAACAGGCTAGAATTAACGCTGGTGCGGTGCAGGAGATATTTAGAAACGGTAGTAAGGTTGTTGGGTATTATGTTCACCCACATACTCTTAGACATAGCTTCGCTACTGATTTATTAAGAAACAATGCGAACCTCTATTATGTGAGTAAACTATTAGGACACCGACAGTTAGACACCACCGCTACCTATCTCCATGTGGCTAATTTTGACTTAGAAAAGGTCTATAAAGAACACCATACTATATAGACGGCTCGACAATATCACCAATCTTGTACTTCTTTACATATTGAGTAAGCGTACTAAAGCCGTTAGTCTTAACAGCGTTCTCTAGGCTAAGTAGTGAGCCTATTAGCCCCTCTTTTTGCTTGCGTGTAATGTCTAGCTCAGTAAACCCATGTGTTAGGCTTACGGCTACACGTCCAGCTCGGAGTGCGGTAGTACAGTAGCCTACATACTCAACTGCCCTGAACATATCGCCCATTTCTTTATCTTCATGTCCGAGTACAGGTAAAACACGGTCGGCTAGTCTATCACCACGATTACCGAATAGGGTTTGAGCTATGTGACGGTAGGCGATAAACTCTTTTTTTTCATCTTCTTCGGTTTTAGCTGGTAGTGGGATGTCACCAATAATAGCTTCGCCCCAGTCGTGGGTAATAGCGGTGGTTAGTAAAGTGTCGGTTTCGCTAACACTAAGATTAGTAGCTGCTGCAAAACTAACTGCTATGCCTGTTGTATGTGGCATGTGGCGGAGATTGTTTACATCGTCTCCAAGTAAGTCACACCATAGCTCGGTAGTCGCCCATTCGGGTCGGAAGTCGTCCCACCGTGTTCGTTGTTCGAGGTGTCGTCCGTATTCACTCTGACTAAATGCTTGGTATAGTTCTGGTACTTTTAGTTCACTCATTGCCGTCAAATCGCTTTCCTTGATAGTGGGCTACGCCCTTAGTTATTGGTATGTGGTCAAAGGTGTATTGACCGTTATAGTCCGTGATCATTAACACGCTCTGTGTCCATTGCTCCTGATTCTTAACAACCTGTCCTCTGTCATCGACTGCGCTGTGATAACTCGGTACATCACCTGTAATCGAACAAGTACAGCCAACCATGATTGAGGCTAGATATTCACCACGCCTAGTAGTGCGGTAGTGGCTTTCCGCTCGGTGTCCATGCCCACGAACTACATTTACTTCGGGATTTTCTTTAGACTCTTTAGCTGCTGTTGAACCGTTAGATACAACAGTCGTGCCATGCTTAAAGATGATTGGTGGTGTTGGATATTCGTTGCCGTAGACAAACTCTGCTGCGCCATATCCAGATACCCACTCCACGCCTAGAGGGTCTAGGTTGGCTAAGAATGGATAGGTCAGGACTGGGTAGTTACCAGAAGTACCTGCTTGCTGTAACCCATATAAATGAGGTACGTTCTTCATTACAAACTTACCTAGTCGGGTATTATGGTTTGAATCGACTTCAACAATGCGTGAGTTAGGGTTGTCAGCACGGAGTTCTGCATACATTCGGTGTACACGGTTAAATGCAGGGTTCATGGAGTGTTGGAAGTGGTCACTATCTGCGGCAAAACGGCTAAGTGCTGCAAGGTCGATAGTATCTCCAAGGTTCACGATAGTTTCAGGCTTGAACGTCTGACACATCATACGAACTACGTTTAAGGCTCGCTCGTCATGTATAGGCTTTAATTCGCCGTCTATCTGCCTGTAGTCAATCTGTGAGTCCCCGAACGCAAAGATTAGTTTGTAATCTCGGTTCACAGGACGTGAGCGACTAGGCGTAATCTTGATAGGGTCAGCTTGGCTAATAAAGTCCTCTAGCGGTTGCTTTGGCTTACCAATGTGTATGCTAGGCAAGGGCTTGGTATATTCAATTTCACCCTCTGCGTTCTTGATGTACCCAACGTGATACCCTGCACTTGTAGCACCGTCTAGTACTGTAGGGTCAAGTCCATGTTGTCGTAGGACTTCGCCCATGCCGTCTGGTGCGCTTTCTGGTTTTGGTGGCATAATTTCAACCCCTGCTCGTATTAATCGTCTGTAATGCTTGCGTGTACCCTTTAGACTCGCTACCGAGTGTTCGGGAAACAGTTTTGCCCACTGTTTCGGTGGCGTGTTGAGCAAATACCATAGAGGCTCGCCCTGCCACAGTCTTGGTTGTCCCATGTAAACCTTTCATTAGAGATACAATTCTCCAGAGCCGAGAAAATCATCGGCTGTTAAGTGTTCGTTCTGTAATAAATAAGCCAAAAACCCAACTCGTAAGTTAAGCCTTGGCGTGAGTGCTGTTTTACCAATTTGTTCTTCTAATTCGTGGCGCTTTTGAATGTTCCTCTCTTTAGTAGCCCTAAATTCTTCATAAGCCTCTTTATCGTCCTCGTTGGCTCGGTCTGCTTTAATAACCACCCAATCGCCTAATGCCATGCGCCCTACGATTTCTTGGAAGTTACTAATCTGTTCTCTAAATACATAGTCGCCACGTTCTGGTAGTGGTGGTACTGCTTCTGGCTCCTCTGGGTGTAATACAAATAAGTGGTCGTATTTAGGTTCAAGGTTGTGTAGAAATGCGGAGGTGTTTTGTCTGTGACAGTACAACTCAAAACCTGTATCAAACTCAAGCCTAAACGTGCCAAGTTCTCTAAACTCTGGCTCTTGTTCCATCACTGCACCTCATACGGTAAAGGTGTACGCATAACGTACAGTTGTTGTTCTTGTAAGTGTTCGGCAGTTAAAACTTGATCGCGTTGTAATAAGAAGTCGATAGCAAACTGCAACTGGTAATCTCGTGGCTGGGCTATCTCTCTAGGGGGCATAGCCATGATTAACTCTCGTGATACTTGTCTATCGGGAAAAGGAATACCGGACTGCATATTGTTGTGCAACGTCCGGTGGTCGTATAAGTTTGTGAGGATTGCCATGCCAGCTAATCGCCGTAATCTACCCATAACAGGGTCACGGTTTGCATTTCGCTTTTCAAAGATTAGGTGATGAGTATTAACTTCCATAATCTAGCTCCAACTGGACAAGATACTTAGCCATTAACTGACTCTGAGATAAGCCCAGTCGAATACAATGCTGCTCACCAATAAGGTCTGTATATAAGACAGATTGGTTCATCTT
>ERZ869929.1164-NODE-1164-length-9976-cov-10.628364_pt1 | contig 9976 bp, 18 predicted proteins | sample MGYA00579312_ERZ869929 | MGnify/ENA primary metagenome ERZ869929 (study PRJEB32216, sample SAMN09231818) | wastewater metagenome | place: USA: Maryland | collected 2016-08-09 | study: EMG produced TPA metagenomics assembly of the PRJNA472060 data set (Reclaimed...
GGTTCGTCTATTTCTATTCCTAATATTTGTAAGTAACCCTCGAACTGCGGAAGTTCATCTTTGTAATAAATTGCTCTTACTTTAAGATTCGGATTGTAAGTCTGTAAAGAAACATTCAATGAATAAACGTCTTCAAAGAATTGATTAACCTCTGGGTTACCCGGAATGTCTACTGTCTTTGTGAAAGAACCAGCACCATTCTCAGGCTCTCTTACGTCTGCTATCTGTAAAGTAACATCAATAGGTATATCGTTAATAACTGCGACGTTATTGTTTACTATCGTGCTTCCCTGTTCGTTAATGAGTACAAGTCTAACCATTCTGATATCTATTCTTGTATGTTGGTTCTAATGTTACTGTCCAGCCTTTTAACTTTTGGTTGAAGTCTTTTAACACCTGTGCTTCTGTATCTATTACTTTGTAAGGAATCAATCCATCCAATCCGAAGTCAACATAAACTAAAGGCGAAGTGTAAAGTTCTCTATGTACTGCAATCTCAGCTTCAGTTAACCAATTAGTATTTAACTGCAAAGCCTCCTGACCTGCTGAAGCTAACACTCTTTCGTGTGGAGTGAAGTTTGAATATGTGTAAGTATTATTTACTAATCTATACGGGTTCTGTCTGTAATATGTCTTCTCTGCCCTCTCGCTTAGTATAGAAACTTTGTCAAAGTAAATAGTCTCAAAGTTACCGTTGTTAGCTAAGTAGTGAACTGGATATACGTCGTACTTTGGTTCACATTCTATAGTCACAGTCATAAATGGAGGAACGTCAAATCCCGGATCGTTTATCTGATAGCTTGCAACCTGATTTGTAATTATCGGGTAACTTCCAGAAACTAAAGCAGGATTAATCTGAGAAAGTCCTTTATAACCTATGTCGATACAAACATACTGCTGAATGTAGTTTGTCTGCGTAGCATATGGATTTGAAATAGTAGAGTAAGCTATCGTGTTACCATTTGCATCATAAGTTGTAATGCCTATGCCTGTGATGCCAGCGTTACTTGATTGTAAAGTATACAAAAATAAACTCTTATCGACAAATGTCTTTTGATTGTAAAGTTTATTCAAGTGATTCAATGCAACAGTAGCTGAGTTGTATACGTAATCTACATAATTAAAACTCGGCCAATCTTTTACTCTTAAAACTCCATTCCAAATAAAATAATCATGCGTTAATGGAGGCGAAGCTGCAACGGTATTCCCATTGTAGTATTCTCTCAACTCAATATCAATCTTTCTAAACGCATCAGTACACACCTGCCAGCCATACTCGTTATTAGGTATGTAATGCTTCAAGTATTTCTTTGAAAATATCTTTGCATCAAATAACCCCTCGCCTGTTACCGGGTACTTCGGTACGGTGTAAGTAATAGTTGAGTTCGTGATGTCATCCGTACACACAAATTTATATTGAAAGTCTGAGTTACCAATCTGATTGGAAGTCAGTACATATATCTGGTCATTATATCCCGTTGTATAATCGTCGGGCTTTTGGTGAATAGTTATTGCCATTAAATTTGATTTTCTATATCCTTAGCCATGTTTTTAGCAATCATTTCTTCAAATTGCTTTTGTCTGCGTGTGGTTGGTATGGTAAAAAAGTTAGTCGGTTTAATTCCGAATTTCCAAATGTTTCTTCTTATCGGGAAAGCCAATCCTTCGTCTAAGCCCTTATCCTTGCACCACTTCTTTAATGCTTTTATGAAATTACTTTTACCGCTTCCTTTTCCGTTTAGATACTTTGGCTGTGGTCTTACCCCCTTATCTACATACTGGCCATATTCTAACATAAAGAAAGTTACAAAGAACTCATTATCGTTTTCTCCAGTTCGATAAGTTAACGACCTGAATAAATCACCCCTATTGATACCTACACTAAACGTTCCACTTTTATAAGTTCTTTTAGCATTCAGCAAACGGGTTTTCATTTCATCGGTTACCTGCTTGCCATAAGTAGTCATGTACTTACGGGTTAACGGAAAGTCACTATTAGCCTTAGATACCATTGTTAACGTAACCGTTGTTAATCTTTGACCTTAAAACGTTTAATCTTTCAGTCAGTATCTCTAACTCTTTTCTCGCACATTCTTCCTTTGTTTCGTACTTTGGAGTTCCTCTCGTTCCCCATTTCCATTTGTTTGTTTTCTTATCTAAAAACGGCCTCATATAGTTGTTTTAGGTACATCACAATAATTCTTAGCAAACTGAGTACGGATAGTTATTTCTGTTCTGTAACCACTAACCCAATCAGTCATTTCTTCCTTAAACGGGAATAATTGTGGGTCGTTAACTAACTCGTAGTTATCACTCTCGTACTTGAATATCTTTATGATGTCATCAAGTATCTGTTCGGTATCACTCCAAACTTCTAATTGATTTTCGTCTCCTTTTTTTACTTGGTCGATAACTAAGAATTGAAACGTTCTTTCCTTTACTTGTTCAAACGTAGTCGAAGAAATAGGCACAACCCATAACATGGGGTACTTCACATTGCCATTCATTTTCTCTTCTATTTCCCACGGCTCTCCATAGCCATAATCGTTTATCTGCTTATGGGCTGAAGCTATGTTTGAAAATAGTGTATTGATTTGATTTATTGTCATCCTTTGATTCCTAAGTCTCTTAATCTCTTAATTTGTCGAACCGTCAGTTCTGGTGTGCTTATTCTTTTACCTCTAAACTTAACCCAGTTATGACGGCAGTTATAAGAACCTTTGTATTCTTTAACGTCGTAGTTTAAATAGTTAGATAATATTTCAATATCCAACTCGCTTACTACCTTATCGTACTTTAACATTTGCTTACAAAATGCCCGTGTCTTTTCATCGTTCGGGCCAACGTAGTAATAATAGTTCATTCCTTCCTGTGGCTTTCTATCAGCGAACTCTTCCTTTACTTCCTCAATTTGCCATCTCGGAATTCCATACTTCTTTACGAACTGAAGTATCTCAAAGTCTTTTCTCAAACACATACTTATATATTACAAATTTTTTATTTTGTTCACATGGCCCGGAAACCGTAGTTAAATTCTCCCTTAGTCTTCCACTCCTTCAAACACTGATAAGCCAAACAGCAACTCATAACACCATCATCATGAAATCCAGTCGGTGCTGAATACTTTATACTTCTTGTCTTTGGGCTATACTCATAAGTAAATAAATCAAACTCTTTTTTTAGCCATTCTAAGTCCAGCAAAGTGAACTCTTTATTCTGAATTGCTACCTGTAACCCCTCGACGATATCTTGCTTGCTTTTACTCGTTGTAACAAATGGATATACGCTTGCATAAACCTTGCCTAACTGTTCAAAAATAACATCACCTATACTATTAACCTCTATTAAAACACGTGGCTTAAAACGGCTTAAAATGGGTAGCATTGAGTTGATAATATTCTGCCATGTGTTATGCCTCCATCGTTCACAATATACCATATTGCCTTTCTCGTTTAAGATAGTCAGAACAGTATAGTCATCAGCACGACCTAAGTCTATGCCTGCATAAAACTTACTTCCGTGATTGGTGTCTAATATCGGCACGTTTGAGAATACGCCCGAACCGTTGTCTACAAATTCGGCTAAGTATTCCTGCCTGAAGATATGTTCCGGTAGTGTATATCTCGCACCATCAATCTCTTCCTTTTCAGCAAGCCCGTCATAACTCGACATCTTAAATGACTTGTACTGTTCGTTTATACCATCTAAGTTGAACAGCGTATAAAAATGATTCTTACCTTTTGGTGTTGAGATTAATAAAACTTTCTTGCCTTTTATTAGTACTGTTGCCCTTAATACTTCAGTCCACGCTTGCTCTGCCATAAAAGCGAACTCATCACAAACTAAGTAATCAAATGTAAACCCTCGGATGTTGTGGTATCTCTCAGCAGAAAAAAACTGAATCGTTGAACCGTTTACTTCAATGGTTAGCTTCTGGGCGTTTACTTTAATAAAGTCAGGCTGGAAAGCCCGTGCCATTTCGTCAAATACTTTCTCTGATTGCTTGTAAACTGGTGACACCCATCCTATCTTACTACCGGGGTTATTTATTGCCCAATAGTAAACTTGATTCATAGCTAACATAGTCTTTCCCCACTGCCTACCGATGTTTAATACATAGTACTTGTATGGGTCAAAGTTTATGCTGTCATGAATTCTCTTCTGGTTTAGATGCGGATTGTATAGGGTTACCAAAGTCTGCTTTTATTTCGATGTTCTTATTCTCGTTTTTGTTATCGGTCTTTTCAACCAGTCCATTCAACCTTTGTGTGATACTTGGATTGTACTGCCCTACCATGCCACCTTCGATTTGGTCTTTACGGATTGACTTCTTAATACGTGAACAGATATAAACATATTCTTCATATCTACCATCTCTATTTTCAAAATATTGTTGGAAATCTTCTATGATTCCTTTTTCAGCTAAGTATAATTCAAAGCCTTCGAGAGTTAGTGGTCTTTCGAGTGGTTCTTTTACCATTACTCCGTCTCTTCCTACAAATTGTGTTCTATACCTTGGGGATTGTTTAGTGAGTGTAGCGTATTCAGCGAAGAGTTCCCACATCTTTTCTGGTGTCTCTATGTATTTATGCTTTCCCATTATCCTTGTCCTTTATATGGTTTTTTATTCTTTGCTTTTGGTTTCTTTCTCTTTGAGTGTTTACCCTTTTTTCGTTCACCGAACGTGACCTTATATGATTCAACCTTTTTCATTGTCAATCCAGATTAAGTTCATCGGTATATCTAATATATTACAAAAATAGGGATTTGTTCTATAGTCCATAATATCCTTTTAAACGTCTGAAAACTCTTGCACGACATCCAGCACAGCTTCTGCCTGCTTCCCTTGGTGTCATTCTTTCATTGTAGAGTAAAAATAACTCCTGAATGTTTGCTTGGTTGTACTCATGCCTTTCGAGTTTGGCTATTAATTCCAGCGAACGGGTCTTGTGTTCTTCGTCACTCATAGTTTTTCTATTTCTTGTTTTACTTCAATCCAAAATTCAGTACCTCTATCTGCACCCATGTACCCTAATACTTCATCACAACATATTAAAGCACATTCTTTGACATTTTTCCAACTATTATATTCCCAAGATAAATCACCATCAGTTGTTATTACATATCTTTTTAATGGTAATTTTTGATAAAACATACCGCATAGATGTATTGCTTTGTCTTTTGGCGTCATATTCGGTTAAATATTTGTTTGATAACTCTATACATTATTTCACTTGCAAATGATAAAACTGCAGCTTCGTAAAGATTAAACGTGCAAATCAAAGCAACCCAAAAGCCTACACAAAGTGAACAGTTAACTAACTTCTGAAGCACTTGTTTAATTAACATCTTTGGTTCTGAGTCATTGCTTACTCCAAAGAATTTCTTTATCCATTCAATCGGTTCAGCGAACTCGACTATTAAAAGTGTGATAGCTATTATTCCTAAATATTGCATATTCTTTTCTTTATTTCGTTTATCATATCGTTATATCTTCTAAAGTCCATTTTGTAACCTGTCTCGTTTTCCATCAACTCTGCTATCTGTCGGCTACTCATTCCATTCTCGTAATAAAACTCAAAGATAGTTTTTAAATGCGGTGGAAGCGTATCTTTGAAGTCGTATACTTTTATTAACTTTTTAACTTTTGATTCCGTCAAGTGAGTTAACTCTTTCAGCATTTCCTTGGTAGCTTCGTTTGTTCCTTCAACGTATAGTTCTAAATCATTTAAAGCCTCGTTATCTTCAATATGAATATCTGAATGGTCTATATCTACACCTAAACTCATGGCTTTGTTAAATGTCGACCTATCACCTAAGAATTGAAGTTTCATGTACCTTGAATAAAACATTATAAAACCAATGTCATCCGTCGGGCAAATCTTTTCGTTTTCGTAAATATGTAAGTAAGTCTCATGGATTAAATCTTCGGCCAACTGAACGTCCTTTTTACGGGTTATTCTTTTAGCTACCGTGAGTAGATACTTATAATGTTTATTTACTAACTGGTTCAAATGTATATTTTAATAACATTCTGAATTGTTCGTCTTTTGCTTCCGCTTCACTTGCGTTAAAGAAAGTCACCACGTGCTTGCCTCTGTATGTTCCGTTGTCAACCCAAACTTCCTCACGGTCTGCGTGCTGTTCAATTATCATTTTCTTAAAGCGTTTTTTTGCCATGTCTTTGACTAAGTGCATTAACTTTAAGTCTTTTAATCTATTAAAGATAATTTGCTCCTTTTGGTTTTTAATCCTTCTGAGTATAAGTTCAGCTGTTTCGTCGGCCTTTTGCTTGAACTCAATCTCCTTTGGACTTGTTAGCATCACTGGATTCATAATAAGTCTGCTTTTTTAATATATGTGTCGTTGTATTTTGTTTCCTGATTCACGTTATCACTCCATCCATCGTATTGAATAGCGAAGTATTTATTCGTACAATAAACATTAAATCCCTGAGTGCCTATCCACCTGTCATAATGGTTACTTCCGTCATACGTTAGTAGTTTATCATAAGCCTTTGAATTTACTAAGTACCAATGAAGTGAACAAAATTCTGAAATCTTTTTCCAATAGTTGTTTATTTTTATCTCACTTCGCCTCCAATATACTCCAGCGAGTGCAACGTCCCAATCTTCCGGAAGTTTATTCAAAGCCGATGTCATATACTCGTTTGCTTTTATATTTGGAACTAACAAGTCATCTTCCATTATTAATACTTTGTCCCATCCTTCTTGTTTAGCTAACCTGATACAGTTCAAGTGTGCTTCAGCAATCCCGACGTGTACGGGTTTCATTCTCACTCCGTTTACAACTCTGAAAGCATCATCAGGATGCAACCGATTAAAGTTCATCTTAAATCTTTCTAACCTTTCAGCCCTTTCCGGTAAGTTAATTACTACTTTGTGAAAATCAAGTTGCATGCGTTACTATAATGTAATTTAAAGCCAAACGTAGCCATGTGGTTGATATATTTTTCATTCTCAATAGAATTACTCTCTACGCAAACCATCTTCGTTTTAAGTGCGTTAAAATCGATTTGAGTAAGAATATCAAAGTCCAATCCCTCGCAGTCAATACTTATCATGTCGGCCTTTCTGAAGCCTGCATCCTTTTTAAAAGAATCCCATGTTTTGAGTTTAACGGTCTTTTTTTCAAATGTACATGATTTACCCCATCTCTTTATTTCATGTTCACTAATTGAACTTAATAAACCCGTATCACCTTTATTCAAGTGAGTACCTGAGTCATAAAAGAATGTATCACCGTCGTATGTTCCAACAGCGTAATTAAAACACTTTACTGATTCGTTATTTTTATGAAGTTCATGAAGTTTAGCGAACGGCACTTCTGATGGCTCAACTAAGTAAGCCTTCCAACCTCTTTCGATTAACCCTAAAACGTTACTTAGTGTACGACCGTCATTCTCACCTAAAGAAATGAGAACACCTTTGTCGCCAAAGTATTCATTTATTATTTTGCACTCTCCGTGTTGACTATACATATATTTTGTCTTTATAAATTTGATGTACCTTATTTGAATGACCTCGGTATAAAGTAGCCCACACGCCACCGTTACCTGAATGAGTGATTAAGTGTTCGCCCTGTGAAAGTAAATACACAGCAGCGTTGTAAATTGCCCCGTATTCAACCCTATTTCCCATTGGCATATCGAATATTAAATTGCCTTTAGGCATATCAATACAAGGCGTTTCTTCCATTAAAATGACATTACTTAACTCTTTAGTGAATGCTTTGTAAAACTTACATTCATCGGGTAAAATCAATATCGGTAAATCACCTTGAACTTCTTTGGCCTTTTGAATAAATAACTCGTAAGAAGGATTGTCGATTTCTATTTGTTTGTCATTGCCTCGGTAAAATACTGAAATGTATTTGTCTAACTTGTACTTAGTCTTTAACTCAGATACTTTCTGTTCGACTAATTCACCCAACGAAAAATACTTATCTATTATCGGTTTAAGTCCAGCGAAGTCGATGTTTCTATAATCCCCAAACTGAAAAGCCATGAAGTCAACATCTAATTTCGGGATATTAAAGTCAATCTCTTTGCTTACCTCTTTGATGTATAGTTTAGATATATCTTGTGTTTGGTCTTTCTTGTAAAAGCCGAATTGTTCGCTGGAGTCTATGAAGTCAGGATACCGCCCATGTGTTCGCATGAAGTCTAACAACTCGTAAAGTCGAATTGTCATGTTACTGAAATATCCTGCTGAGTGCTTAACTACCATACTTAGTCTTCGGGTTCTCGTATTTGTAATTATAATTATAAAGAAATTCGTCTATAAATATTTCCTTAGTTAATAAAGTCTTTAATCTCATTGAGTATTGATAGTCTTCCCCGAATGACTTATCTGGAAATCCTGTTTGTAAAGCTATTTCTCTCTTTACTGGCGTTTTATGATAAATATAGCGAACATATTTAAAACCATCCACATTCTCTTCCCAGTCGTATTTCATTGAACTTGCAGCGTTATAAATCACGCCTTCCATGTTACACTTAATCTTAAATCCTATGCAGTCAGGTTGTTTCTCTATTGCTTTTAAAATCTCAGAAACGTAATTAGGATGCACCGTATCATCGTCGTCGATGTAAACTATGTAATCACCTAAAGATTGAGCCAACAAGTCATTTCTCTTTTGTCCTATTGTTACACTTCCCTTTGGTCGGTCATCCCATACTATTTGAACCATTGAGTTACAACACTTGCATTGTTCGGTTAGTTCAGCGAACAACTCTTTGAACATCGGTTGACGTTCTGGAATCGTACAAATTAATATGGATAATTTTACTCCTTGCATGGATATCCGTTTGCTTTACGTTGTTTATAAAGTGCTTCGTCATGTCCCCAGTTAGTTTCTGCACGCTTATAAGTTTCATCGTGCTTCATGTGTGTATCTTTTGTCCATCCGATGTGATAGTGCTTAACTATACATCTGCCTGTTTTAATTAACTTCCAGTCACGTTCAGCAACTTCATGGGCTTCGTTATCGCAAAAGAAAGACTTATATTCAGGGTAGTAAATGTAGCCAAAACGGTCATAATACTTTCGACCAACTATCTCCATTGTGTTTAATCTTTGTTGCCTTCCGTCAAAGTACCACAATGAAGCGTCCAAATGATTCGGCATGGTTTCTCTTATATCTTTATCCCAATCTTGAACTTCAGCGAGTTGGTCATCTGAGATGTTAACTAATATATGCCAGTCGTTCATTTTAGTAAAGTGTTCGACATCTCTATTGATAGCGTGTATTTTAGATTCAGACTTGCCGAAAACAATAGTACATCCCGATATCAAATGAGCCAACGAATCAGTAAAAGAAAGCGATGCGTACTTCTCATCGTCTACATCAAACGAAAACAACCACTTTAAAGCTGTTGGATTGTGTGCTAAATCGAGATAAGTTTTAACACATTTGATAAGTTCATCAGGTCTGCCTCGTGAGGTAACCTTGCACAGAATTATTTTATCGTTTACTAAATTCAACGAGTACAAATTTAACATTTTAGTTGAATTAACTATAATATTTTAACATAAATTAACAGAATCGCTTTAGCTAATATGTAAAGTAAATAGTAATTTTGTGTAAACTTTTAAAACAAATAAACATGACAAAAATTTATTACAAGGCATTTGACAAAGATTTAAAATGCCGTGACTTTCAGTATGAAGTCGGAAAAGAATATACACACAAAGGAGAAGTTGAGGCTTGTCAATCTGGTTTTCATTCTTGTGAAAACCCTTTAGACGTGCTTAATTATTATGATTTAACTGAATCAAGATTCTGCGAAGTTGAGGTCGGTGGCAATGTTGACAAAAAATCTGATGATTCCAAGGTGGCAAGTGAAAAAATAAAAATTAAAGCCGAATTAAAACTTGGTGATTTTATTAATACTGCCATTTCTTATATTAAAGAAAAATGTTTTAAAGATGAGAAAGTTCAATCAGATAGTGGT
>ERZ869929.1165-NODE-1165-length-9969-cov-4.009078_pt1 | contig 9969 bp, 10 predicted proteins | sample MGYA00579312_ERZ869929 | MGnify/ENA primary metagenome ERZ869929 (study PRJEB32216, sample SAMN09231818) | wastewater metagenome | place: USA: Maryland | collected 2016-08-09 | study: EMG produced TPA metagenomics assembly of the PRJNA472060 data set (Reclaimed...
TTCCGATCTGCGCCTGCACAACTTCATGGAGTGCTTGCTCGGCATCCTGCACCGCATCGACGCCGAGACCATCGACGATGAAGTGACAGTGGAGGAGTTGGGCGACCTGGTGGTGCGCCGCGCGGACTTCCAAGGTCCGATGGACGTGGTCCCCGTCAGCGACCCGAACATCTTCTCCGAGACTCAGCGATACGCGCAGCTTCAGGCGGTGCTGCAGCTGAAGCAGCTCTTCCCGCCTGGGTCGTTCAAGGACCCCGCGTTGCTGGAGCAGGCCATGCGCCTGCTGAACTACCCGAACTACGAGGACGTGCTCAACACGCCGCTCGAGGCCGAGGAGCGCACCGCGCTGGATGAGAACGTGGTGGCCTCGAACCCGCAGTCGCAGCTCGAGGTTTACGAGCTGCAGGACCACCTCGCGCACCTTCAGGCGCACGTGCGGTTCATGGCGAGCCCGATTTTCTGCGCCAACCCGACAATGGCGGCCCCCGCGCTGCCGAAGCTCATGGAGCACTGTCGGAAGCATCTGCTGGCTTACTACCAGGAGAACGTGGAAGCTGCCGGCATCGCGCTGAAGGCGCATCTTGGCGACTTCCCCGAGGTCACCAACTCCGACCTTCTGATTGCCGCCGCGACCAACGCCGCCGACAAGAAGATGGCCGAGGAACTGAAAGACGTCATTCCGGTGATGCAGCAGCTGCAGCAGCAGATGGCACAGCTCATCCCGCCGCCGCCGATGCCGGAAGTCGCCGCGGAGCAAGTGCGGGCTCAGTCGGCGCAGGCAATCGAGAAAACGCGCCAAGACGGCGACACCGCGCGAGAGAAGGAGCGGCTCGCCGCGGAGGACGCGCGGGCCAAGCGCACTGAGGACGCCAAGGCTGCCGCCGAAGCCGCACGCACGCAGGCCGAGTCCGCCGCGGAGGAGCGCCGTCGTGCCGAGGAGGCTACGCGCCACACCGAGGAGATGGCGGTGGCGAACCGCAACGCCGAGATGGCCGAGGCGAGCGAGCGCGCCAAGCAGGAGCGCGAGGCGCAGTCGAAGATGATCGCCGAGTTCATGGAGACAATGAGGAACAACGCCGACAACAAGACCGAGATTCTCGTGGCTCAGATCAAGGAGCTCGGCGCGCGGCTGCAAGCCCAGCAGGACCAAGCTGACGCCGACGCCGCAGCGCGCGGCGCGGCGGAGCCCGATGGCGACGAGGCAGCGGGCGAAAAGGAGTTGCTGCTCGCTGCGATGGCCGAGATTCTCAAGGCGCAGACCGCGCCGCGCCGGTATGCCATCTCGAAAGATCCCACCAGCGGCAAGATGACGCTGGAATCCCTGGCCGCTGAAGCGGCCGCATCTACACCCCTGAACTGAAGGAACCTCACATCATGCAAGTCGTCACCAAAGCGAAGGACCCCGCCGTGGCCAAGGCTCCGAACGTGCTTCGCACCACGTGCCTGCGCTTCAAGGACGCCGACAAGGCGGAGGGCATGGTCTTGTTCGAGCGCCGCAATGCGGTGATGATCGAACAGGGCGAAGTCGCCAACCTCATGTTCGATGCGGCCAAGCGCAAGGACATGGTCGCGCACGAGCAGCACCGTCTGCGTCACGAAGCGCTCGGCCTCGAGATCGAAGCCCTGAGCCGCGAGATGCGCCCGCTGCAGTACAAGGCCTGGGAGAACGAGAACGCCAACCTCGTCACCAACGTCGGCCGCAACGACATCCTCGACAAGTACTGGCGCGGCAGCTCCTACACCCAGACGGTGGTCATGGGCTTGAAAGGCACCGGCTCCCCCGCCGCGGGCGACACCCAGGCGTCCCACGCCGGCTGGAGCGAGGTGGGTGGCGCCAACGCCCCCACCTACACCGGCAACCGCAAGGCGGTGACGATGGGCGCGGCGTCGAGCCAGTCGAGCGTGAGCCCGCAGCAGACGTTCGCCATCACGTCCACCGGCACGGTGAGCGGGCTGTTCATGAACAACGGCGGCAGCAGCACCAAGGACGACACCACGGGCGTGCTGACCAGCGCGGTGAACTTCACGGGCGGTGACGAGGCGGTGAACAACGGCGACAGCCTGCTGGTCACCTACACGTTCAACGGTTGACCGTAGAAGCTGAGAGCGGCCCGAGCCATGTTTATCGGCGCTGGCACCAGCCAGATTCTGCAAGTCGTCACGTCGGCGGCTGCTGACATTGAAGTCAGCGGGTCGCTTGTCGTCGTCGATCAATCAAGCCCCCCGGTCATTCAGGGGGCCACGACTGCGCCTGTAATCCTGGCGAGCATCACAACGGCCACGACGACCGCGGCTGTGACGGGCATCGCTTCGCGGGTGATTCGTGTTGACGAGCTGCAGACCCGGAACAACCACGCCTCGCAATCGTGTGATGTGACGTTCCAGCGGACTGACGGCACGAACACTGACACGATGTACAAAGCCACACTGTTGGCTGGCGAATCGTGTAGCTATAGCGGTGGAATGTGGGTCCACTACGACACGAATGGCGTTCCGAAGCTGCCAACGCAAGCTCCGGATGTGCAGGTGTTCTCTTCGTCGGGGGCCCAGACGTGGACGAAGCCCACGAGCTTCACGCCGAAGGTCGTGATCGTCGAGATTATCGGCGGTGGTGGCGGTGGTGGCGGTGGTGGCTCTCTTGCAACGGCCGTTGTCTGCAAGGGCGGTGGTGGCGGTGGTGGCGGTGCCTGGGTGCGCGGCGTCTTTCAAGCCTCGGACCTCGCATCGACCGAGACCGTGACCATTGGCACGGGCGGCACCTCAGGCGCTGGCGGCACGGCCGGCGCTGCGGGGTCGGCGGGTGGTGTTGGGGCTAGCTCGACCTTCGGCTCGTGGCTTACCGCGTTTGGTGGCGGCGGTGGGGCTGGCGGCGCTATCTCGGCTGCTGTCACTGGTGGCGGCGGCGGCGGCGGTGTCGGCGGTGCGGGCGGGGTTGGGTCCACGTCCGGCGGCACGGGCGGCCTTCCGACTGCGGCCACCAACGGGGCCGGCGGGCAGGGTGTGACTGGCACGGCTGCTGTTAGCACTACCGGAAACGCCGAATCCGGCGGCGCCGCTGGCGCCGGTATCGCCGCGACCCCTGTCGCGTCGTCCCTCGGTGGCTCTTCGCTGCGTGGCGGTGGCGGTGGCGGTGCTGGCGGCTCGCACAGCGCGACACCGGCGAACGTGGCCGGCGGCGCAGGCGGTCGCGGCGGCGCCTATGCGGCCGGCGGCGGTGGCGCTGTCGGCACCGATGGCGCGGCCCCCACTGCGGGCACGGCTGGGTCTGCCGGCAACAGCGGACGCGGCGGGCACGGTGGCGGTGGCGGCGGGACCACGGTCACGGCTTCGACTGCTGGCGCGGCTGGTGGTGCTGGCGGTGCGGCCGGTGGCGGCGGTGGTGGTGGCGGCGCCGGCATGAACCCGGGCGTCGGCGGTGCCGGTGGCGTGGGCGGGGTCGGTTACTGCATCGTCTACACGTGGTGATCTGCGATGCCAAAGCAGGGCATCTACAAAAGCTGGGCGGCTTGGAAGGTCAATTCGGACGGCAAAGGCTGGTCGAGTAGTCCTCAAGGGGACAGGAATCCCGGTGGTTCTTTGTCAGTGCTTGGGTCTAACCTGTTGGCCGACAACGAAGGCTCAGGGGTCGCGACTCGAAATCTCTCAATCACCGGGATCAGCACTTCTGGCGCGCTGATTCTGTCGTGGGTCGGCGTGAAGACTTCGCTTTTTGCGGGACCTCCGACGGCCAACAACGGCAACACCTGCACGCAGGAGCAGTCGCAGGACTACGGGCCCACCTTCACGCAGTACACCCTGCGCGCCTATTCGACGGTTGCAGCCGCGGGCGGCAGCGATCACCAGGTGACGGTGACGAAGAGCAGCGGGGCGGCCGAGGAGTTGACGGTGGCGATGATCGCCCTGTCGGGCGGCACCATCGGCACGCGAAAGAGCGTGGTCAACCGCACGGCCGCAGGCGCTGGGCACACGCACACGAGCGGCACGGTCACGATGACGACGGCCGGCATCCTGGTCGCCGTGGGCTCCGGCACCGGGGACGTGAACGCGACGGCGCCGACGCAGGTCTGGCCGGGCGACTGGGAGGTGCTGCGCAGCGTGGCGCGTAGCGAGGCCCAGGCGGCGCAGGGGCACGTTCCGCTGTACCTCGGCGTCAAGGCCGTGGCCAGCGCTGGCGACTACTCTGTCGACGTGCAGACGGCGATCAACGAGGGCATCGTGCTCTCGCTGTTCGGGGTGCAGTAGCGTGGCCGTCACCTGGACCCTACTCGGCAGCGGCACGACGGGCGGCTCGCCGACCTCGGGCGGCACCAGCACGAGCGGTGCGCGCTTCGCGGTCGCTATCGCGTGGGACGCCGGCCAGACGATCTCGAGCGTCGTCGACAGCAAGGGCAACAGCTACTCAGCGGTCGGCACGGCCCAGGCGGACGGGCAGGGCGGCCTGTGCCAGTGGTATTTCTCGGCCGGCGGCTCGGCGGGCGCGAGCCACACGGCGACGGTGAGCTTCAGCGGCTCGGCCTTCCCGTCGATCTCGTTCTACCAGATCACCGACGGTGCGAGTTCGGCGCACAGCGGAAGCGCGCAGGGCCAGGACAGCGGCGGCCAGCCGTTCGTGCTCACGAGCGGCACGATGCCTTCTGGCAACTGGTCGGCCGGCGCCATCTGCTCGAACAACACCGGCAGCGACGGCGCCTACAGCGCCAACGCAAGCACGCCGACCTTTACGCTGCTGCACAGCGAAGGGACCGTCAGCAGCTTCTGGACGCACGGCGTCTCGTGGGCGAGTTCCAGCGGGACCGGCGCCGTCACGCCGAGCTTCAACCGCAGCGGCACGGCCGGCAGCACGACCGGCATGGCGATCCTCGTCATCGAGGAAAGCATCGCAGGCGGCGGCCCGGCGATCACCACCACGAGCAGCGCGACGCCGGTGCCGGGCGATTCGCTGACGATCACCGGCACGGACTTCCAAGCGTCGCAGGGCGCTGGCTACGTCACCCTGGGCGGGGTCACGCAGACGGTGACCTCGTGGGCCGACACCAGCATCACCATCACGGTCGTCAGGGGAACGGCCAAGTACGGCTCGCAGAACATCGTCGTTCGTGACAACGGCGGCGCGGATTCGAGCGGCTACGCGGTCACGCTGACGCCGCCGACCGGCTGGGGCTATGTTGACCTCGCCTCGGTCAACAGCACGGCCGCGTGGCGCATCATCACGAGGCCCGACCTCGCGGTCGGCGACCAGATCGCCTACCAGACGGCCGGCGGCCTGGTCGTCGCGAACGACGGCACCTTCTCGTGGACGTTCGGCGCGATCCGATCCTTCGACGCTGAGGTGTGGACGAGCGCCGACGGCTGGGGCGCGGTGTTCACTCAGTACCTTGCCCCTGCGTTCAGCACCCCGCCGCAACCACCGTCGCAGATCCCGAGAATTCAACGCAGATGGCCTAGGGCCGCGCCAGACCCCTTCGATATCGTCGGGTCTAAGACCGGCGTAGAGAAATGGTTCGCGTGGGAACTGACGGTAGCGACGGGTGGCGGCATCACTGCGGATGCCGCCGACACCGCCACGTTCAGCGACTCCGCGGTCAGTACGAGCGAGCGACTCTCTACCGCCGCGGACACATTCACGCCGAGCGACAGCGCGGTCAGCGTAAGCGAGCGGCTGGCGGTCGCCAGCGACACGTTCGCGCCGAGCGACTCGGCGGTCAGTGTCAGCGCGCTCGTCGCGGTCGCGGTCGACACCGTCACGTTCAGCGATAGCGCTGTAGAGACGCCCGCGTTTGCGGCGGAAGCATCCGACACGTTCACGCCGAGCGACTCCGCGGTCAGCACGACGGATAGACTCGCGGTCGCGGCGGACACGTTCGCTCCGAGTGACAGCGCGGTCAGCACCAGTGATCGGCTCGCGACCGCCAGCGACACGTTCTCACTGAGCGACACCGCGGTCAGCACGAGCGATCGACCCGCTACCGCTAGCGACACGTTCTCACCGAGTGACAGCGCGGACGCGCTCAACGCGATCCCGTCCGACGGTGCTGACACCGTCACGTTCAGCGATAGCGCGCTGAGCACGAGCGATCGGACTGCGGCCGCCAGCGACACGTTCTCGCCTAGCGACTCCGCAGTCAGCACGACGGATCGGCCTGCTGTTGCCGACGACACCGTCACGTTCAGCGACTCGGCGGTGGGCTCGGCCGCGGGCGGGATCGCGGTAGACGCGGCCGACACCATCACGCTCACGGACTCCGCGGTCAGCGTGAGCGCGCGTGGGGCCGACGCCGCCGATACGTTCACGCCAAGTGACAGCGCGGTCAGCGCGACAGATCGCGTCGCTACGGCTACCGATGCGCTGGTCTTCAGCGACAGCGCGGTCGCCGGCACGCAGCCCGCGGCGGTAGCGGCTGACACTATCAATCTTGACGACTCGGCGGTCGCAGTAACGATCGCGCCTACTGCTGGCGGGGGCCGGGCTTGGCTCAGGTCGTTGCTGCAGGAGCGCTACACACGCGAGTTCGAAGCCTACGCGGCGGCCCGACGTGCAGCCGAAGTCCGTAAATCGGACCCTTTGGCTACGACGGCGCGGCCACTTTCGGAGCCGGCCGCCCCGCCCGCGCCACGTCCTGCCGCTCGGCGTGCAAAGAGCTCACTTGAGCGGGAGCTCGAGACGACATTGCGGCAGCTGTTGACCGTGGCGAAAGCTCCGGCTTCGGTGCTCGTAGAGCTGCCGGCGCCGGTGAATTTGAACCCTGTCGCGGGCGCAGTAGCGCGCGCTGAGTTGACTGCAGAAGACGAGGAGACTCTCCTCCAAGTCGCGCAGATGTTGAACCTTTGACGAAGGAGCGAAGCATGCCGATCGAGAAACCCACCAACCTCCACAAGCGGCTCGCCATGGGCGACACCATCAAGGGCTACGCCAAGGGCGGCTCCATCGGGTGCGCCGTGGCGCCCGCGGTGGTCAAGCCCTCCACCGCCGCGAAGAGCCCGCTGACGGCCGCGCGACGCAACAACGGACTGCGCGGGATGAAGGACGGCGGCAAGACGTGCTGATCGATGCGCAGAAGATCCTACATGAGCTCGCGCAACGCAAGGACGTGCTCATGAAGGACACTTTTTCGGCCCCACCGCCCGACTACGCGGGCTTCATGAAGGCGGTGGGGAAGTATGGCGAGATCCTCGAGCTGGAAGAGCTCACTCGCAAACTAGCCCGTCAACAAGACTGAAGGAGAACGGCATGCCACGGCTGCTGATCAAGTACGGAAACGGCTCGCAAGAGGAGGTGGTGACCGACGCCAGCGACCTCGAGGCGTTCATCAACGAGAAGTTCGGCTCCGCCTACCAGGCGTTCGTGGACGGCGGGGGTGCCATCGCGCTCGCCGACACCCCGAGCGACCAGCAAGCGCAGAGCGAAGGCTCGGGCTCGGGCGAAGGCTCGGGCTCGGGCGAAGGCTCGGGCTCGGGCGAGAGCACGGTGCCGGTTGGCGAGGTCGTCGAGACCCCCACGGCGTCTTCCTGACCACCTCATCTGTAGGAGTTTTAGCAATGGGTACCGAGAGTTTTCTGGCCGACGATGGGCAAACGCTCGCCGATGCGTTTCCCGACGTGCGGCCCGATGCGGAGCCGCTCGGCAACCGCGTGTTGGTGCAGCTGCGGCGCACCGCCAAGAAGACCAAGGGCGGCATCGTCCTCGTCGAAGAGACGAAGGACACCGTCCGTTGGAACAACCAGGTGGCTCGCGTTGTCGCGCTCGGCCCCCTCGCGTTCCGCAACCGAGAGACGCTGCAGCCGTGGCTCGAAGGCATCTGGGTCAAGCCCGGGGACTTCGTCCGCGTGCCGCGGTGGAACGGCGACCGCATCGAGGTGCCCGTGCAGGGCAGCGACGACCCGGTGACGTTCGTGGCGTTCAACGACCACGAGCTGATCATGCGGATCACGGGCGACCCGCTCCGCGTCAAGACCTACATCCTTTGAAGGAGGCTCGTAAATGAGCACCGAAAACACCACCCCTTCTTCGAGCCCGGCCGCCACTCCCGCGGAAGACGCGCGGGTCATCCACGTCGAGGAGGCCAACGACGGCTCCGCCCTGATCACCGGGTTCGAGGAGGGGGCGCCGTCGCGGGCTCCCGCACCGCCGGCCGCGGCCGCACCCACTACGCAGGACACCACCGCAAGCACGACGGAGGAAGACGACGTCGACGAGCCGCCACTGCAAGACGGTGAAGATCCGAACGATCCGACGGTCCAGAAGCGCATCCGCCGCCGCGAAGAGCGCAAGGCCAAGCGCGAACGCGTCAACCAGCGATTCGAGCTGCTTCAATCGCAGATCCTCGCGCGCGACCAGATCATCGACGAGATGCGTCAGCGGCTCGACGCCAGCGATCGGCGGTCGGGCGCGGGGGACGTGGCGAGGATCGACGCTCGGCTGAAGCAAGAGCGCGATGCGCTGACGTACCTCACCTCTGTGATCGCCGACGGCACCAAGTCGCAGAACGGCGAGGCGGTCGCGCAGGCAACGCTGGCACTCGGGCAGGCCCAGCGCAACATCGAGCAGCTCGAGCGAATCAAGCAGACCGCCGAGCGCGCGGCGGCCACACCCGCAGCGCCGCAGCTCGATCCGCGCATGGTGGTGCTGGCGGGTGCCTGGATGCGAGAGAACCCGTGGTACAACCCGCGCAACCCCGACGCCGACACGCGCCAGGTGATGGTGCTCGACCAGCGGCTGGCCGAGGAAGGGTTCGCCCCGAACACGCCCGCGTACTGGCAGGAATTGTCGCGCCGCGTCGAGCACCACCTCCCGCATCGTCGCGCTCGCGGCGCCGCGCCGACCTCGGCTGCTGCCGCCGATGATCTGTCTGCCAACTCCGGCTATAATGCCGTCGCCAGTCAGATAAAGCCAGACAGCCGCAGCGTTGTCGCCGGATCGGGGCAGGACGGTTTGAGCGCGCCGACAGGGCGAGCCAACAGTTCCGCCGGATACGTGCTCTCGCCCGAACGGGTGCAGGCTTTGAAGGACGCGGGCATGTGGAACGACCCCGAAGTCCGGGCCAAGGCGATTCGCCGGTACCGCGAGTTCGACAGCCAGCAGCGCGCCGGCTGAGGCTCTCTTTCCTCAACATGCTCCACTGAACACAGGAATCTGACACCATGGCCACATCCAAGTCCGCTCGCAACGCTGTTGGCGCCACCAATCCGCGCGAGGACGCTCGTCTCCATCACGACCCAGCCACCGCCGTGCGCGGCGCGCGCAGCCAGGAGGACGCCGCCCGGGTGTCCGACGATGGTACCGCGTTCACGCTCGAGCAGCGGCGGGCCATGATCCGGAGCGAGTTCCTGCAGGAAGCGCTCCCGCGTGTGCCGGAGATGCCGGGCTGGCACCTGTGCTGGCTATCGACCACCAACAGCTACGACCCCATTCACAAACGCATGCGCCTCGGGTACGTGCCGGTGAAGGTGGAAGAGCTCACGGGGTTTGACTCCATGCGCATGACGAGCGGCGAGTTCGCTGGCTGCGTCTCGTGCAACGAGATGCTGCTGTTCAAGATCCCATCCGACGTCTACCAGGCGATCATGGCCGAGTTCCACCACAACATGCCGCTGGAGGAGGAGGACGCTCTCCGCCGCCAGTTGGACGAGTTGGAAGGCTCGCGCGACCGCACTGGCAAGAAGCTCGGGCAGATCTCCGAGGACAGCGACGGCTTCAACGAACTCGGCAAGAAGAAGGAAGGCGTGTTCGCCGACTGAACGGTCGCGGGCGAAGCCGGACATCCGATCAACTGACCCAAAGGACGAACCAACATGAGCGCAACGTCTGCTCCGTTCGGCTTCCGCCCCGCCTACAACCCCATCGGGCTGGATCGCGCGAAGCTGTACACCATCGCTGGCGGCTACGGCACCGCGATCTACAAGGGCATGCCCGTCATCCTGAACACCAACGGCACCATCGTCGCCGGCACGGCCGCGGCCGACCTGCTCGGC
>ERZ869929.1168-NODE-1168-length-9945-cov-6.959858_pt1 | contig 9945 bp, 13 predicted proteins | sample MGYA00579312_ERZ869929 | MGnify/ENA primary metagenome ERZ869929 (study PRJEB32216, sample SAMN09231818) | wastewater metagenome | place: USA: Maryland | collected 2016-08-09 | study: EMG produced TPA metagenomics assembly of the PRJNA472060 data set (Reclaimed...
TTTAAAATCTTTATATGAACAAAGAGTTAATACCCTTAGATAATTGGTTTATTTTAAAAGAAAGAGGATTGGAACACCTATTACCCTTTGAGGTTTACCTAAATAATCGATATACTAAATGTGTTTTATATGGTGATAAGTTATATGATACTACTGAACTTAATGTCATTAGACAATTAAAACTACGTGGGTTTAATCCTAATTTTGAAGTTGATTATGTTTCACAGTTTCATAAATATGTACAGGATACCGAAATATGGGATAATGATTTAGATGTTTGTTATTTACCTATTACCACATTAGGTAATTTAAAAGAAATTAATGGTAATTTGTGGTTAATTGGTAATAACACATTAAAATCATTAAATAAATTAGAAAAAATTAAACATTCTTTAGGTTTAAAAGATTCGGAACTTAACGATTTAGGCGAACTAAAACATATTGGGTGGGATATATGGCTTCTTAATTCAAAACTTGATAATATAGGTAAGTTGGAATATGTTGGTGGTAAGTGGGTTGATGATTCAAAAAATTTAAAATCTTTATATGAACAAAGAATTAATACCATTAGATAATTGGTTTATTTTAAAAGAAAGAGGATTAGAACACCTTATATCTTTTGAAAATTATTTTACTTGGCAAACTAAATATGTTTTGTATAAAAATAAACTATATTACTTACATGGACTCAATGTAATTAGGCAGTTAAAATTACATGGAATAAATCCAAATTTTGAAATTGATTATGTTTCGCAGTTTCATAGATATGTAGAAGATAATACAATTTGGAATAGTGATTTATATATTGATGATTTACCTATTACTACTCTAGGTAATCTTAAAATAGTATGTGGTGATTTAATTTTAAATAGTAATAGAACCTTAAATTCATTAAATAGATTAGAGAAAGTAGGCGGTTTGATTTTAAAAAATAGTACTCTAAACGATTTAGGAGAACTGAGAAAAATACAATGGTATATTAAATTTGAAAATTCAAAACTTGATAATATAGGTAAATTAGAATATGTTGGTGGTAATTGGCATCGCGATACAAAAAATTTAAAATCTTTATATGAACAAAGAATTAATACCCTTAGATAATTGGTACATTTTAAAAGAAAGAGGTTTAGAACACTTTTTATCTTTTGAAGATTATTTTAATTTACGTGAGTTAAGTTTTGTTTTATATGGTGATAAATTATATGATACATCCCAACTTAATGTTATTAGACAATTAAAATTACATGGTATAAGTCCTAATTTTGAGGTTGATTATGTTTCCCAATTTCATAAATATGTTGAAGATAATGAATTTTGGCTTGGTCATTTATTAATTTATGACTTACCCATTACTACATTGGGCAATTTAAAAGAAATTAATGGTAGTTTATCATTGAAAAATAATCAAACATTAAAATCATTAAATAAATTAGAAAAAATCAAATGGACTTTATATTTAAAAAATTCTAAACTTATTGACTTAGGTGAACTTAAATATATTAAAAAATATATATGGTACAACGATTCATTGTGTGATAACATTAATGAGTTGAGAAATCTATTAAAAAATAGTAATTAGTGAATCCGAATCTGCATCATATCTAAACTCGACCGATTTTCTAAAGTTCCATATCATACCATAACCATTATCTGTAATTACTTCAAAAACAACATAGGGGTCAATATTGGAATCTAAAGTGAAGTTAAATGCACTTAAATCGGTTTTATAAATATCGTAATTTTGCACCGGAGATAAAGTATCTAATTTCCATCTTGTTATATCATTCCATTCACTGTTATTTAATGGTGGGGAAAATACTGTTCCAGTAATCGTAGCAGTTATAGTTTTTACATATATCAAATCTTGAAAATTTACAATATCACCCTGCCGATATGGTGTTGCATTATCCCAAATACCAACATTAGAAAATTCAGTAGGTGTGTTTAATCGGTTATCACTTATAACCGATTCATATAAATTACCAAAATATCTTACCTTATCACCCAAGTTGTAGTTATTAAATGGATTCCATTCATCAAATATTTGATATGTTCTTATTTTGAGTGTATAGTAATCGGGTGATACCGTACCCGAATACGTAAAATTAACATGTATATTATACACACTACTACCCGATATAATCGGTAATAAATATGCCTCCTCAATTATAGGTACAACTTGCGATATTTGCTCACGTTCATTTAAAACTTTAACTGTTTTACTATCAGTTACAACGTCAACTCTTTGATAAAAATCAGCCCTACCTGTTATATCTAAAATATCATGAGTAAGTGGTATAACTTTTTTATTTAACCATTTCTTTAACCCCTGTAATTTTATTTGTGCTTCCCGAACACTATAACCTAACACATTATTACCAAATGGGTCTGTAATACGATAGGTCAAATTAAACAAGTTAGTTTCCTCATAGGTTTCATTTGGAACAATACCCCGTAAATAATCTATATCTGTCCAACCACTTATCTGATTGTTAAATATATCAGGGATTTCTACTTTGTATAATTTATCAAAATAAAGTGAATTAGGGTCTATATTTCGATAGTATTCATATAATTCTAAGTCATTGTATCCAAAATAGTTTATAGCGTTTATAATCGCTTTATATGAACCCACAAAGTTGAATATATCATTTTTAACTAATAACATTTCTTTACGCTTTTTATTCAAAAAAGTCCAATCTAATCCTTCTTCATTAATATCATAATCTTTAAATATAAATACATCATCGGGGTCGATGCTCTTACCCTCATTGTTCAGTACGGTTTTATATCGAATATCTTCAATTTCGGTCTGACCCGCATAATCAATTATTGCTATTGTTTTTTCAACTGTTTTAATACTCACTTTTAATTGTGTTCCGACTACTAAAGTGCTTTCGTTTACTAATTTGCTATTGGGTTCTTCATACAAAACAATAATAGAACGTGGATATATTTCTCTTATTTTTAAAATTTTACCATTGTTAAACGAAATGTATTGACCTGTTAAATTACTTACATCACTGATAAATACTTGAATATTATCACCTATTTTTAAACCCCTGTTTGTAAATAATTCTATTGAGTTAGCACTTAATTGAATTTCTCCAAAGTTACCATTATCTATAAATTTTATTTCATTTAGCGTAGGATTTAAAATATCAAAAGATACATTTGTACTTTCGGTTATAATTAATTTGCTTCTATGAACACCTTCGTTTTTAGAATTATAACCTACGAAAATCTCAATAGGTTCTGGTAAATTAATATCCCCGTTAAATTGTGTAATATCAATATAATCTAAGGTGTATTTTATTTCATCAAAAATTGTTTGCTGCACCGATGTGTCTTTTACTTTAGTAATATCTCTATTAGGTAGACGATTTAAATGTACTAAAGGTAAAGGTTTATCACCTGTGTATGCTAATGAACCTGTGGTTGGTAATTGACTACCTGAAAAATCATATAAGAAAAATTCTGGGGTTTGGTCTTCTTCCCAACGAATAGATAATGTTTTTTGAGCCTCCCCTAAAGATAAGAAATTAGCACGTGGTCTTCTAATGTACTCCCTTGTATTTAATACAATATAAGGCAAAACTGAATAATTTGGGTCTAATGTACCAAATTGATTATCAACATCCACAAATGTTAAATTGTTTACTGAAAAAATACTCTGTATAGTAGATTGTAATTCTGCATAATTAATAGTACCCGATTCAATAAACAGTATAGTTTTTCGTATATTATTATAAATACCTTTGGTTGGTATAAAAGGCAGGGGTATAGTATCTAATAATGTTCTTGTGTCTATATCATAAATAAAACATTGTGGTGAGTTTATAGCAAGTAAAACAAATTGCTCTGTGAAAGTGTTATACACAAAGCTACCATAACCACTTGGAATATCGGATTGATAATACAATACACCATTACCATCTACGATACATAGTAAACCATTTGGATTTGGATTATTTTCAGTTGATACCCATGTATCACCATTTGTAGGATTTACTGCAAAATTTATGATACTGTTTGTATTTGGTATGGATAGGGTATTTACTACCACTGAATTAAAGGCTATATAAAATACATTATTTGTGCCATAACCAAATATACTACCTGTTATCTCATTATAGAAAATATCTACTACCGATACGTTTATAGAAGATAAGATATTTAAATTATTATCCAATCTATATAAAACCGTGTTGGTGTTATCTATCGCGAAATAATTACCCTCTAAAGGTGAATATAAAATTTTAGTAATATTTAAATTTATTGTAGTATTAATATTTAAGGTATTATCCAATAAATAAGTATTTATACCATCACATAAAACTATATCACCTGTATTATCATTTGTTGTGTAAGTGGTGATGTTAGAGAAAATAATTTGATTTGTTATTGTTCCTTGATAGGGGTCTATCTGATATAGCGTATTATTATCAGATACATAAACATAATTATCTGATTTTGAATTGTTTAGTATAGAAGATGCTGTAAGTGTAGAATTAATATTAAACCATTCTGTGTTTGTATATCCATCTAAAATCTCTACACCCAATAAACCACCTCCTGCTAAAATTGTATTATCTACTTGGTAATTCCAAACTATATCAAATAATGTATTACTTGATGTGTATGAAGATACCGTGAAATTACCTGTTACTACAACATTATCAGGCGCACCAAAACCATTAGTGAAAGCATTGGCTTGAAACCCTGAACCAGTTACCGAGGCTGTGGTAGTACCCCAAAAAGCTCCTTGATATGATAAGACTAAATTACTATTATCAACATATAAAACATTATACTCTGTGTTTGTCCAAACCCTATCTGTATTACTAATATTTGTGATTTGTCCAACCGTAAAGTCGGTTGTTAAAAATCCATTTAAAGGATTGGTATTTTTAACCGCGTTGGCTGTTATTATTGTACCTTCATTATCTTTAAATTTATCTCTTACTTGGAAAAATATATCGCCGGGTAATTCAACTCTACCTACGTTGATTAGATTGAAATTTACATCGGTATCTTGCTGTTTTACTTTGAATGATAAAGTATTTAATATTACATGTGGGAATATTCCTAACCCATTTAAAAAATCACCATGTGTTGCTACCCAATTATTTAAGGTAGTATTAATGTCAGTATCAAAGTTTTCTAAATAACTTCTTTCATTTATAGCGATTTGAATAAAATTGCCTATAAAATAAAAAGTAATCTCTTTTTTATCTATAAAAAATTCGGCAGTACTACCAACTAAAACTTCAAAATCTAAAGGAACATTAGGGTAATCAGTGGTTAATCTAATCGCATTATCATATAAAGATGTTCCCGAACCGTTATAAATAGTATCTATATTTATACCTAATCTAAATAAATCTACTAACCATTTATTTTTCCATTTTTTAATGGTTTTATCAATAGATTTGATTAAATCAATAGAGCCATTTGGATTAAGTATTGAAACCAACTCAACATCATATAACTGTCCATTAATAATAATTTGTAAACCAAATGAATCAATATCGGTAAGTGTAATTACATAATCTTTTATTAAAGATGTGTTCTTATCAATATTAGATTCTAAAACACCATCAACACCAATTACGAACTCTAATTCATTTTGTTGAGTTGTTATGTTGTTGGTAGATGGAGTACCACTATAAAAATTAACAACTGCATATTGTGTTGGGTAAATAAGATTTGCATTTAGATTAGTACCCTCATAAAATAAATCAATATTTAGTGCCTGTAAATCACTTTGGTATTTATCAGCAGCGAACTTCAAAGTTGCCTCAGATGATTGTGTATATGATGCAGAAAAATATAAAAAGTTGCTTGTTAAATACAATTCGGACGAAGATAAAAACTCGGTATTTAAGTTGTTCACAATTGGTAAATAATCTGGTGAACCCCAATAAAAACTATCTAATGGTGTTATAGATGATGTAGCAGAAGATGTATATGCATTTAAACACTGAAATATTTTATTATCAAAAATAACCTGTGAATTTGTTGCATAAAAAATAGTGATGGTATTTGTGAACAATGGAATATTATCAACTTGTAAAAAGCCATTGTTTAGTATTGAATTTGATACCTGAAACTGTATACCGGGTTTTAAATAAATAGGAATCGGTGATAAAAAATCTAAGGTATTATTAGGGTTGAAGTTTAAACCACCACTATAAATAAGTGGTCTATCTGTTTTCAATTCAACCTCAATGAATAATGTATCATTTGTAGTTAAAGGTGTCGATGTTTTATAATTATAGTATACCCTATCTTGATATGAAATATTATTAACAGAATAAACTCCTTGGTTTACGTTGTTAATAACACTTAACGGTTGATTTAAAAATACCTTAGATGAGAAATCATTCTGATTCCAAGAAGATAGTAAAAAAACATTAGCCGATGGTAGTTTATAATTCTTAACACCTATTATGTTAATCCCACTAATAGATACCCCCGTATATGAATTTGGATTGTTTATAAGTGTACCGTATAAGTTATTAAATGTGTTATTATCTAATAAAGAAATAATCATAATAGCGTTTTTCTTTACTTTAACAACAGTGAAAGTTTTATTAAGGTTAGTGAATTCAAATATAGGCGCATTAAACTTAATTTCAGTTCCAATCGGATACAAGGCATCAAAATTATCACCATATATCCATTTAGAGAAAAAATTATTTGAAATGTTAACAGGCTCAATTAATTGAACAGGAGTGTTTTCATTACTATTGCCTACAAATGAAAAATCATATTCATTGAATAATTGAAATTTATCTAAAAATAAAGAAGGGTCTCCAAACTCAAAGGCAGGAATTTTTTCTAAAACATAAACGGGTTCGGTTTTAAATGTATCTGATGAATTTTCTTCAAAAATAAGTTTACCTTCAAAACGCTCTAATTCGTTGTTGTATATAAAATTCAAAGCATCACCCTGTCCATTAAAAAATAATAAATCTCTCATATTGCTATATATAAAAACAACCACTCCACCTGCAAAAAATGAAAACAAATATTTAATATATACTGTAAAAATTTTTTATGCAAAAAATTACAAATTTTCAAAAAATAAATGAAGATACATCATCAAAGGTAGATTCTCTTATAGCATCATGTAGTGAGCATTTAGATAAAATAAAAACATATTTAGATGAATATAAAGAAAAAAACGCATCCATAAATTATAGTGATGTAGGAAGTTTGGGTTATGTCTTAAATGAACTAAAACAAATAACCGAGTTTATCAATACATAATTTTACCTATGACAGCAAATAAAAAAATAGGTTTATATTTTGATACCTATGACCCACCACAAAATGCAATATTAAATACCACTAATTTATCTTCAAATATGGTGGATGAGGTGTGGTTTGTTATTGATGATAAACAATCATTGGAAAATGAAACATTTGCTACCTATGAAGAACGATTCGAAATGTTAAGACTTCTTACCAAAGAAAACGTAAAATTTAACATCATTAGTATAGATAACGTAAATAATTTAACAAGAGTGGCTATTTATAATAAATTAAAAGAGCAATATCCAAACTATATTTTTAAGTTTATCATAGACTATACCGATATACCAAAGATAAAACAATGGCCTGATTTAGGTAGTATAACAGATAAATTAGAAGTTATTAGTTTTTACCCACAGGGATTTAAAATTGATGTGGATATAATAAAAACTTTTAGAACTACAAGATTTTATAAGACTGATAATCAAACAACTTCAAAAGAAGTTAGAGAAAAAGTTGCAAATTCTGAAAACTTTTTTGAACAAGTTCCCCTATTAATATTTGAGTTCATCAATCAAAATAATTTGTATAAGTAATGAATATATTTAAAGATGCTAAAAAATTCGCCGATGAAAGAGGTGGTGATAAATTTTATTACGACCTGTATTTAGAAATAGCGTTAAAAATAGAAAGGGAATATCAAGCAAGTAAAGATTCATTAATCAAAAACATTTTAGACAGATTACCCTATAACTATAAAAGGTCAATTTTAAATGTAATAAATGACCACTTTGAAAAACTTAAAAAATAAAATATGATAGTAAACGACAGAGAATTAATTATGTTTAAACCCGAATATTTAAGTGAGTTTAAACCAATTTTTAGAGTACATCCAATATTTCATGGATATGACTATACAATTGATATATGTACTGATTCATTAACAAAAGCAATTACCTTGTATGAAAACTATATGAGTGCAAATAAAGACATTCAGCGATTTTTTCCTATGTCTATAACATCGGGAAATATGAGTAATTTGTATAGTAATAGTGGAGAGGGTGTTACACAAACCAAAATTTAATATGCTAAAACCAAAAGATTTAAAAAATTTAAGTGATACCTTACGTAAGTATATAAAAGAAGGTGAAATTTCACTGCTCATGTTTGGTGAAAGAAAACTACTATGTACACACATAGCATCGGTTATCCTATTTGATGGGAAAGATTATAATGAGAGTAGAAACGATTTATATGATTTGGTAAATAATAGTAAATATTTAACCATCACAAACGATTCAGATATGACTTTGAAAAGGCATTTATTCAAAATTGATACACAAAATGGATTAAGATTAATTAAAGCCAATCCCGAACAAAGTAAAAAATACTTTGAAAAATATATATCAACACCTAATAGCTTTAAGGTTAAATATTTATAATTATGAATTTAAAACAATTTTTAGCTTACTTACCATATAATTTAGAATTTCGATTACCACTAAATAGTGATAGATACGAATCAATTATTGAAGATGAGCCTTGGCGTTTATGTTTTACTTTTCCAGAAGCAATCGAAAAGGGTTTAGCATATGACTTTGAAAAAATGAAAGTGTATCAATTAGAACCATCTTTTTCTATCATAGATAATCGAATTTTTTTAGGACAAATGATGACATCATTGGCATTTGATTTAGATGATGTGTACTTAGATGAATTAATTCCTATTCTTAGACCAATGAGCGAATTAAATAAAGTTATAAATCATAACGGTGAAGAATTCATACCAATGGATTACTTAAAAAATAAATTTCCAAATTTAGATATGAATCAACCTACCTATGATGTTATGAATCATCTTCTTGAGTGGCATTTTGATGTATTTGATATAAATAAAAATTATGAATAAAGTTATGGATAAAATTATTTTAGTAATTTACATATATGTTGGTGAGATGTCAACAGAAAAAGCAAAAGGAGTTTTAACTAGGATTGTAGAAAAAATGCAACCATCAAGTGATAGTATTTTACATTATTATATACCTGTAAAAAAAGGCGAATCTCGTATAGAGTGTATAAACCCTAAAACGGTATCAGAGGATGAATACAAAACTGTAAAAGAGGTATTAGAAAAGTGTAAGAAGAAATTAAATGAATATTTAAATGGAAACTAATAATGATATTATTATCTATGCAATGTTTTTCATTGATAATAAAAAAACCCAAAACCAATCTTTATTGATACATCACTATTTAATAAATGAAGAATTACAAAACAATATCATTAATAACTTTAATGATAATAAAAATAATATCACATGGTACTTGATAAGCGATTCTTATTTTTCAAATGATGATTTTTTTCAAATGATAGATGAATTAATGGATAGTGATATATACATTGGTGAACTAATCGAATAACTACAATTAAATATATACTTTCATAATGAGTAAGTATATAGTGGAAAAGTATGAAACATTTAACAAAAAATACCAAAGACCAAGTAATAGAAATCCTATCTTAATTGATAAAAATGGATTGAAGATTGTTTATGATGATGGTAAATATGAACTACACATTATCTAAAGACTAATGTGTTTCAGGTTTCATAGACTCGTCTAATGACAACGCCTCCACCTGTTTTTGTTTAATGTCCGACTCAGCCCCTGAACCAGACAGTATTT
>ERZ869929.1169-NODE-1169-length-9940-cov-61.192919_pt1 | contig 9940 bp, 15 predicted proteins | sample MGYA00579312_ERZ869929 | MGnify/ENA primary metagenome ERZ869929 (study PRJEB32216, sample SAMN09231818) | wastewater metagenome | place: USA: Maryland | collected 2016-08-09 | study: EMG produced TPA metagenomics assembly of the PRJNA472060 data set (Reclaimed...
AGCAAAGGTATAACACTAATATCCGAATCACAATAAGCTGCCATGTAACGGTCAGGCATTGACATTTGATAAATAGTAGATTCAAATCGTAATGCTTGAGTAAAAGCCGAAGCCATCACATCCCAAACTGGTTTTGACCTTTCGCTATACCCCGCCATAACCGTCTTAACCTTGCACCTCAAATCAAAGTCCGACCATACACGATTCATAGGGTTGCGCAATATGGATATATCTTGAGCGTGCGTATCACTACCTGACCAAAATAACCTTACCCTATCTGATTCGTGTTTATGCGGCATGAATTGACCGTCTCCGTATGGCAAACCATTAGGTAAAATATAAACGTTTTTATTATGCTTGTAAACCTCAGCCGCTAACCTCTCATGTGTTACCGTGCAAATATCAGCTATCTCAATGTAGCTTACAATCTGCTCTCCAATTTTGTTTTGATGGTAATGGTCTGCTAAATTGTGATGCGGATCTAATACCCAATGATCATCATTATCAACTATTAATTTAAACCCGTATTTTTCACGCAACTTAACCATCCGTTCCGCTGGAAACGCAACACTACGATTCATAACAACAACATCCCAATGTTTACGGCTTAGTGTTTCTTCGTCTATGATGTTGGTTATAAGTACTGAATCATTTGGCTTATCCTGCATCATGTAAGTAAGCGGCATGATTATTCTATGATACCCTACACCTGAATTGGTTGACGATAATGCTAATATGTTCATTTGCGGCGTTTCTGTTTGGTTTGTGTTGGGTAAGGTTGTGGTTCGGGCTGCGACTTCACCCCATCCCACCAGGTTCCCAGCCTTTGCATGAACTTAATAACACATGACGGACACCATGTAGTTAATGGGTAATGTGCAACATTACGTTCGTATATTTCATGCAGCTTACTCAAGTCATAAACCTGCTGCACCCAACCGTCTTTAGCGGTTAACATATGTCCCTCATTAGCTTGAAGTACTTGTCTATCTTGTTCGGTTATTTCCATTTGTCTAGTAATTTTTGAATGATTGCAGCACTACACCCAGCCAACGCGCCGAAAAACGCATTTAGAGCCACATAATGCGGCAGTAAAGAAAAAAGGATATAAACCCACACAGAAAGGCATAGAGGACAATTAAACGGCTTAAAATTTATTTTAAGCGTATTATGCAAATTAGCAAACACAATCAGGTAGATTGCGGTTGTTGTGGCTGCTGCTGCTGTAAGTAGTTCTTGCATCGTTCTTTTGCTATTTGTAGTGTTCGTGTAACTGTTTTGTAAGGTATCTGTGTAGCTTGTGAAAGTTTGAGGGCATTTGAGTTAAAAGTGAAAACGTAATGGTAAAGCATATCTCGTTCGTAAAGTCCCTCTCTAGTCGTTCCAAATACTTCATCCAGGTTTAACTCAGGCGGTTCGGGCGGTCGTTCTTCGTCAGGATCAAAGCAACCGCTAAATAGTTTCTCGTGTCCGTCTGTTGGTACAAAGTTTCTAAACATATACCAGAACTTTGAACTGTCTGACTTAATTAGGTTTAGCATAACCCGAACAATAAACCATTTCAAAAAACCTTTCTCGTGAGCGTCAGTTATCCAATCTTCGCCTTTCTCTAGTACTACCAAGAAAACCTCTTGCTTTAAATCTTCTCTTAAATCTTCTGGGTGCATCTTTGACAAAGCATCTATTAGCCATGTTGCGGTATAGTAGGAATTAATTATTGCGTGTACGTTCACGTTGGCTAATTTACAACTATTTTCTTAGTCATAAGTACTTTAAGAAAAATTTAACGTTTCTATTTGGGTATATGTTTTGTCTGTTTGCATTTGGTGCATTGTTTCATAGTTGATAGTTTTTACTAAAATTTTGCGCCGTCAGGCGAGGCAAAATTTCTCTTTTATTTTTCTTTTATTTATTTTCCTTTCCTTTAATGCTATAACCTTGTTATCTTTCAGTTATAACCATGTTATAACGGTGTTAGTCAGCTTCTCCAATATATTCATATTGACGAGTGTATGTATTATAAAAATACTTTATCCCACCTATTTTCCCGTTCCAGCTAAATCTTACCTTCTGAATATGAATTTGAACGTTATTGTTTTCATTATCACGATAAACGGTAAAACCATTGTCTGTTTTGTTGTAAAAATGCGCGCTTCCAGAGATAGAATAAAGGGTAGGTATTTCATAAACGTTTCCTACTTTTTGAAGCTTTGCAGGGTGAGCAATAATAAAAATATGTATTCCTAATTTCATTGCAGCAACTTTAATCTTTGTTAAAGCTTCGCTAATGTATTGCGTTTCTGTCTGTCCATTTGGTATTTTATGCTCAATATAATTCCACGGATCAATCAATAAACCGTTAATGCCTTTTCTTGCCACTAATTCGGCTGTTTTAGCCAATATTCCTTCTATTGTAGTATCTGTATCGTTTGGACTAATAAAGTAGAAATTTGAGCCTATAAATGGCAAAACAAATGATAGTTCAGATTCTGTCATTCTGTGCATATGGTCTTTACGGAAATCAAATGCCTTCCCCGTTAATTTTTCTGCTAATTTGGTAGCGTGTAATGCAGATGGGGTGTTTTCAAAACTACAAATCGCCCATTTCCAATCTGATTTTGCCGCCGTAGTTGCCATAATGTAGTCAACAAATTCACTTTTGCCGCTTCCAGGTGCGCCAGTAACGATTGTCATTTGACCGTCTGATAGTCTTAAATATTCGCTAAAACCTTCTATTTCAACTTCAGTTCCTTTTGGATAACCATTATTGTAAAAATTTAACACATCGTTTGCAATATCTTCATGCGGCACTATACCGTCAATGGGAAAGTCTTTTGCATTTACGATTGTTTCTAAAACAGTTTCTTTACCGTATTTAACAAGAATATCGTTAATGTCTTTGCATTCTTTTGGGTATTCTATGTATGTGCATTTTTCTTTTCCGAACCGCCTTACTAATTCAGCCTTTAATCTTTCACCTGCTTCATCTGCATCAACTGCTATTATAATCTTTTCCTTATCGTGAAAATACTCAAAGGAATTATCTAAGTATTTAAGGTTTACATTTCCGCTAACGTTTGCGCCGTTTGGGACACTGACTACGTTGTATATGCCAGATTCATGCATTGAAAGGCAGTCCATTTCACCTTCTACAATTATTGCCGTCTTTTCATCTTTAATTGCATCTAAGTTGTAAAATATTAGTTCTGCATCTTTTTCAAGCTTAAAGTCCTTTTGTGCTGCCCGGTACTTAATATTTACCAATTCACCATTACGATAATAGTTAAAACATATGGCAGTTGTTTCTTTATTAGCTTTTGGCATCCATTCAATAGATTGCGTAATATTAAACCTTAGTAATGTGTTGTTAGATATTCCCCTGCTTTCAAACCATTGTATTAATTTAGGTTCAATCTTTTCTAATCTTTGTACTGGTTTTTTATATTCTTTATTCACTTGATCTAATTCATAATTATAATAATTAGCAACCTTTTTAACAGCGTCAATAAAACTTATATTTTCAGTTTCTTTAATTAATGAAAATATATCGCCGCTTTTGCCGCAACCAAAACACTTGTATCTATTGTTTTCTTTTGGTACTGTAAAGGATGCAGACTTTTCATTATGGAAAGGACATAAAGCTAAATGATTGCCGCTTTTTTGTTTTGTTGCAATAAAGTCCGTAATCTTTGCAATTCTCTTTAGATCCTGTATTGATTCACTGTTAAACATTATTGAACAAATTTAAAAGGTTTGTCTTTCTTATCGTATCTATTTTTCATTCCAATTTTACCTGCTTCTGATAGCCTTTTTTTAGTATCAATATACTTTTCCATATTACGAATAAGCCTTTCGCTAAAAAACTGTTGTTCATCAACTACAAACAATTCATAGTTATTTATAACAGTTTCAACTTTTTCCTTACTAATGTTTAAGCTAAAAGCAATGTCATCTATTGCATCAATCGGTAGTTTATAATCTGGAGTATCCCTAAGCATTTCTATTAAGCACCAATAAAGACCGTAACCTTCTAAACCTAACTGTCTGCGAAGCTTTATAATTTTAACATCGTTTCTTGCATTGCTGTCATGCGAAAAGTAATAAGATTCTTTTTCTTTCATAAAACAAAAATACCTCTACGGGTTCAGGCGGGCAGGCCATCCCCCAAAGAGGTATAAAATAGTTCTTAATGTAGTCTGCCCACTACCTTACAAATTTACGAATTATTTACAATACTGTCATACAATTCAAAGAATTGATCCGGATTACTTACAAACTCGTAAATACCGCCGCTTTTACGTTCCTTTTCTTGCTCTTTTAACTGATATTCAGAAGGTCTATCTTTGCCTACCTTAATTTCTATTTGAACAGCACGGCCTTTAATGGTTGCCCCAATATCCGCAGTCCCCTTCCTTGTAGTTCCGTATATCCATCTCCCGCCAACTTGCCTACCTGTTGTACTTATTCTCGTTGCTCTGTAACCCATCCAATTAATGTAGTTACAGATAAATTGCGTAAGACCGTTTGCTGTTTGAACTTTAGGTAACGCAGGATTGCAATAATGGCCATCTTTTACAACTGATGGGGTACGCTCTATTGTGTGTTTATAATGCGCTTCGTAGTATCTTTCCTTCCAGGTCATGTTTGTTTTGTTTAGCGTTTAAATATGCGTTAATAGCATCTTGCTTTTTCCTAAAATACCCTAAATGGTATCTTTTTTTATTAATCATAATAACTGCCCGATATGATAACCGGGCAGGAATGTATACTGGATTCATTAGAATAACGCGGTTTGTTTTTTAGATTCTACACATGAAGAAAGGTTCTTTTTTGCTAAATCAAAATATGATTCTTTTAACTCAAAACCTATACCTTTTCTACACATTTTAACTGCCTGATATACTTCGCTGCCAATGCCCATAAACGGAGTAAATACAGTATCTCCTTTGTTGCTATAAAGATGTATTAATCTTTCAATGGTATCAAGCTGTAATGGGCAAATATGTTTTTCGTCTTTCTCATCCCTTGCATTCCTATAACCTTGTAATGTATTGCCGTAATCAATATCCATCCAAACCGGTGAAGCATATTTCTGCCATAAGTCAACTGGGATATCGGTATTAGTTACTGGATTTGCTCTTTCGCCATCCTTACGAAATATCATTACATAATCAGGAATACCAACGCGGCTCATTGTGCTATCTTTTTTTACCTGCTTATGTAGTAACCCTAATGCTTTTGTCCTTTGCATTTCAACTACTGGATCTTTCCAAATGGTTACCCTTGATGCATAAACAAAACCAGCTTCTTCAAACGCCTTTAATATCATGCCGCTAAAATCACGCAAACCAATAAAACCTTCCTTCCCCTTTTGGATAGGCAAGTCCATGCAATGCACAGCTACATTTCTACCTTGCATCATCACGCGGTATAATTCACGAATAAGAAACCCAAACTGAATTAAAAACTCATTATAATCTTTGCTATTACCCATATCCTCAACATGACTAGAGTATGTGTATAATTCAGCAAATGGTGGGCTAAATACAGATAGGCCAATACTTTCATTTGGCAAGTCTTTTATAAGCTGCACACAATCTCCGCGCTTAATCATATACTGGTCGTTTGATTCTGTTTCTGTATCGTAGTTTCCGGCTGTCATTAGATGGCCGTTTAGGTTTTCATTTATTGCTTTTGCCATTTCATCTTGCATAATTTCAAATTGTTTTTGTTTTTGTTTAATTGATTCATTTACGTTTGCCATTGTATCGGTAGTAATCAAATGAATATTAACTTCATTCTTTTGCCCGAAACGGTAAGATCGCCTAATTGCCTGATATAATCCCTCAAAACTAAAATCTAATGAAGCAAATATCTGGTTTCGGCAGTTTTGGTAATTCATTCCAAATGAGGCTATTTTAGTCTTTGTTATTAGTATTCTAAATTCATTGTTTGCAAATCCTAATAATTTAGATTCTTTCCATTCGTTACTATCGGAACCTTTAACTTCAATAGCTTCTGGCAATAATCTTCTTAATTCTTCTCCTTCTTCATTTTGCTTTACCCAAATAATAAAGTTTTCATCTGGCCTTTGGTTTACTATTTCAACTACCCTTTCAATCCTTTCATTTTTTGTTAGCCTAAGTTCCTGATTGAAATTAGTGGCTGAAATAATAGCATCATTAAATAATTGGCCATTGTTTCTATTTGGTGTTTTAATTTGATGGTCTATTATGTTTAAAGACGGTAAAGCGTATCCTTGCATTTCAAAACCTATATCTTGTGGCTTATTAAGCATTATTGCCCATGTGCCAATAAATTGGTAAAATAATTTAACAGAATGGCCTTTTAATCTCCATTTTGCCGTTTCTCCGCCATCATGAACAAAGTACATAGCTAACATCTGATTGCGGCTCATTACGTCTAAAAATTCCGAATGATTGCCTAACTCCATTGGATCGTTAGGTGATGGTGTAGCCGTACACGCTAATTTGTAAGGAGTATTTTTAAACTTATCAATGATTGCGTTTTTAGTAGCACCTTCAAAGTTTTTCAAAATAGAAGATTCATCCAATACAATACCAGAAAATACAGAACAATCAATATTATCTAATTGCTCATAGTTTTCTACTTGTATATTATCTAATGGGATGCCGAACTGTTTAGCCTGTTCAATCGTTTGAGCCTTTACAGCCAATGGTGCTAAAATTAATACTTTGCATTTTGTTTCAAGAGTTACGCGGTATGCCCATTCAAGCTGCATAAAAGTTTTACCTAATCCGCAATCGGCAAATATTGCGTATTTACCAGCTTTTAACGCTCGTTTGACAATAAATTCTTGAAATGGGAATAGCTTGTCATTTAACTTTTCGCATACAAAACCAGACTGCATTACTTGCCGCTGTTTTGATTGTAAGAATTCCTGATAATTCATGTGTTTTTGGTTTTAATTATAAATAATATCTTATTATCTCTCTCCTTTTAAACAAATCATCCAACCGCTTTATGTCGCGTACTTTGCCATGCGCTATTATTAGCTTCTGCATTTTAAGTATCATTGGATTAATGCGCTGCAATAATCGCCAGGCGCGTAAGGATTTATTCATGTTTGATTTCAATGTAGTAGGTTGCATACGGGTTTTGTTTTGCTGCGTTTTCAGTTTGGGTATATAGTTTGCGGATAGTATCGCGCCTATCTTTGGCAGCATATTGTCCGCGTGAACTAAGTATAACCCTGCGCTGAATAACATTGTTTTCGTAAATATAGGCAACTTTATGACTATACGGCTTAATTGTTGACATAGTTCTTTACTTTATTTTCTACGATTTCCGCTTTAGCCGCGTATGCTTCTGAACTAAGTAACTGGTAATGTCGTTTAACCGATTCCGATACAGCCGAATGGTCTTTAACGCAGGTCATTTTGCCAATCGTTCCTTTGCTTAAATTTGTGTAATTAGCCAACATAGCACGAAGGCAATGCTTTGCTTCTGACCGTCTGATTGTGTCTTTACCATCTGTTTTAAACATCGGATCAACTTTAAACGCATCCCAAACAAAGAACCGAAATAACTCTACTATCTTACTGTCATCATTTGACTGTTCAATATATTGCCGCGTAACTTGTTCAAAGTGCCTTAGTGCGTGTTGGTAGGTGCGGTGGTCTATTTGTAAATCCATTGGCGAGTTTTATCTGGGTTTTCTTTGCCTAACACTAAAGATACTTCTGGAACGGAATTTTCTTTCTTATACTTTTCTTCTGGGATCAATTCGCCATTAACTAAATAATAACCTTTGCCGTTCTTTATTACATACGTTCCAAATCTAGTATTATAACATCTGCGGATGTATTCGCCTATTGGCATTGAGTAGGGTGATTTTGTCATGTTAAAAGGTGTAGAGGATTAACCGCCTCTACTCGGTTGTTAGGTTAAAATGGGAGCCCGTCCGGTTCGTCATTACTTGCCGCAGGTGCAGCATCTTTCTTTGGCGCAAGTGTTACTTTGCCATCCGTCCAAATGACCTGACCGTTACCGTAATAGGTTTTAGCGGCTTTGGCTTCGCGTTCCTCTTTACTTTGTGATTTACTAATAACAACGTTCTGTTGGTACTGGTTTGCCTCATCGTTTACTGCAATCGTTACTGCTATGCCTTTGTCGGCAGCGTTTAACATTTCTTGTAGTTTTGCCTTAGTAAAATAGGCTGAAATAAGTGTAGCCATAATTATAATCACCGATTTAGGTTCGGCAACCTTAAGATTTAAATTTCGTTTATTGCATCCAAATATTCCGCCCTAATCTTTAGGAAATTTATCTTTGGTAGCCTATTCCAAACAGCCGCCACCGATTCACGGCAAGGCGGTGTTGGGTAGGCTGGTGTTGCGATTTCCTTTATAGACTGTTTCAGAAGTTTCTTAACATCATCATTCAACTTCATGCCATAGATACGTTTGACGTGCCAAATCTCACGCTCAATAGCACACCTATATTCCTTTGCCAATTCCATATTGGTTTCCAATACCAAAGCGATTGCTTGTTTAGAAGTCATAGTTGGCGTGTGTTTTAGTGTATGATGGATTTTCCCAATAGCGTTCACCATAGAGTTCAATGCATAACGCTTCGTGCCGTTGCTCTAATTCACGATTCCATTTTTTCATAGCTAATCGCTGTTCGCGCGTTTCGCAAGCACTACCCGTTGGTTCTGGGTAGTGTTCGCGGTTATGCGTGTCAATGTGATGATCTGGTGAAGGGTATGTCATTGTTATTGGTTTTGAATTGTGATTGGGTCGTTGTAGTCAAATAAGTCCTCTATAACCCATTTTTTATAAAAATGAGGTTTATCACCTACCGCATCGTTTAATTGAAACCCAATACTATCCGATGTCATAAATATTATCCTGCCTCCTTTAGACATCATCAACTTCGGGAACGGCTTATCTTGCTGCGTTTTTTCAGTTGCGCCCAACGTTACTTTGATTGCCATTGTTATTGGTTTTGATTATTAGTTAATTCAATCTTCTTATCCTTGCAGAACTGTATTACTTCCTTATTCTTCTGTAATTCAGGAGGCAATGCCTTGAATATAATTCCGATTGCATCTACTGTAACTGCTTCGTTAATCATGTGTAATGCTTGTTCGGGTGTGGCAACCTCTACAACTTCGGCTTGTGCATCTTCGGTAATTGGTGCTGTTATTTCTTCTGGAACATATACTGGGCCAGAAAATACATCAGGAGTGTACCATTTAACCCCATTACTCATTGCACGAGCAAATAACATATTTTTAGGGAACTTGTCTAAATTCTTTGTACCCGCTTTCTTAGCATCTGCAATGGTAAAGGTGCTGTTTCCAATCTTTTCCTTGCCCTGGTAGAAGTCAATACTGCATACCTGTTCGGTTGATTCTACTACACGGTAATCGTATTTATTACTACCCTTTACACAAGATGCCATTACACCTGCGCCTATAGTCGGCTTACCTTGAATGATATGGATACCTGACATAGCAGCAAATGGCGGGATGCCAATTTCTTGTCCTGCTTGTATCTTAACGATAGCTTGTGCTGCCGTCTTAACATCTGGGAACATTCCTGATTCCGCAAAGGCTTTGCCGATGCTCATAATTTCCGTGGTTGTTGACTTTTGAATTTGCATTGTATCTGTGTTTAAAGGTTTTTATTTAATTCAATCCATTTCTTTGCGGTATCATAAGCTATAACACGAAGATTGCTTTTAACGCTACCATTATTCGGGAACTCGTCATTGTTATTCCAAAAGTCCGCATCCCATTCAGCAACGCTTCTGTCATGGCATCCCATTTTAACGCGACATTCTCCTGTTTCTAAAATGTAGGGGATAGCAGTGTATTGGTATATTCCCGTAAAAACTGCAAATGTTTTTACCTTGCCTTTACCCAAGTCAGCACCACGCAAGTCAGCACCAC
>ERZ869929.1171-NODE-1171-length-9928-cov-6.126709_pt1 | contig 9928 bp, 11 predicted proteins | sample MGYA00579312_ERZ869929 | MGnify/ENA primary metagenome ERZ869929 (study PRJEB32216, sample SAMN09231818) | wastewater metagenome | place: USA: Maryland | collected 2016-08-09 | study: EMG produced TPA metagenomics assembly of the PRJNA472060 data set (Reclaimed...
AGCGGTCCATTCTTTCGCACGCGGTTTATTGCCGCGATTGTTTTCGTAAACAAATTTCTGCTTCACCGCGTCTGGCGTTCGACCAAGAGCGTCTGCAATTTCTTTGTAGCTGAGACCGTTTGCGAGCATCTGTTTAGCTCGTGCAAAGTCGGCTTTCCAGGGTTGTGTTCCGCAAATCATTCTTTGTCCTCCCGGCTGTGCTGCATAAGGTCAGAACGATAAACGTACGCTGGGTTGCGTCCGTATTCAGGTTGCACTAGGACGAATGGAGATGAGGTGTCTCGCACTGGCTCCAAAATCCATCCCGTCAGCCAGCCGCCATCGGGTCCAATCCACTTCACCAGCGGCCCGGTAGGTTTCAGGTCAATTTGCACGCTCGTTCTCCTTGGTTAGTGTTTTTCCGGTTGGGATTGAACACGTTGGTTCAGCGACGTAAACCACCAGCCCGCAGAACTCGCATTTCACAAGTCGGTTAATCGCGTCGCCGTCAATTCGGTTTCTCTGCTCGCAGGTGGGGCACTTAAAGAAAGTTATCTCCTCGACGTATCCGGTTGCTGTTGGGTGTTTCACTTCATCCTCCCGCTAATTTTTCGCCATCAAAACCAGATACAGCCTGGCGACAATCGCCGGCAGGTCTTCGAGCCTCACAATGGCCACCCACGGCCTCTTGTTCGACCGATGGAGCACCACGGGCATTTTGTCGCCCGCGTCGTCCTGCGCTTGCTGTAGGGCCTCCCAGAGCCTCAGGCACTCGGTTCGCTTGACTTCCAGGTGTACCCCTGGCAGGTCGGCCACGATGTCTGGGGAGTCCGTCCCGCCGCTGAACTGCTGCCCCCGGCGCGCCTCCACGCCAAACAGGCGGGCGATTTCCTTGCTGGCTTCCAGTTCGCCGCGATTGCCTTTTTGTTTTGACATCTTGCCCATAGACATTACCCCTCTTGCTGGTGGTTTTGTAAATTGTGCGTGCGTATAGAAGAAAGAGATAAATTGTATTGATTTAAGACTATCTAATCCCTAAGGCTACACGAATTCACGAATTTCGTAAGTTGTTTTCTGCAAACGATTTAGTGTTTGTAAATCCGTGTAAATCGACTTGTGATATATGTGCGACTCATTTTTCAACCCCTCCAAAATAGGGGCAATTCATTCAACACGCCTGCGGCGCTTCTCCACGATCCTTTTGTAGACCGTCACGGGCTTGGTTTGAGTCGGTATTTCCTCCGCCTCAACTAGTCCGGTATCGATCAACTCGGTGATGGCTTCAGCCCGCTCCCGGTGCTTGAGCCAGCGCGTTTTTTGTGTCAATTCGTTGCGGGTAATTTGATTTCCGATCGCGCGTAACACCTTCAGTTTGGTCGCTTCCCAGGGTGTTTCGCTCACGTACTCAAACGCCCTCCGCAGCATCGATCGACAGCAAAAATTGGAAAACGCAATTGCCCGCTCCACATCGTCAATTTCGATCTGCGGAATGGGCCTTCCCGGCCCCATGCGGGACGCCGCGAACAGCAAGGCGAGTTTAGAAACCCGCTCGGTGGATCGCGTCCAAATGGCCTGCTCGATTTCTTCGTCGCCTTGGGCACGGCGGCTGATTTCCAGGGCCTGCGCCTGCTGCCTGGCCGCGGCTTCGTCGGTGGTCGTGATGGCCAGCGGCTGGGGGTTCGAGAGCGCCGCTAGATTGCCGTGATCTCCAGGCACGTAATCGCCCCACCATCGCACCCATTCGAGGATATGGCGGGGAACCGGCTGTTCCGTGACATCCGGCCGCATTGGCACGTATCCAGCCTGCAAGGCGATCAGACGCCCAACAAACCCGCCGTTAAGCGACTTCTTAGAAAGGCTGGACCAGAAGCCAGACGGCGTGCAGGTACCGTATACAACGGCATGCGGCTGCCAGATTCTCACTACGTTTTTACGATTTACCACCGCATCTGATACATAAATAGAATCCGATGTGGTGTAAAGTTGCAGCATCTTGGCAATCCACTGGGCCAGATGCGGCGACTGCTTGGCGTTGCCAGCCGCTTCCATCAGGTCGGACATTTCGTCCAGTTGAAACAGAATCGCCGGCTGTTCGGCTACGGCGGTTACGAACCCGGAAGCCGAGCCGATGCCCTCGCTGCCGATCATTTTTTCCGTCTCGGCGGAGGCGCTGGCAAGAATCTGCTTATTCAGCTTCCGCGCGTGATCCTTTCCCGAGCCGGACGGCGCCGGGCAAACGATGTAAAGGTTGGTTCTAGTCCCCTGCCGGTCTTTGATCTTTCGCCCTGTGAGCACGGCCAAGAGGGCGAGAGCACCGCAAAAGGCCAGTTCCGGTTGCGGGTGGCGTGCCGTTGCCAAGTTGTGCTTCACCACCTCATCGATCAACCCTGGCACGCAGAGCAGTTCGTGGGGGATGGTGATCGACGGTTCCGGGGACGGTTCGGCGGGGATCGCGGGTTCGGACTTCGGTTCCAACAAATGCCGCAAATCAACCGGCGTTTCCGTCCGCTCATCGCCCACCAGCCAGCCGCGCGGGCCAGGCTGCTTATCCGCTTCCGTCAATTTTCGGAATAGCCGCCGGTCGTCCCACGGCGGTTCGCAGGTGCTGTTCCACTCGCTGAAGTAGGGCGCTGCCTTCTCTGGGGAGAGCCCCCAGCCCAAAACCAGCTTGCACGCAGCGGCAAATGTCGCCTTGTCACCGCCGCTATTTTCAATCGCCGGCGGGACGCTCCGCATATAGGCACGGATGCGTTCGCTGTGATCGCCTTCCGGCATGGGCGCGGGGGCGATTGCTCGAGCCTTCGGCGGGTTCATCCTGGCGAAAAGCCAGTCAATCCCCTCCTGGCAATCGACGATTTCGGCCGGCGACTCGGGGTAATGCTCGCCGGTGAAGGCGAAATAACGCCCCTGCGAATAGGCTTCTATCGCCGGTTGCTTCTCGCTTCGGGGGGCGTCCAGCAGTTCCTTTTTGAACGCTTTTGGCAGTTCGCCACCTGCCCAAATCTTGATCCCCGTCCCGCTGGGAGAGTATTCGGCATAGCTGGGAATGCGCTCGAGCACCTCGAGCGCCCACGGCATGATTTCGCCTCCGACGATGCAGCCGTCTAGGTCGATGCCGACAAGCCCCCCGCCAGCGGCAAAGACGAACCCCAGGCTGCCGCCTGTCGCCTGCGCGGCTTCGAGCGTTGTCCAGGTGGTGGGGTCGTTCGATTTCGCCGCGCAGCCGGTTCGCGCGTCGATGGGCAGCTTTCGCCCTTCGCTCGTCAGACGCCAATTAATCCACTGGCGCAGGCCGGCAATCCGTTCCGGTATGTTCATGGGTGGGGCGTCTTCTATTTCCGTTCGTTGTGCTCAAACCTTGCACTAATGGCTTCAATTGCTGCGGCGGCGGTATCATCTCTGGAGCAGCCATCGCAGCCGCCGTCTCTTTTTTCGTGGCAAAGGCAGCCAGGAAAGGAATAAAACCTCCTCTCGTGCAAATAATCACAATTCAAAACAACCGAACCGTCTGTCCCTTTCCATCCGCTAGAAAGAGTTGCATATGCCCTCGGTGCCGGAGCACCGACCAAAAGAACGCAGTTTTTCCCGGTGCCAATTACCAACCGCCGGCACTTCCTAAATTCAAGCCGAGTAAACTCAGTCGGCTTCACTTCGCACCAGTGCTGAACATCTGGCAGCCAGAAATCTGGAAGATATGGCCCGAGCCGCCCAAGCAAAAAACCTTCCGGCTCATATTCCCATCGCAAGCCAACGGCGTCGAAATAGACCGCCCACCTCGCTTCCAACCGACTGCGGAAGCGGTAGCCCTTGTATCGCGTCTCGATTGCTTTGAACGTATTCATTAAAACGGCGCCTCCTCTAGCGCTTCCGCCTGCAAACAGGCGATAATTTCCGCTTCGTGCCTGTCAAGCAGCAAAACCTGCTCGGCGTTCGGCTCGCCCCATACTTTCAGGTATGAATTCCACAGGGAAAGCTCGATTCCAGCCGCCTTGAGATCAGCAATAACCCGTCGCCCGTTGTCGTTCGGTTCCGGTTCGTATTCGGGAATCTCTTCCAGTTCTACAGACTGGATTCGCTGAAACTTGCCGTCTTGAATCGTGGTAATCTCAGAGGCGCCAGCTACCCACCGTTCGCAGCCGTACAGAGCTTCCTCAACACCTTTGGGAATCGGGGCCTTGCTGCGAGCCTTCCACCAAAGGACCGCTTTTGTTCTGGCGTATCCCTCATGGTCAAAGCAAACCCATTCGCTGATCGTGTCGGGAACATTCCCGCCGGAGTAACAGAGATAATCCACGCGGAGCGTGTCGGGTCCGTCGCCAGATTTCTTTTTGTGCCTGGAATAGCGGATTTCCTCAACCGTGCGACGAACAGGCAGTGATAAAATGGAGTCATTACCGGCCTTCGCTTCGTGCCGAGGCCCTGGGTCTGGAAACCTAAAGCCGCAGTCCTGGCAGTCACGAACTCCAGCCGGCTGCATCGTGTCGCAAGCTGGGCAGGTCTTTTCTGGTGCCTCGCCTGTTCCGCTTCCAGCGGGCTTGGTGATCTCGCCGTAAGAATCGCTGTCTAAAGGCCCGTGCCGCTTCACGTTTTCGCCGAAGTCGAGAATCAAGCAGTTTTCTTTTTCCGGGTGCAGGCGGAAACCTCGCCCGCAAATCTGGGCGAACAGTCCAGCCGATTGCGTGGCCCGCAGAACCGCAATTGCATCGACGCAAGGGGCATCGAAGCCAGTCGTCAAAACATCCACGTTCACCAAGCATTTAAGCTCGCGGTTTTTGAACCTTGCGAGCGTGCTAGCCCTTTCAAGAAAACCCGTCTCGCCAGTGACAACTTCCGCGTCTGGGATTCGCTCGGCGATGTGCTTTGCGTGTTGGATGCCAGAAGAGAAAATAAGCACCGACTTGCGGTTGGCCGTCTTACTTAGAATCTCCCGGCAAGCGGCGTCAACAAGTTCTGAGTAGTCGAACGCCTGCTGCATTGCCGATTCGACAAACTCGCCGCCACGAATGGCAATGTGCGATGTGTCAATCTCCGACTCCGCCGCCTCGCTGGTAATCGGGCAAAGGAAACCATCGGCAATAAGCCTAGGAATTTTCGCTTCGTAACTGATGGCGGCAAAAATCTCGCTCTTGCCGTAGATGCGGCCAGAGTCCAAGCGGTAAGGCGTCGCCGTCAGTCCGACGCAGAAAACGCCGCGATTGATCTCCGCCAGTTCCGCTAAGAATTGCCTGTACATCCCTGCATCATGCGACGGCACAAGGTGCGATTCGTCAATCAGCACCAGGTGGCGCCGCCCGAAGTGTGCAGCCTTGTTGTAAACGCTCTGGATGCCAGCGCAAATTACGTCGCTGTCAATGTCACGCAAACGCAGGCCAGCAGAGTTAATGCCGACCGGAATACCAGCGGAACGCATCTTCTCCGCGTTTTGAGTTAGCAACTCCTTGCGGTGGGCCAAGACGATAACCCGCCCGTTGGCTGCAACCGCCTTTTGAGCAAGGCCCGCAATTACGTGCGACTTTCCGGCGCCTGTTGGGAGAACAATAACCGGATTGGTTTTGGCTTCGCACAAGTGGCGCCAAGTGGCGTCGATTGCTTCGGATTGATACCAACGGAGGGACATTAAAAAGCCCTCCTTTGCACCAACCGTTTCGGCTTCTCAATCAGCCGCGTTTTGTCCAGTTCGTCGCGGATTCTTTCCTGAATCAGTTCGCCGTAACTTGGGTTAAGTTCGCAGGCGATTGTCTGGCGCCCGTGGGCAATGGCGACCTGGGCGACCGTCCCGCTTCCAGCAAATGGGTCAAGGACGGTCCCGCCTTCGGGACAACCAGCGAGAATGCACGGCTCTACCAAGTCGGACGGCATCACCGCGAAATGGGCGCCGCTGTAGGGTTGAGTTGAAACGGTCCAGACGGAGCGGCGGTTGCGAGTGTCGCGGGCGCCGACAGATGCCAAACCCGATTGCTGCGACGCCGATTCAGTGGCGTAAACACCGGCCTGCTGATACTTGTGACCTACGTTCCCCGGATCGCGCCCGGTTGCTTGCTCGCTCACCGCCTCCGCATCGTAGAAATACTTTGCCGACTTACTCAACAAGAAGATATATTCGTGAGCCTTCGTGCAGCGGTCAGTAACGCTCTCCGGCATCGGGTTTGGTTTGTGCCAGATGATGTCTTGGCGGAGATACCAACCATCCGCCTGGAGGGCGAAGGCGACGCGCCAGGGGATGCCGCAGAGGTCTTTGGGCTTGAGGCCAGTGGGGATGCCGTGGCCCTTGCTGGTCATCGCCCCCATCCGCTTCGCGCTGCCTTGGATGCTGTTGGTACCGCCCGTGTTCGACGACGCGGCGTAACTATCCCCCAAATTCAGCCACAGCGTGCCATCCTTCCGCAGCACCCGCCGCACTTCGCGGAAAACTTCCACCATCTTGGCGACGTAGGCTTCTGGCGTGGATTCAAGGCCAATCTGCCCATCGTGGCCGTAGTCGCGCAGGCCCCAGTAAGGCGGCGAAGTCACGCAGCAGTGGACGCATTCATCGGGGAGCGTGCGGAGCGATTCCAGACAATCGCCGATAAGCAGGCGTATGCTGCCGTCTTCGGTTGAAAATTCGTCTCTAGCAAGGCTTCCTGCCACTGGCTTACGCTCCTTCCATAAATGACTTCTGGACAAGTTTCTTTGGCTTCTCAATCAATCTCGTTTTGTCGAGTTCGTCGCGGATGCGGCGCTTGGCAATCTCGAAATACTTTGGTTCGCGCTCGATCCCGATGAAGCGGCGACCCATCTGGACGGCGGCAACGCCGGTTGTTCCGCTGCCCATGTACGGGTCAAGGATCAGCGCGCCATCGGCTACGCCCGTCTTTTCGATGCACCACTTCATCAGGCCGAGCGGCTTTTGTGTGGGGTGCTGCTTTCCCTCGGTCGCAAGCTGTCCGTGCGAGTAGTCGAAGGCGTCCACGGGGCGATCAAGGTTTGTCCATGCAAGCTCACAAACGCTGGTCGAGAAGTTGCGGATGATCTTGTTCCAAACCAGCCACGCCCTGCTGGGCGGGAGCGCAAAGAAGTTCCCGCCCCAAATAATCACGCGGTCGGCAAACGCCGGCAGATCAAGCACCAGTTCCGGCGCCTCTTGGTCCCATGCGAAACCGCCCTTCGCGTCATAGAGCTTTTTCCACCGGCCTGACCCATTGCCGGACAGCTTTTCTGCCATTCCATACGGCGGATCAGTGATCACCGCATCCACCCTCTCCAACCCCGGCAGAATCTCCAAGCAATCGCCCAGCAGCAGGCGGATTGAACCGTCGTCGGTCGTCCATTCGTCTTTGATCGGGCTTCCTGCCATAATCACGCCCCCTCCACAAACGACTTTTGCACCAACCGTTGCGGCTTCTCGATTAGGGCCGTCTTTGCGAGTTCGTCGCGGATGCGTTTTTTCGCAATCTCGAAATACTTCGGTTCCTTCTCGATTCCGATGAAGCGGCGACCGAGGCGGATGCAGGCGACGCCAGTGGTGCCGCTGCCCATGAAGGGGTCGAGGATGGTTTCGCCAGCAAAAGCAGATGCTTTCTTAACCGCGAACTCCATCCACGAAATCGGCTTGGGGCACGGGTGGCCATTAGGCTGCTGCGTTTCAAATGACGTAAAGCCGTTTGGCCGGTGCCCCATTCCGTTAGCCAAATAGGGACAGTTTCCGTAGTACAGAATGGGGTGGCCGGTAATAAATCCCCATCGCCCTAGCCCAGCGCCGGAAGGGCATGACACAAAGCCAATCTCTGCCGGCTTCGGGTAATCGTGGCAAATTCTGGTGCCCGGATAGACCACCGCTCTACCTGCAAACGCATTCATAAAATCAGGGCCGGCCGTTTCACTGTCACCGCCGACATACTTACCACCGTTTCGCTTCGTGTGCTTCGTGGACTTTCCGCAGTAATCCACCCCATAAGGCGGATCCGTCACCACCGCATCAACCTTCTCCAACCCTGGCAGAATCTCCAGGCAATCGCCCAACAGCAGGCGGATTGAACCGCATTCCGTCATCCATTCGTCTTTGATTCCGTTCATACGTCCTCCTAGTAGCAGCAGGCGGAATCGAACCACCGGGCGAACGCCTGAACCATCGCCGCTAAAGTGCCGTGGATAACCCGCCACGGCGTCGGGCTGCTATGAGTCCCGGTCATCCCGATACAAAGCCTCAGGCCGGAATTAGGCTGCCATCACGCCGGGGGAATGCCGTCGCAACCAGGGCGGGTTTATTACCAAGGGTTGCCAACAGCCGCCGGAGCGGAAGCAACCGGAGCGGAAGCCGGCACGGTAGCGCCAACCGGCTTATAAGCCTTGATCTCGTTCCGCTTGCCGAACTCCGGGTCGTCCTTGACCACAACCTTGGCCACAAGGCGTTTCGCGTGCAACTCGCTGCTGTCTTTCGGCGTCAAGACGTTGACGGCCCGGCAGATCGACGAGAGCGAAGCGCGGGCAATTTGCACCGCCTTTTCGTTGGCGTTCCACAAGTTCAGCCGGTCGAACAGCTTGCGGTTTTGAAACTCGCCCGCCGTCACCTGCAATTCGAGGGCAAGGTACTTGCCCTTGCCGTCTTTCGTCGCCTTCGTTTCGCTGGCGACGATAACCACCGGGTATTCGCCAGCCGGGATGCAGTCGAACGCCTGTTGCGGGTCAACTTGCGACGCATCAAAACCACTCAAATCAGCCATGAGCCACCTCCAAAGTCTTAGAAGAACCGTTCACAACCAAACCACCGATATTGCTTGGGGTCGCGTAGTGCGGCCCGATGTATTGCGCGTAAGCGTTCCAGTTCATTTCCAATTCGTCCGGCAAGTTCAGCCGGTTTTTTGCTTCCGCCGAAGCTGAATGGGTTGTGCGGATATACCGCTCCTTGCCACCGATGCCGATGTTTCGTTCTTTGCCGTAGCCCATTTCCTCTTTCGAGGTAAAGACGCGGAAGCAGGCAAAAAGAACCTCGTCGGCCCACTCGGCAACCATGCCTGAGATCGACTTGTGAACGTCGATTAAATGCCGGCTGTAACTCTGCGTTTCTGGGTCTTCCACTCGCTCAACCTTGGCGTGCGCCAAGAGAATCACACCGCGACCGTTGGCGATAGCACCGTCAAAGACGCGGAGTAGCTTTCCCATCTCGACCGTCGCACGGTCGTGACCTTTGCCGAAACTCAACTTGCCGTCGCTGATCGCGTTGACGCCAGCCTGCTGGCAAATGTCCGCATGAATCAGCTTTTCGGCCCAGTCGAGGGTGTCAACGCAGATTGTCTTAAAGTCGTTCTGGCCTTCGGCCAATTGCAAGCAGGTAGAATAAAGACTGCCCCAGTCGTGCATTCGCGGGGTACGCTCGCAATCCAAGTCGTCCAGCCCGCCTTCAACGTCCACGAAAACGGGCTTTGGGGCCTGATTCGCCCAGGTCGATTTCCCCACCCCATGCTGCCCGTAGAGCAGAATCTTTCGCGGCCTTGGCCGCTTGCCTTTGATGATGTTCATCGGCTACCAACCTTTCTTCCAGTTTTGAGTTCACGAACAAACAACACGCCATCGCTTTTAATTTGGATGCCAATCGTCTGATCGGCTGTAAATCGCAGCAGCTCGCCGTCATATTTGCGGAAGCAACAGCATCTTCCGTGCGATATGGGGCAATCATTGGTATTTCCTCAGTGCTAAACTAAGCGTGTATTGCGTGCAGCGGTACGTTTTCGCAATCCGCGTTTGCGACTCACCAGCAGCTAACCGCCGCTGAATCTCCGGCATCCGTGCGGACCACATTGAGCGGGCTTCCTGTTGCCGCCGCTGGTTGCCGCTCTGGTCGTGGCGGTGCATCACGACGATTTCTCCTTTTGGTGCCTGCGTGGTGCTCCCATCAAATCGCTATCCGGTATTGGGTGGTTAGCCGTAGCGTTCGCCTCTCGGTACAGCCTGCGACCAACGGTAAACCCTTCTA
>ERZ869929.1172-NODE-1172-length-9926-cov-72.396515_pt1 | contig 9926 bp, 10 predicted proteins | sample MGYA00579312_ERZ869929 | MGnify/ENA primary metagenome ERZ869929 (study PRJEB32216, sample SAMN09231818) | wastewater metagenome | place: USA: Maryland | collected 2016-08-09 | study: EMG produced TPA metagenomics assembly of the PRJNA472060 data set (Reclaimed...
TCTTGCCTGCACGATAAGGACCTGTGTGAGTGATGTTCCAATCACGAGCTAAATCTTCAACCTGTTCAAGAGTCATATCTCCGGGAGCCTCGATGACTCCACCGGGATTGGCAGCATTGCCGAAATAGGAGGCCGCATACACTTCGGCAGCCATTGCGGAACCAAGTGTGACTCTTGCTGCGCCAATAGGACCAAGACCTAGAAGTTGACCAGGTAGACGGAAGAGTGGAATGTGAACAATCTCGTCAGGACCGAGAATGAATGAGAAATTGCCGTAAGTATCACGGATTCGATAGCGAACAGGCTCACCCGGCACTGGTCGTTCAACAAGAACATCGCGAGGATTGAGGCAATAGAGTTCGAGAACTTCGCCCATCTCATCCATTACCTTGAGGATGAAGGCGTTTCCTTCGAGGTTCAAAGAGGCAATGATTTGCTCATAGAACTCGAGGCGCGTGGTTTCAGGATTCGGATTGTTGACCCAGTTCGGAGTCTCACCATAAACATTCGTGTAAGAGATTCGATTGCGACCGCGTCGGACATAGGCGCCGAGTGGAAGGCTGGAGATAGTATCTCCGAGCAATCTCACGCACGCATAGACAGTCGACATGCGAACGGCAGTGTCAGGGTTGACATCGACACCCGCCGGTGCCGCGTAAGCAGGACGCCCGGGAATGAGCGGTTCGACGAACTGATTTTCAGCTCGCTTCTCTCCCGCTTTGCGGATTCGCTTTGACAGGCTCATCTGCCCACCTTTTCTTTTCGTTGATACCAACCTTGATCCCATAAGGTCAGCAATGAAGTGAAATAATCCTCATAACGCTTGGCAATCACATCGACCGAATAAAGACTGACTGCTCGATCTCGAATCGCTTGTCGGTCAAGACTCTTGACATTCTCTGCCGCATCGATGAATTCTTGAAGAGTTCGGCATCGATACCCAGTGACGCCATTGATGTTCGTCTCTGTGAATGCTCCCCAGTCGGTTGTGATGGTCGGAGTTCCACAGGCTTGAGCCTCGATGACCACATTGCCGAATGGCTCGATGTAGAGCGTCGGTGCAAAGGTAGCGATGGCGCCACCCATCAGTTCGGCTCGCTTTTCCGGTCCAACTGAACCGATGAACTTGCCATAACCAGAAGCCTCGCCGGGTCCTGCAAGAATCAATTCCTTGCCGAGAGCCTTGCAGACTTCTTGCGCGATGGCATATCCCTTGCGCTCGATAAGGCGACCGATGAATAGGTAATAATCACCATCACCATTGCCGAGTGGGAACATCTCCGGCTCGAGATAACCAGGGATGACTGTGTCAAAGAACTGACCATCGGCGGTCGTCGGGTTCTTCCATCCAGCATAGATGGAGTGCATCCACGCATAGGATTCGAAGACTCGAAACTTGCTGAAGACTCCGCCATAACCGACACCGAACTCGACCGAGATGTGTTCGGGATAGGCATCGGCAATTGGCTTATGAGCCGAACCGCCAATCAGACAGATAAAATCTTCCTTCTCCAGACGCTTGCCAAGCTCGCGGATGGCATTTGCATTGAAAATTTGCCAGTGCGGGGTGGCGGTGTCGAAGGAGGCTTGCGTGTAGTGCTGACCTTGACATGCTGCTTCTCGTTGATCCTCGAAGATGCAAGTGACCAACTCCGTCACCGGCGCTTCGACTTCTTCTCCGGCGTAGAGAATAACTTCGTGACCGAGTGAGGTCATCATCAGGCAAAAGCGCCTGACCTTCTCGGTGTAGGCACATCCTGAAAACTGCTTTGTGACTTGCGTGTGTGGCAAGCCGACAACATGAAATCTCATTGGTCCCCCGACCTTTGATTAGAGTGCTTCGATCTCTTCTTCTGTCAGTCCAAGCGCTGCAAGTTTCGCCTTTGCTGATGCCTGCGCCTGTGCCTTTGCCTCTGCTTCGGCTTGGCGTTGCGCCTCGGCCTCGGCATAGGCGGCTGCGTCTTGGTCGCGCTGTGTAATCTCGGCTGGTGTCAGGGGAAGAATCGTCTGCTTACCAGTGGCACAATCCACCACAATCTTCGTCAACTGCTCACTCATGAACTACTGCCTCCCAATCAAGAGTCTCTTCATTCCAAATGTAAATGATGCCGTCTTCAGGTCGTGGCTTTGGAGCCTGCCAGTCGTGATTCTCATCGAGTGACCAGGATGGGAATGGTTGTGGAGCCACAAAGACATCTGCTTCTTCATTGTAAGAATAACCGATTCCTGCATATTGCTTGCGAATGCGGTGATTGTAGCTCGTTTGAATCCAGCGACCGCCAAGACCAAGGTCGAGTGCCAAGAAGTCTTGACCCCGATGCTCTTGTTCATCAGGAACAACAAGCACCTGCTTAACTACATTATTTTCATCTATCTCACAGAAGTGTGCCATTTGTTATCCTTTACTTGCTATATCTGACTATTACGACGCCTGAACCACCAGCGCCGCCTGATCCAGTTTGACGGGATCCACCGCCACCACCGCCAGTGTTAGCGGTCCCACTTGTGGCTGTTCCACTTGCTGCTGCGCCACCGCCGCCTAGACCGCCTGAGCCATTTGTGCCGCTTGATGACCCACCACCTCCACCAGCATAATATGTGCTAGTTCCAGTGATGCTTACTTGAACTCCATTACCGCCATTACCACCAACTGATCCAGAAGCATCAAACCCTGCTTGCCCAGCACCACCACCGCCACCTACAGATGCGGTTCCTCCATCACCTTTACCACCTTTATAGCCCTGGTTTGCAGTTCCGCTTCCTTCAGTGAGAGATCTTCCAGTTCCGCCGCCAGAACCACCGCTTCCACCGTTTTGACTTGCTCCAGCGTTTCCACCGTATCCACCACCACTAGATGTAATGGTCGAAAAGACTGAGTTGCTTCCTACTGAGCCGTTGTTACCACCGCTACCACCCGAGCCTCCTGCGCCAACTGTAACTGTGTAACCAGTATTTGCAGTAAGTGAGAGTGCTGACTCCAGTGATCCGCCTCCACCAGTAGCAGTTACAGTAGAGCGAAGTCCACCTGCTCCACCTCCGCCACCTTCAAAGTACCCTGCTCCGCCTCCACCACCAGCTACGACAAGATAATCAACAGTCAAATCTTGCAATGGCGTAAAGACACCACTCGAATTGAAAAGATGATAGAAGTGCGTGTCCGTCTCATACAACATCCCGCCGGTGGCCTTCGCGCCAGGAGCGACGCGTGAGATGCCGTAGAGGGTGATTGTGCTGTTCTGCATGAAGAGTGGAGTGCCATCGCCGACTGTAAAGCGCATCGATGTAATTGCACCGCCAGTGAATGTTCCAGCGATAAGTTCAGCATAGGCTGTTGTTGCGTTGTTCTCGCTAACCGAATCAATAGAGATTCCTTTGGCGTTGGATGCCGAGGTATAGTTGGTGATGTAGACCGAATGGCTACCAAAAACGCTGGTGGTAGAAGTGTTGGCATTGGTGTCGCCAAGAAAAAGTCGGTTGTTGTTAGTAAGGACAACGCCAGAGAATGGCGTGCCACTACCAGCACCGCCAACATATCGATCACTGTGTCCTGTTGATGCGGAGTTGAACTGGACAAATAGGTTGCTCGAGATAGCGCTTGCGGAGCTTCTGATGCTCGCGACAATCATGAGGTCTGAATAGAGTTGGCTGATGTTATTGAATTCAATTGCGGATTGACCGCCCGCATTTGTGACTGTTGCGCCATCAAGTCTGACCATCGTGCCTTGAAGTGCCATTAGACCGCATACCTCACAATCACAATGCCTGAGCCGCCTGCGCCACCAGCGCCACCACTTCCTATACCACCGCCACCGCCACCGCCGAGGTTTGTAGTCCCAGCAGTTGGGGATCCGCCAGCATTTGCGCCAGCACCTCCACCTCCTGTACCACCTGTTCCTCCAGCAAATGGTGAAGACTGGAATCCGCCGCCACCACCTGCGTAGGTAACAGAAGTTCCAGTGATTGATGTTGCTACACCATTTCCGCCAGCACCAGTTCCTGCGGTTTGGCCATTCGCGCCCGCCGCACCAGCGCCACCACCGCCACCTGCTCCGTATGGGTTGCCACCACCGAAACCGTTTCCACCTGCGTAACCTTGATTTGCGGTTCCTGCTTTTCCATTAGTACCACCACGACCACCGCCACCACCTGAACCACCAGTGGTTGCTGTGTCAGAGTCATTTAGACCTCCGCCACCGCCTCCAGTAGAAGTAATGGTTGCGAATACGCTGTTACCACCTGCAGTTCCAGCAACGTTTGCAGCACCAGATCCTCCAGCGCCTACGGTGACCGTATAATTGTTTCCGCTAGTAAGGCTGAGTGCAGACTCTAGAGAACCACCGCCACCTGTTGCGGTAACAGTTGATCGAAGACCGCCTGCTCCGCCACCTCCACCGTTGCTACCGCCTGCACCGCCACCTGCTACGACAAGATAGTCACAGGATAGGTTTTGCATTGGAGCAAAGATGCCAGAGGATCGGTAGATGTGATACCAGTAGGTTCCATCTGTGCGTACTTCATCCCCACCAAATGCCTTCGGTGAGCCAGCGCCGATGCCGTAGAGGGTAAAGGTGGAGCCTGACGCTACTGCAGTATCACCATTGATTGTGATAGATGTAATAGCCGCTGTTGAACGCCATAGTCCAACCTGCGCAGACAATGTGCTGTCAGTGGCCCCGCTTGTATTATTTCCACGAATTAAAAAAGTTTTGTTCGTGGTCGTGTTTGCATAGTTTTGAAACTGAATAGTAATGGGACCAAAGATTCCAGAGGTAGCATTACCCCCTACGCCTTCATATACCTGAACAGATGTAGCAGAAGATTGCCTGTTTGATAGTGCACTACTTCCAGTGCCGTATAGGTTTGTTTGAGAATAGTTCGATCCAGTATCACCATTTAATTGAATTTTTGGGTAGGAATAAGTTTGCGCTCTGGTGTCTCTGTATGAGCATACAAGAACAAGGTCAGTATAGGTTTGTGGAATACCGCTAAAGGTAACAGAAGCAGCAGCGGAAGAAAGAGTCTGTGTACTTATCGGTGTATATGTCGACATTAGGCGAGTACTCCGTACAACTGGAAAGAACTGTTTGTTGCGAAGTTTGATGGAGGTGTCAACTTGATTGATGTAATTGCGGTCGAACTTCTCCATAATCCAGAGTTGAGAGAAACAAGCCCAGACCCGTTATTATCAAATCCAGATAAGAACCTAACTGTCTTGAACTTATTAGTATTTTTGTAATCTAGAATATCCAATACGCAAGCACCAAAAATATCAGCAGTTTGTGTTGGTGTTGTTGCTCTCCAGACTCGGACTACGTTGGTATTTGCTTCATTTCCAGACGTTCCGCTTCCAGAACCTACTCCATAAAGATAGTGATTTGCATATAGCGAAGTAGTATCCCCATTAAATTGCATATCAACGGCAGAACCATCAGATGAGTTAGTTCCAGTAAGTCTCATATTGCAGCGCAACTGTAGGTGAGTATAAGTTTGTGGGATATTAGTGAATTCTATATTGGCCTGAGCAGTCGCCAATGTAAACTCACCCAATGGAAAGTATGATCCGTTATCTAAATTAACGGCAGGGTTGCCCGCTAAGAAATCGTTGTATCGCTGAAAGGTTCCAAATCCACCCGCGTTTGAAAACTTGAAGATTGCCACTAGGAAATCTCCACTCCCGAGATGTGAAAGTTGATGGTGGTTGCTGATGCTCCACCTTGAATCGTCTGAGTCGCAGCAATGGCCTGCTTGATTTGAATGACAGTTGAGTCATTCGCAGCAACGCTCACTTGTTCTGCAATCTTTGTTCCATTGAGGGAAAGTGTAAATGTTCCAGCCGAACCAGCCGTATTGGTCACAACAATGTCAGTGACAATCGTCGTCGTCGCTGACGGCACTGTGTAAAGCGTCGTTGTCGTTGTTGTTGATGCGGCTCCTCGAAAGAGTGCCTTTGCAGTTGTTGGCATTATGTCTCCGAGCCTTTCCTAGTAATAAGCGCCCATGATGATGAGCGTGTAATCTGTCGGACCAGCATCTCCGGTTGGAGAGAAATTCAAAGCCAATCCATTTCCATTTCCTGGTAAGAGTCCAGATATGTAATTGACTGAAATTTTGTAGTAACCGGATGCAACTGTTACGCCAGTGACAGCAAAAATGTTGACGACAGAGGAAACTGCCGCTCCTCTTCCTTGAATGACCAAATAACCTTTGATTGATGAACTTGAATTATCAAATGCATCAATCCATGTTGTCATATCAATACTGTTGATATTTAAGTTATCAATAAAAATTTGAGTTACACTTGAAATCGTTGCATTATTGTAACGAATGTTTCCGATTCCTGGATCAGCGTCAGTTGTAGTTGTTGAGAAGTTGTAAGGGACGCCACCGACTGCTCCAGTTGCTCCAGCAGGACCTGTTGCTCCAGTTGCACCAATAGGACCTGTCGGACCGGTGGCACCAGCAGGACCTGTTGGACCAGTTGCTCCGACAGGACCTGTCGCACCAACTTCGCCTTGAATTCCTTGAGGACCTTGCGGACCAGTTGCTCCAGTTGCTCCCACTGATCCTTGCGGACCGGTTGCACCAGTTGCGCCTTCAGGTCCAGTTGGACCAGTTGCTCCTGTTGCACCAGTAGGACCAGTTGCACCAGTCTCGCCTTGAATACCTTGAGGACCAGTTGGACCAGTTGCGCCAACATCACCTTGAGGTCCGGTTGCGCCTGTCGCACCAATAGCACCTTGCGGTCCGGTTGCTCCGGTTGGACCTTCGATGCCTTGAGGACCGGTTGCTCCAGTCGGACCTGTTGCACCGATTTCACCTTGAGGACCAGTCGAACCAGTAGCACCGACAGGTCCAGTTGCACCAATCGGACCGACATCACCTTGAAGACCTTGCGGTCCGGTGGCGCCGGTTGCGCCGATTGGACCAGTCGGACCTTCAGGACCTGTTGCTCCAATAGGTCCGGTCGGACCTGTGTCACCTGTTGGACCGACAGGGCCAGTTGCACCAACAGGACCTGTTGGACCTGTTGCTCCAGTTAAACCGCTTGCAATGGTTATCAAAAGGAGGAGTTCATCATTGGGGAAACCAGTTGTTCCAGCGCCACCTGATGAATCAAAACTGACAGGAAGCTCGATGTAACCAGTCTGAACAATGGCATCGCCAGTCAATTCAAACTTTTGGAAATCAACTCGAGCGGTTCGATCCTGAATGACAATGAAGTCACCAGTCTTTAATAGTGCAAGGACAACTTCAACATTCTCATCGTTGTCATCACGGAAGTCGATGAGGATTGCAGTTGCGCTTGTCTGTGTTGCATTATTCCAACGAATATCGCCAAGACCAGGGTCGCCTGATGTTGCAGTCGTATCTGCGGAATAAGGAAAAATCGAAGCAGAACCACCATTGGCTCCAGCAGGACCAGTTGCACCAGTGGCACCTGTTGGACCTGTTGCTCCGGTTGCACCAATAGGGCCAGTCGGACCTGTTGCGCCTGTCGCTCCGGTTGGACCGGGGACTGTTGAATCGGCACCTGTCGCACCTGTCGCACCGACTGGACCGGTCGCACCTGTCGGACCGACATCGCCGGTTGCACCAGTTGCTCCGGTTGCGCCAACTTCACCTTGAGGACCTGTTGCGCCAATTGGACCTGTGGCACCAGTAGGACCAACAGGACCTGTTGCACCAATGTCACCTTGCGGACCTGTGGCTCCCACATCTCCTTGCGGACCTGTGACACCAGTTGCGCCGGTAGGACCGACATCTCCGGTGACACCTTGAGGACCTGTTGCACCAATCGGACCAGTTGCACCAATCGGACCAGTTGCGCCAGTAGCACCAACAGGACCAGTCGGACCCAAATCTCCTTGCGGTCCGGTTGCACCGACAGGACCTTGAATGCCTGTGGCACCTGTTGGACCTTCGACACCTTGGATGCCTTGAATGCCTTGAACGCCTTGAGGACCAGTTGCTCCGGTCGGACCAGTCTGACCAACAGCGCCAGTGGCACCAACAGGACCAGTCGGACCAGTCGGACCTTGGATTCCTTGAGGACCGGGAGCCGCAACCTCAACGACATTGTCAACTTTGTTGACAGTGACTTTCAAACCATTTTGATTGACGACTATTTTAGGAGACACGCGTCACCTCGCTGTTGACAGTGAATTGTCCCTGCAACAAGCGAATAACAGTCGATCCGTTGACAAGTTCTAAGTCGTAAAGATAGAAATCAGAAGTCAAGGCACCAGTTTGTGTTGCCGTTGCGGTCACAGTAATTTGACCGAGCGCACCATTGATGCTGATGCCTCCGTTGGCGGTCGACAAAGTCAAGTCAGCAACAGCCGAGTCATAGTTCTCGCGAAGTTGCATAAAGGCAGTGAAACCAGTCAGATTGATGGGAGCATCATTGTCGTCTTTGTAGACGACGACGAGCTGATAAGTCGCGCCTTGGTCAATGATGTCGTTGTAAATGCCAGCGCTCATCTAGTTCTTCTCCGTAATCCACACCAAGAATGCTCCCACTGCAATCAACGCAGCAGGAAGAAAAATCATTGCAACCCCAACAGCGAAAAGCCCAACGCCGACAACTTCGGCGACAACAGGCCAATCGATTTTCTTCATTGTGGCTCCTTAGAGGTTGAGCGAAAAGAATCTTGGAACAGGCGCCTTGGGTTCAGGCGATGCGGTTGCTCGGTCATAACCAAAAATCGCAGCAACTGCGGCGTCAATCTTGCGCTTGCTTGATGACTTGGAAACCATCACTCCACGCGATGATTGCTTTGTCACGCAGTTGGCAACATGTCTTGCAAGTCGCTCATCACCATCGTGAGTGAAAGAGCCATTCACAACTGCTTCATAAAACTTTTGAGTGGCTGGCACCATACGCTCGGCGCTGTTGGGATAAGACACAACAGGCAAGCCTTCTTCATCCAGCACCATAAATGTTCGTTGCCATCTGGCGGGGTCAAAGACAATCTCACGGACGCTGAACCTATGGTCGCGATATGTGTTGATGATTGTCTGTTCGACCTCTGCCACCGGCACATGCCAAGTGTTGTCTGCATCAGAAGGTCGTTCCCACAATCCGACCACCATTAAGTGTGGTTTTTCACCACCGAGTAACCACGCAACCAGCGCAGTCGAGTCATTTGAAAACGCACCATCGAATGCGAGAATGACTTCTTCGCCTTCTTCGGGCAATCGATCCTTGTCTTCAAGCGCTTCCCAAGTTCCAGAGGGAAGCCAAGCGGTCTGAGTCGAGGTCCAGATGTTGAGTCGTTTAGTTTTGAATTCCGCCTCGGGTGTTCTCAGGACCGCACTGGCAAAATCATCTGCGGCACATATATCACCGAATCCTGGGTTTGCTAACTTCCAGGCTTCTTCGGTTCGATAATCTAAATTCTCATCGCCTTCATACCAGGCAAAGAAGAACGACGGATCAGAAATCTCACCGCTCGCCAATCGCTTGCCGTAGTTGTAAAGGTCGTAACAGAGCGAATCTCTGCCGGATGAATCTGTCTTGACTCCGGCAGTCGTAATCGCGACCAATAAAGGTTCGCGCCTTGCTCCCATTGCGAGCGACATAACATCGAAGAGTTCGCGATTCGGCTGTGCGTGTAGCTCGTCGAAGGCGACGAATGTCGGAGACAAACCTTCTTTTGTGAAAGCCTCGGCAGAGAGAACGCGATAACTTGTTCCGGTCTTTGGATTGAAGATTGCATCTCGATAGACCTGAAGAAAATCAAGTTCAGGTTCAAGGCGAATCATCTCTTTCGCAGTTCCGAAAACAATGCGAGCCTGATCCCTATCAGCAGCGCACGAATAGATTTCGCCACCTGACGGACCAAGCACTAGATGTTCAAGCGCCAATGCTGACAACCACGCAGACTTGCCTTGCTTGCGGGGAAGCCCAATCAACGCAATTTTGT
>ERZ869929.1174-NODE-1174-length-9922-cov-4.217594_pt1 | contig 9922 bp, 12 predicted proteins | sample MGYA00579312_ERZ869929 | MGnify/ENA primary metagenome ERZ869929 (study PRJEB32216, sample SAMN09231818) | wastewater metagenome | place: USA: Maryland | collected 2016-08-09 | study: EMG produced TPA metagenomics assembly of the PRJNA472060 data set (Reclaimed...
TAGATTCAAAATTAATCTGAGAACTAATAAATGAAATTTGATCTTGAATTTCGGGACGAGACTCCATGATTATTGTTCTATAAATTTACGATACTGTTTAAATCCTTTAAAATTTCCAATAAACTGATCAGATTCTAAAGCTTGAGCTACATGTTCTGTTGGAGACAGATGCTTTGGTTCAGAAGAAAACAGCCTATCACACAATTTAACATCGGCTAAATAATCGTCCTTACCTTCATAGTTATGGTAACTCACTCTAGCACAACGAGCTACGGCAATTTTTTGTTTAATTCTCTCAAATTCTTCTTCGTGTTTTTGAACTTTTAACTCTTCCACTATCTTGTCTTCGTCTATTTTGTCTCCGAAAGGAATATGCCATTCACCATGTTTTAACTGTTTTGGTGTAGATTTTTTATGTTCATCTAACATCATATATGCTAGAGCTTGAAATTCTGGTTGAGCATCTGGATGGGCACGAAGCTTATAAAAGTTTTCAAATTCAGTTCCAGAAAAAATAACGCGAATATTAAACCAAGGTTCTAAAATACGATTAGATATTTGTTTATGAAGACCAAGACCGTTTAATCTTTTAACTTGCTTTATAGCTTCATCTCTGGCCTCTAGCCAAATTTGTTTAGCCTTTCCTTTTGCTGTAAGATTACTTTCTTTATAAAATCCTCTAATTATTCCTATTAAACGCTCATCCTTATCACGTTCGTAGTCTGTGGTCGTAAAATCAAGTTCATCTTTTGCCTGCATTCCGCTTTGATTCTTTCCCCACCAAACCGGCATAGCTGGATTATCTATAACCTGTTGAATCATCTTCTCGATAGGAATAGCCCTTGAACTAGCGGCATTTTTTGAAAAAACGCGGTGAGTGAGGACTTCGCTATGGACAAAGCGAGGATACTCAAGTATAAACGTAGTTAATCTACTGCCAATAGGATTTACACTATCTGCTATAATTTCAGCTTTAATAGACATTAAAATTCTCCCTTAAACTTACTTTTAGATTGTTCTTTTAAAATTGGCTCAAGATTTGCTGGCTTATACGTACTTGGTTTAACCCACTTCCCATCTTCTCTCTTGTACCCACCGTCAATTTTAGAATCATTAGAATCACAAACCTCATCTTCAAATGGTTCCAAATCGAAACCCCAAGAAATTGCCGCCCCAACATTAACAACGCTAATATCACTTAGTCCATCTACTACCGCCACCATATCTGGTTCGCCAACGATATTATAGTTGAGGTCTTCAATTTCAATTGGGCTACCTTCTGACCCCAAGGAAACTTCAATGCCACTAGCCTCGGCAAACTCTAAAACTTCTTCTAGAAGAAGACTAACTCTCAATACGCGGGTTAGATTGTCGGGAATTATCGGACTATCTGGAGCATTTTGCCCCACACTTACCATAAAGTGTTTGACTCTTTTTTGTAACTTTGTCATGCGATATATATAGCACAGATTTTGGATTTGTCAAGTATTATTATAAATACTAGAATTTAATATCGTCCAAATCGTTTTTAAAAGATTTGACATAATTAAGAATTTCTAATTCTTGTGGAGCAACCTGTGTTCCCTTTGCGCTACCTAAATAAGAACTAACCCAAGTAAAAGGATTTTTTGTTTCTTCAAAAATATTAATTTCTTTATTTAACCCAAGATCAAAAACGGTCCTATTAGTCAAAAATTTAACATATTTTGTCAACAGGTCTTTATTTAATCCGGGCAACTCTCCTTCACTAAATAAATAGTCTATCCATTTAAATTCTGACTCAGCCATTTCTCTAAATGAAACTTTAATTTTATCAATAATATAATCTCTTAAATCTAGAAAATTTTCAGACTCTTCTTTTAATAAAATTTTTAATATATTGATACTATTAGCTTTGTGAAGATTTTCGTCTCTAGAGATTAATTTTATAATGTTTCCTGTACCTGTCATTTTACCCTTTTTGTGAAAATAAAAGCTTGTAAGAAACGAGTTATAAAATGAAATACTTTCAAGAGCTAGAAGACCTATAATAGTACTAACAATATCTTTTCTTGGATCGCCGTCTTCAGAATTTAATAATTGATTAAATTTTTGAGTTGACTCTTCTGCTCGTTGTAAAATTTGGGGATTTTGTAAGATTTTGTAAAATCTCTCAGCAGGATCATTATAAATATTTTCTATTACATGACTATAACTAGGAGTATGAATACAATCCTCGAAAAAAGCATGAACCTTAAGAGATTGATATAATTCGTTATTAGATACATGTTCTATAATTCCTTCTAAACCTTTTCCTAAAAATGAATCTCCCAATGTTTGAAAAGACAAATTACTTTCAAAAATAAACTTTTCCGTGCTAGACAATGTTTCTATATCCGCACAATCCTTGGCTACAGATATTTCTTCTGGAAACCAAATAAAGGACAATTGATCTTTATATATCTTTTTAAATACAGGATATTTCATATCCGCAAAATTAGATATACCAAGTTTTTCACCCAAAAATATAGGATTCTTTTTATTTTTTGGATTATTAATATTTAAAACTGTTTTCATAAATTATAGAGTGCAAGCCCCGCTACTACATCCAGAACCTTCAGAATAATTTTCATCTGAACCTGCTCCATCTTCTGTATTACAATAATATTGTGTTTTTCCTCCCATTTCAAAGAAATTTAAAGTATCAAGGATAATTGTACTTAATGGAATTTCTTTATCATCATAATGAGCTACATTTAAATAGGTATTTGCGCTAATACTCATACAGGTAAACTTATTTATACCAGCATAAATTTTTGCCAATGTGTACGTATCTCTCAAATCAAAAGCTAATGTATAATAATCTTTATTTTCTTTTAGTTTCGGCGCAACAAAAGTTAGTCCTCCAGCTTTAGAATTTTTCGAAATGATGTAATCTCTGATAGGTTCTAATCCGGAGGTTGATCCTGTTATGACGCTAGAACTTTCAACAGGCATATAAGCTGTTAGTGTTGAATTTCTAATTCCATATTTTAATAAATCTTGTCTTAACGATTCCCAATCTAATTGCAAATTTGAATCAACAAAAAAATCTATCGACTTGTTATATCTATCTATAGGTAAAGAGCCTTCTTTCCACTTTGTTTTATCAAAATATTCGAATGACCCTCTCTCTTTTGCTAATTTTATAGAAGCTTTAATAGAATAATAGCTTATTTTTTCTGCTAATCTTGCCGCGACTGTAGCTGCATTACTATCTTCGTACCTTATTTTTTGATCCGCCATATAAGCAGCAAAATTAAAAGTTCCAATTCCAAGGGAACGATATTTTTTTGCAAAATTTTCAGCCGCCAAATCAAAATAAGATTGATAATCTATAAGATTATCTAACATTCTAACTGTAACCTCACAAACAGATTCAAATTCTTCGTCAGAAACATTTAAAGCATTAATAGCAGAAAGAATACAAACTCCAATTAATCCATTTGGATCATCCCACTTTTCAGAAGGTATAACGGGATGTAAAACTTCGAGGCACAAATTACTTTGTGAAATAAAGTCTTTAAATGGGGATTGTTCATTAACATTATCTACATCCAAGGAATAAATTCTTCCAGTAGCAAGTCTTTCTCTAGCATAAGAAAGCATTAAATCCATAGCTGGAATAACCTTTTTTGAAACTGTTGGATCAGATTCTCTTTTTTTATACATTTCATTCCAATCTGGACTTCCAAAATTTTCTATCAATTCTGGAACTTCATTAGGATTAAACAGTGTAATATTTTCTCTAGCCTTAATTCTTTCTCTAAGGAGTCGTGAAAAACACAAACAATAATCTAAATGTCTAACAGCTTTTTCATCTGGTAAGGCATTATTCTTTAAAGAGAGAACATCTTTAACTTGCATGTGCCACCAATTGATAAAAACGGTTGCAGATGCTCCCCGCAAACCATTTTGATGACACGATTTGACGCCTGACTCGAAGTTTTTAAGATAAGGTACTAAACCAGTGTGCAAAACATCCCCGTGTCTTATTTTAGCATTAATTGGGCGCATTCGAGAAATGTTAAATCCCAATCCATATCTAGATGCGCTCGCCTTTTTAAGTAAATAATCGTGAGTGCCAATACTTTTTAAAGAGTCTCCAATAGAAAATAGAGCACAAGAAGCAAAAGAACGTAATGATGTTCTTGCTCCGGCGATGACAGGGGTTGCTAAATTAATTTTAAAAGTTGAAAAATAATCGTAGGCTTTTTTTACCCAAGCGATTCTATCGTCTTTTTCTTCTGAAAAGAGGGTCATTGCTACCAAGACATAAGCAAACTGTGGGGTTTCAAAAATTTCTTTTGTTTGTCTGTCTTGTACCAAATACTTATCAACAAGTTGTTTAATTCCCGAATGGACAAAGTTTAAGTCTCTAGAATGATCAATAAATTCATTAATTTTGTTAATATCTCTAACAGAATACTTTTCAAAAATCTTTGAGTCGTAATACCCAAGCTTTACATTCTGTCTAATAATATCAATTAATCGAGGGGGGTTTATACCACCCCAAACCTTTTTGCGTAAAGAATAGTTTAAAAGTCTTCCTGCAACAAGTTGATAATCAGGGAATTCTTCAGAAATTAAATCTATACAAGATTCTATTAAACTATTATGTAAATCTTCTGTTGAAATTCCATCTGTAGTGTAATTAAATTCAAAATGAGAAGATACCTCATCAAAATCTATACCCTCAATTCCTTCTGCGGCCCACTTAAGAACCTTTTTAATTTTAACTGGACTAAACGGTTGTCGTTCTCCAGAACGTTTAATTACAAATATATTTTTTTCCATGTTTAAAATTTTAGCCTAACTTCTTAATCTGACTCATATGCTTCAGCCCCGTCTTCTTATTGTAGTCCTTCGCCTCTTTCTCTGCTAACCTATCAACCCCATCCTTATCTTTCCTTCGTTCAGACATTTCTTTTGACTGATCAAATAAATTTCCAAGAGTTCCTTTTTTATTGCTGGTTTTTGCCACGAAATCTTTAGACGAAAATGGATCAACCTTGGTATCTATACTGGCATTTGGAACTAACCAAACCCTATTCCACTTAACACCATCTTTAGTGTAAGTGTGCTCATCGTTCATACTTTGAGACACTTCTTCCTGTTCCCCTGTTTCGGGGTGTTCAAATACATAAATCATAGACGACTGGACTTATTTATACACTACAAACCTACAATTCAATTGAAATTTCGGGAGTTAATTTTAAAGAAAAAGTTGGTAATCCAATATGGCTTGCAACTCCACATTCAATGGCTTCTGTAGCATTTAAATACCAATCAATATCTTTTCTTTTCCCCAATTCCGACTTGAGCCAATGCTTCTTTTTAGCTCCTTTCATATGAGTTGAAATAACTTCAAAAACTTCCGTCTCTTGTTTAACAACCCTGTCAAAATATTCTTTTTGTTCTGTGGCTCTACCGGGATATTGACCAGCCTGAAAACCATGAACCATTAAAGTAGCATGTTCACCCATAAATCTTAGCCCATTATCTCCAAAGCAAAAAACTAATGCCCCAGCAGAACAAGCTTCCCCTGCGCAGATAGTAGCAATTTGCAATCCCTTGTTTCTGGCAGAAGATAAAATTGACAAAATAGCTGTTAAAGATGATACATTCCCTCCCGGAGTTTCAATAGAAATTGAGAAAATCGGTTGACCTAATTCAATAGCTTCATTAATTCGATCATTTAAAGCTTTAGTGGCTCCAGCACTAAATTCAGTAAGATAAAAAGATTTTGGAGAATTAATTTTTTCAACAAAATTTGGGGCAGTTATATTCCAGTTCATGAACTTTTTGGGATGAGAGAAAGTAGTTTGTCTACAGAATTAGATACACTAAATTCGCTTGCCAAAGTGCTTTCTACTACTTCCTTGTTGGTGTACTTACGAACAGCTTCTTCTATTCCTGCTGCCGCCAAGTCGTTATCTAAAATATACATATCTCCTTGATTATAAGGCTGTCCCGGAGCAAAAAACATTCCATCGTAAATTGGCATTACTCCTTTTGGTTCAACAGCTACAGAATTACCTTTATCCATATAATCTAAGTGAGCATGAGCCTTAAGGACTACTCCTATCTTATTTAGGGCCAACATATTAAAACAAGGCAAATTAAATCCTTCGGCTCCCGAAAGACCAGAAAGGTCTATATCAGATGCATTCATTACCAAGTTTACTTGAGAATTTTTTTCTTGGAATGGGATAAAATTAATATTCCAAGGAACGTTACCATGAAAAACTTGATTAATAAGACCTGCCCAATTTTCCTGTGGAATAAACTGATTATTGATAAGACAGTTTAATCTATACTTCTCGTTTTTCCCGTATATTTTTGCCCAAAGTTGGAGAATTTGAGCGGTATTTTTACGCTTTTCGAACTTGCCAATTAAAGAAAATGTGATAGCATCGGGCTTCACTATATTTTTAATAGGTTTAAAATGAATTGAATCAAAGAAATTAGAACAAAGTTCTACATTTTTCAGTCCATTTTTCTTGGCAATATCTAAAGAATAGTTGCTTGTAAAGGCAACAAAATCTTGATTTTTGATAATGTTTTGTTCCGTTGGTGTTAGAGTGCTTGTTTCGTGAGCGGTCCACAAAATTTGAAAATCAGATAATCTCCTTTCTGACCCCATAAGATGCCAAATTTTAATAGTTGGAAACTTGCGACTATAAGCTTGAGAGGATCTATTAATACAAAATTGAAGCCAGTCCACAAAAGGCTTCTCATTATCATATGCCGAAATGTCTACATTCCCGATTGGGAAAATATTCGGAAGTAATTGTCGCTTAAAGATTTCGCGCAAAAACCCATAAGAAACCTGCCCCAAAGACAGATTATTAATTGGTAATTCTAAGTTTAATTTCACAATATTTAATATTTAATACAAAAGGTTTCAAGAATTTCTCTAGCCAATAGGATTTCGCCATCTTCTGCCCCTAAATAATAGGCATCATCATAATTGCCTCCGCTATAATCAAAAGCATTGAAATCATCATTTTCTGTTGTAGCTTTCTTTCTAGCCAAGGAAATAAGCTTTATTTTAAGTTGTTCTTCCATAATTATTCTAATTCTTTATTAAGTTTATATCCGTCAATTTTCTCTTGCAAATTCTTTTCACCTTTCAAAAAATTATTCACCATAATTACAAATAAATCTTCTTCATATGCCCTATCTATTGTTAGGATTTCAAATTGAAATTTATTGTAAGATGACAAAATAATTTTTATAGTCCTTTTAAAGTCTCCATCATCTTTACAATTAAAAAATGTATTTTTTCCATTTTCTCCCCAACAAATAGATTTTCGATTAGACCTTCTTGAAGAAATTACTTGAAGAAATACTTTTTCAACTTTACGACCATCTAAACGCTGTATTAATTGGTCAGAACAACGAACAACATGAGAAATATAATATGGATATTCTGATTCGTTCAATTTTTACGATTAAAAGAGTTTAAGAAAAGATTATTTATAATTGTTGCTACAACTGGTACAAATAATATTTGAGAGGGGCAAATAATAAGAGTTAGCCAAAAAGATACACAAAATATACAACTGAATAAGTAGCGAGTCTTTCTGCAAATCCAACCATATTTAGTTTTTGTGCCTCCCTCAACATCTAAATAAACAAAGAATTTTTGCCTAAAAAATGAAAAGAGTGGAGCATAATTTATTAGGAAAAACACAAAAACACAGACTAAGGCTAGTTTGATTACTTGTTCCATGATTAAATATTGGTTGATTTTTTGGCTTTACCGCCATAATTTTCCGTTTCTTTATGGCATTCTATACATAATGTTACACCGTTATCTAACTCAAACCTTAACTCTGGAAAGTTGTGAAACGATTTAATATGGTGAGCGTGTAAATAAACCGCTTTTCCATTACCATTTCTAGCTTTACAATTTTGACAGGTATAATCATCTCTTTCAAATACTTGTGTTCTCCATTCTTTATATTGTTTTGAATCTCTTTGTTTTTTTCTTTCTGAGGTTACTCCACCTCTCCAACCGGGGGCATTTTCACCAACTTTAAATTTCCAACAACATTCCTTGCTACAAAAGGGATTTTTATATTTTTTTAAAGAAGTTGGATTTTTATAAATCTCTTTTCCACAATTTATACAAAGAACAAATTCCCCCTTTCGTTTATCTAACGAACAACACGCTTTTGAGCAATAATTTTTTTCTCCTCTAATTAGACTAGGCTTTTTCTTAACTTCTTTATTGCAAAAGGAACAATTAAAAACAATTTTATATCTATTATTATAAATAGATAAACAATCATCAGAACAAATTTTTTTCAAAGAAGACAATATATCTAAAAATACATTATTACAAACGACACAAACAATTTCCTTTCTTTCTTTTTCCCTATTTATTCTACATTTGTCAGAACAGAATTTCCCAAACTTTTGTTTTTCTTTAGATAAAGAATTATAAAATTCTTGGTTACACGTTTCACATACTTTTAATATACAATTTTTCTTTGTTTGAGTTTCTCCTCTACATTTTTTTGAACAATATAAAACATTATTTCTTTCGTCGCGAGATTTTTTTACAGAGAAAGTCTTTTCACAATTAATGCATATTTTGTCTACAGTTGTTATTCCGGGTTTTGGTTTATTTTCATAAAAGCATTTTTTTGAACAATGCTTCCCCGCTCCTCTTCTAAAACGAGACGGCGTTACATAAAATTCCTTATTACACTTTTCACAAAAAACAGAAATTTTATTAGCTTTTCCTTGAGCAAAACACAATTTAGAACAAAACTTTCTCTCTCCCTTCCTTACCTTAGAAGGAAGTATATCAAAACTTTTTTTACAATTTTGGCAGACTACTTCCATTTAGGTAAATCATTTAATTCTTCTTCTCTACCGACTTCTTGAAAATGAATTATAGCCATAATGTTAAAAAGAATTGCAGCCAGATGGTCTTCTTCAGGAGACTCGTTAGCAAGAAATTGTTGAAAATGCCTCATTCCAGATTCAGCCAAGGTTGTGAAGGGCATCCCTAGCATCCAATTGGATGGGCCATACTTAATTTTTCCGCGAACCATTAACATAGCCAATCTTTTAAGAGCAAAGGGAGAAATTAACGTAAAGTCAGGCTTATTTGTATTAACGTCTCTTCGAGCCCCTGTAGGAAACTCTCTTCTTTCTCCGCTATCCTTTGTCTCAAATTGCTTTACTTCCATAGTACTTATAATTTCTATAACGTAAGCCTCATCATAGCACACTTTTTGAAAAAGTCAAGTGATTTCTCATCAAGAAACCAAATATAAGTTATTAATAGCTCTTGTTACCGCAACAAATTGTAAACATTTTTCAGACTCTATTTCCCATTCTTGAGTTGCCCATCTTGCAGGCATTAACTTTTCCCAGCCCCAAATATAAATATTTTCGCGCTCTTTTCCTTTGAAAGAATGTACGCTACCTAAAACAATTCCTTCTCCAGAATCAGAAAATAAATTCCTAAAAAAGTCAAGAAAATATTCTCTGTCCGTTTTCCTATTTTCCTTGCAATGTTTGATAACAGAAAATAAACAATCAACTTTATCAACTAAGTTTTTATAAGCATTGATCTTATCTGGCATTAATTGAGCATGAGCCCTTTTCAAGAAATTAGCTAATTTAGGTTCTAACTCATTAACGTTATTCCATTTCCACCTTTTTGCCAAATTAGCCATTTCTTCTCCAACCGCCCTTCCTTGAATATAACATTTTCTACCATTATTTGCAAGATGAAAGGCTAGTGGTATCAACGGAGAATTAAGGCGGCACAAAATGGCAGAATCTTCAGGAATTCTTTTCTGGTAAAATTCTGAAAAACTCATTTTGATAACATTTCCTTCTGGCGCACCTTCTCTATGCATTAAATCTGGAGCCCATT
>ERZ869929.1176-NODE-1176-length-9912-cov-5.542051_pt1 | contig 9912 bp, 12 predicted proteins | sample MGYA00579312_ERZ869929 | MGnify/ENA primary metagenome ERZ869929 (study PRJEB32216, sample SAMN09231818) | wastewater metagenome | place: USA: Maryland | collected 2016-08-09 | study: EMG produced TPA metagenomics assembly of the PRJNA472060 data set (Reclaimed...
GGTCTGAGCAGGAAGTAGAGCACGATCAATCGCCATCGTTCGTGTTCTCCTGTTCAGCTTGTTCCGAAAGCAACCGTAGTCACCTGCGCTGTGCTCATGCGGATGGCCTGCCAATTCGTCGAGGTGGTTGCAAGCAACTCGATGGCGTAACCGTCCGCGTTCGCGGCGAAAGTGATCTTACGGTTTGCGCTATAATTGAGCGTGCCGAGGCTGGAGCAACGGACGATACACGCGCCGGTAGAGCCCTTGCATATAATTGTCTTGCGGACGCCAGCGGCTGGCGGCTTGACAAGCGTATATGCGCGTGCCCCAGCCGTTGAGCTTCCAACCAGGCTCACGCCGTATGCCGTGATTGCCCCGGCTGTCGTCTTGATTTCCACGCTTTCACGAATCTGTCCATCGCTGGAATTCGTGATCGTGCCAGTGTTGGTGATCGCGCCGCTATTGGCAAGCGTCCCGCTGTTGGTGATCGTGCCAGCGCTGGTCAACGAGGCCCCGGTACTGATCGTCACCGAGCCGCCTGTATCGACTTCCAGAATGCCCAGCGTCGTTCCAACAACCAGCACGTCACCGCCTTGCTTGCGGTACACGGCCGGCTGATAGGTTCCATCTCTTGCCATAATGAATTCCTCCGTTGGTTGCCCCAGGGGCGCGAGTAATGGCGAACCCGCGCCCCCGAGTAGTCACACAGGACACGGTAGCGAAGCGTGTCGGATTACGTGCCTTCAATCACAAGATCAAACGCCGCTGCGGCAGTCGCGGCCGCATAGGTCGTTGACGCTGGAGCCGGGTAGCTGCGAGTCCCGTACTTTTGCGCCAAAATGCCGTTGCAGATCAACCCCGCCTTCTTGACGAGTTTCGCAGCGACGTAGCGGTATTGCGGCCGGTACACATCGATTGCGGCAACTCGCTTTCCGTTTGCTGCGGTGCTGGCCGTGACTGCCACCGACGCACCGTTAATTGCAGTCGCGGAAGCCTTGGCGGTTGAGGTCGAGTCCGCGCCGACAGCGGTAAACGTACAAGTTCCCGTGCTGCCGGCCGTGCTCTTGAAGAGCGCCGTAAGCTGGCACCCCTCATAGTTTGCGAGGTCCACGTAATCACTGAAAAGCGTGCTGTTGGCCGTGGTGGTCACTGCCGCAAACACGTTATCCGTTTTGATGGCCTTAATGAAATTCTGCGCCATGATCCTGGTTCTCCTTTCTAGGGTTAGGTTCCCAGCTTGACGCGGACGCAAGCCTCTTCCAGCACCGGAGCGCCGTCAGTGGCCATGCGAATCACGAAATCGGTTTGATTGGAACGGGCATACAACTCCTCGAGGGCGAGGATTTCCATATCCTGAGAATCCACGATCCAGTACAACTGCGAGAAGTCAGCCAACATCGCCACGTACTGCGAGGCAGTGAACGTGCTGGGGGCGTACTCGCTGAGCACCACCGGGAAGCCGAGCATGAGGTTTCCCTCGGCGGCCGACACGTTCGGCTGAAGCAAGTATTGGCCGTTGCCGTCCTTGAGCTTGGCGATCAGCTTCATGCAAGAGCGGTGCATGAGCCAGCGAGCATTGCGCCAGTACACCTGTTTCAGCGTGTACATCGCCTCTTTGAGGCCGTCGAAGGTCGGCGTGGTTGCGGCGTTGCCGGTGCTCACGTCGCGATCCGTGCTCACGCCTACCGAAGACGCCGTGAAGATACCGAGCGGCTGCTGGTCGCCGGTTCCGGTCATGTAGGCGTTTTCCATCGCCTCCGCGATCACGCGGGAAAGCTCACTGCGGACGATCCCCTCCGCGTTTGCAACCTTGCGAAGCAACGTCTTGGAAACGAGGATTTCCTTAGCCAGCGGATGCGGCCGGATCTCCCGCTTGCCAAAGCTGAGCGTGCTATCGGTGCTCGGGTTGCCGAGTTCCGAAGTCCACGCGGCGGCGGCCATGCGGTTGACCAAGACGGGCGCGCCCAGACTGTCGCTGCCGACAATTGGCGGCCAGACGCGAGCCAAGCCACGGAAGATCGTGGCATCAGTCACGTTCTGAATAAGCTCACTGACGAACACTTCCGGAGCATACAGGTAGCCGCCAGCCGTGCCACTTCCGGCCTGCAAGGCACGCTCTTCCTGTGCCGTGCGGTCGAGGCCGCAAATCCGCTTGGCGAATGCAGAGCGGTATTCCTCGCTATCCCAGGCACGCTTGCTGGTCGTGGCGGTGCCGGTCTTCTCGGCAAATGCCTTGCGAGCGTCCTCGTCCTGCTTTTTGATGGCGAGTTCGGCTTCCGCGATTTCCTGGCGGTTGCGGCGTTCGGCGTCATCAATCTGGGTTTGCAAGTCTTCCGCCTGCTTCCACAGGGCGTCATACTGGTTCCGCTCTTCAGCGGTTTGCGTCCGCTTTTCGGCGTCCGCTTTGTCGATGATGGCCCGGCCGTCAGCGATCAATTTCGCCCTGGCCTGGCGCATCTCGCGAGTATCAATGGCCACTACGGGGCCTCCTTCGCATCAGCGTGCCGGGAGGCCAAAAGAAATGGGCTGCTCGCTCGGCACTAAGACCGATTGAGTAGCCCGCACTGCGAACTGGCTCAAAGATGGCTCGGGCACTGCCCTTGCCTGTTAACTTCTACTTATATCGTACAACCGATTTTAGGGCTGTCAATACAACAATTCACGGTCACAACGATTTTTCTCGCGGATGGATTCCGAAGGGTCGTACTCAGGTTCCGTGCTGCCTTCAGTGGTACGGTACTCCTCCAGGCTCCGCATGGCCAGCGATCCTACCGTTTGGCGGTAGGCTGGATAACTGGTCAGTGTGATGGCGCGTAGTGCTGCTTTATTCACCTTGCGTAGCGTATCCTTGCCTTTTCCGAACCAGTTCGCGTCGGCATCCGTGAAGGCAATGGAAACGCCGTCCAGGAGGCCGCTCCGCACTTCCTCTGCCGTGTCCCGGCCAAGCTGGGTGTCCGGCAGCTTAACACGGAACCGCAAGCCGTCGACTGTGTCCTGAAGCTCCAGTGAGCTTTTCGTGCGGCGGCCGAGCTTCTTCTTTGCGTCGTGCTCCACGTCCGCAAACACTTCGCGGTTCTCGCTGATCGTTTCCGCGAAGGCCCCGGCCATGAACATTTCCCGGAAGCCGCCAAGGTCTTCCGAGGTCTGGCCGTATGGCACCGCCAAGCCGCTCACAGTCACCTTGCCATCTTCGCCGGTTTCGGCCCGAAGTTCCTGCAACTGCGGATTCCAGATACGTGTTTCCTGTTCCATAATCATTCCCCCAGAATGGTAGTAGTCATGCGTGCCGGAATACTTACCGGCCACTGTTGCACCTCGCCGTCGATTCGCCCGGCGAGTTCGTTCGGCTTACATCGTCCAGAGAGGTCAAGTAAAGACTGCCGGGCCACGCTGGCGTGCCGCTCGACGGCCGTTGCGTACTCTGACGGTTCCAGTCCGATGGCCCGGCAGGCTTGGATTGCAGGAGCCAGGCCGGCGTGGATCTTCGCGCCCCAGCCTGCATAGAAGCGATCCAGCCATTCGAGGAACTTATCCGGCCGCTTGGCTGCGTCCCGGACTTCCGCCACTTCCTTGACGATCATTCGCTCCACGGCCGACAGGAGCGCCGCCCGTGCCGCGATCTTCGCCGGCTCGCTGCCTGGAACCGGCTTGGATGCCTCCGGTGGCGTCCCGCCATCGCTTCCACCCTGCATCCCCGGTGAAGTCTCTTTGGTGTCCTTGGATTCCCAAAACGCCTTGGCTTGGTCGAGTGGAACCAAGTTGGCAGGCACCAAGCGGATATCCCCTTCAGGCCCGATTCCATTTTTGCCCTCCATGCGCAAGAGGTCGTTGACGGAGTGCAGGCCCACACGCTGGCCGATTTCATGGGCCTGATAGCGGTTGACCGTCGAGGCGCGGAGCAGTTCGTCCAGATTGTGCTCGGTGTAGTGATCCCGCTGTTCCGCCTCCGTGAACAGGCGGCAATCCATTTCCTGCTCCATCATTTCCAGCCACGGCAGCAGACTTTCCCTCCATTCGAGGTTCTGCTCTTCGATATTCGAGAACGTGGCCCTCGTCAAGTCCATGAGCTTGTGCGGCGGGATTCCGAACCAACGGGCGATTTCCGTAACGTGGAACTGTCGGCTTTCCAAGAACTGAGCATCGTCAAGCGGCATCCCCACGGTGGAAATGTCCATGCCTTCTTCGAGGACGCCTATACGTCTCTTTGCCCCGCCGTGTACCGCTTCCCAATTCTTCCGCAAGCGGTCAGGGTCTTTAAGCCGTGCCGGATGTTTCAGTACCATATACGGCTGCGCGCCACCGCCGAAGAATCCGCCGGCGAAGTCCTGTGCGGCTCTGGCCTCGCCAAGCTGCTCGCGAGCATGGTGAACGATGGATTCGCCGTCGTAGGTTGAAAACTCCAGCACGTCGGATGCGTTCAGTGTGTTTACGCTCGTCGGCGGTCGCGGCAAGAGGTCGTTGTCGCGTACATTGCCAATATCATAGAACAGCTTGCCGCCTACTCGCCGTCGCCCTACGTCGCCTGTCCGCATGGGCCACAGGCCGATTGTGGTTCCATCCGATCTTCGTTCGATGTAGCTGTACGAGTGTCCCCATAACAGCGTGAATGACATCCACAACTGACGGCAGCGAATCGAGGTCAATTCGGGATTCGGCCGCTTGTGGAGCACGCGAAAGAGCGGATGGTCGCGGGCAGTTTCCTTGTCGCCGTCCTCGCTAGTACGGCGGTAGATCATGAGCGGCAAGTGTCCCACCGTTCCGGCCAGCAGCACCACCGCACGATACACCGCCGATAGCGCCGTGCAATTGTTGCTGTCGATGCTCACGCCGCTGACGGTCTCCGTATTCACGCCCCAGACGCGTTTTGCCGTCGCGTCCTGCGAGAGTGCGGAACCGCTCCACTTGATAGCCGCCCGTGTCTCAAGGCCGAAAATGCGGTCAAGAATCATCGTGCTTGCGTCCCCCTATGAACAAAAGGCCGGCCAGAACCAACCCCCCTGTCACGATCAACCCAGCCCCAAAATGGAACTGGCCGGCCCCGATCCCGATTGCCGCCACGGATACCACCGCCAGCGTGTCGCGTATGTACTCAGTCACGTTTCCTGCCTATGAGCATTAATGAATTGTCGCCGCAATGTTCACACACGGAAAGCTCGAAGCGTTCGGAAAGCACGGAGTCGATGCAGGTTAGATTGTCAGCTTCTACATCGTCGCCAATCAGTGCGAAGGTGTGCCTGTGCGGCGTCTCTTGGTTTGCGTTCGCGTAACTCCCTGCCTGCCATCGCGTGCATGTCCACGCGGGAACGTGGCATATCAGCCAGCCGCGCGGGACAAGCTTATCGGCAATCGCGTTAATTGTGCCGTAAAGGTCTTCCGAGTGCTCCAGTGTGTGCGAAGTAAACACGGCCGCCGCATGACCAGGCACTTCATCCAGCGTTCTGTACGCCGCCTTCAGGTCAACCACAACCGAGCCAAGGCCGAGCGGGCCATCTGCTCCCCCAAAGTCGATAACCGGCCCATGTCGGCAGATATCAAGAATCTTCAGGGCGTGCCGTTGGACGCCGATCCACCGCCACGCGCCGAGCGTTTGAATCGCCGCGTGGGAATGGCGTAGTCGCCAGGATTCGGTTTTCAGTTCGGCGTCGTCAAGGAACATAGACTACCTCCAGAACGTCGCTTTCGTACACTGTCACGTCCGCAGGCAGTGCCCGCCGTGCCATCCGCCCCACGATCTTTCCACGCTCATGCCAGCCGATCCCGTTCCCAGGCGACTTCAGGCACAGGTCGCTTTCCGCAATCACTGCCCCGGCTGCAATCGGCCGCCGCGTCACCAGCGACCGCCCCAGCTTCGCCCGCATTTCTTCTATCTGCGTCGGGTCCATGACACGCATCATCTGTTCAGTGATGCGGATGTTCCGCACAAGCCGCTCCATGCCTTCCGGCTCCAAGCTCGCCGCATGGTCTGTGCCCTTCATGGCCCTGCTAAGCGTAAGGTGTTTTTCCACCACACAAGCCCCGAGCGTTGCCGCTGCCTGCGCGGCCACGATTCCCGGGGTGTGATCGCTCATGCCCACCAGTACATCATACCGTTTTCGCCAGTCTTGCACACGCCACAAGCCAACATGCTCGTTTGGTGTCGGGTATTCGGATGTGCATACCATAAGCACGATCTTGTCATGGTAGCGGCGGATTGTATTAAGTGCCGCTGGAATGTCATCACCACGCGCCATACCGGCCGAAAGTATGATAGGTTTGCCGAGGCGCGCGATGTGACTTAGTAGCGGCAGATTATCGAGGTCACGGCTTGCCACCTTGTAGAGAGGCGGGTCAATGGCGACTTCCAGGTCGTCAACACTTCTGGCATCACAGGCCGTGGCAAAGAGGATGAAATCCCACTCGTTGTAGCGTACACGGTCGGCAAGATGGCGATACTCGGCTGGTGAAAGTTCCAGTGCCTCGCGGTGTTCTCCATAGGTTCTGCCGAACGAGTTGTTTCCAGTGTACGGAGCATTGTACGCCTCCCGTGTCAGTTCGCTGTGAATGTCCCGCTTGCAGAATTTTACCGCGTCAACCCCGGCCTCGGCAGCCGCTTTCATCAAGCGGGTTGCCGTGTAGGTGTCGCCCTGGTGGTTCTGGCCTAACTCTGCCACGATGTAGCAAGGCTGGCGGTCGCCAATGATGCGGCCGTTGGGTAGGTGGATTACTCGCTCCATCCGAAAATCTCCTTACGGATGAAGGCGTTAATCTTGCAGCCAGTTGCCGTTCTAAATTGACTTCTGGCAATTTCCTGTTCTATGCTGTCCGGCACTCCCAGCTTAACGATGGAAACGCCTCGCAGTTGCCCTATCGCGGACAGCAATTCCTTCGCCTCATCCTCACTGTAGGGCTCGCCCAAAAACACTGTAATCGTATTGTATCGCTCGCTCACGTCATCACCTCACTTTTGCCGACACTTCGCACAATCGAAAGATTCAGTCCTCCATGTAGCATAAGGACGCGATTCCCGCTCCATAGCTTTTCGATACCTTCCTTGATAGCTTCGATTGCTTTTGGTGTTAGCAATTGGTTGCACGTCACGACGATAACATCATCGGGCTTGATATCAACCGCCTGCACCTTGGAAACATCAGTAAATTCCACGCCGTCAATATTCACGCCATCACCTCCATCATTTTGCGAATCATTTCCAGGTCGGCCGGTGTGTCAACGGCAAGGTACTGGTCGGCCTCTTGCTTCCACCATTCCGGCACGTCGAGCCAGTGGCAGCGGAAGCCAGGCTGGGCGTACAGGCGTTGCGTAACGTGTTCCCGCTCTGGTGCCGTCGCAACCAGCATGGTATCGGCGATGCGTAAGGCCGCCGCCTTGGCCACCTCACAAAAGTATCCGGTCGGCTTAAGCACGGCCGGCGAGCCGTCGATTGCATAGCCCACGTAATCGGCGTTTGTCTCCGTCGCCGCCGCACAGAGTTCATCGGCCGCCATCGGGTCAAGTAGCGGCGAGTCCGCGCAGATTCTCACGACGTACTCGGATGGAATGATTCGGAGCACTTCGCAGAACCGGCCCAGCACGTCATCCCGCCGCGTTGTGCAACGAATACCCATCACGCCCATATCGGGGCAGGCACGCAGGATTTCCTCATCCGGCGTGGCCACCACGAAGCCGGACAGGCTCTTGATCTTCCGCGTCTGCTCCACGACGTGCCACAGCAGCGGCTTCCCGCACAAGTCGGCCAGTACTTTGCGGGGAAACCGCCGGCTGTCGAGTCGGGCCTGAATGATTCCGAGGAACATACTCACCACTCCAGGGTCACCATGTCGCGATTGTCGTACACACTGCCGGGTTCGGCATTCTTCATCAGGCGGGACAACGCCATTACGAAGGCCACGATGCCGTCGATCTTGTTTCGGCTGCCCTGCTCCGGTTTCACGGGCCGAATGTTTCCGCTTGGATCGCAGCGGGCCTTGACGTTTTCCGCCATCCAGTCGAGCACCGGGTTGCTTTCATGCCGCAGTTCTCCCGATTCAATCAGCCGCTCAAGTTCCTTGCTCGGTTCATTGAGGCTGGCGAATCCTTGCCGCACTTCGATCATCTTGATGCCGTCCTGCTCTTGCAGTTGCACGGCGGTTTGCGTGGCGTTCCACGGGTCGTATCCTACTTCCTGAAGGCTGGTCTGCGAACTATCGCGGCGGATGGCGGCCCTGATGAAATCGTAATCCACCACGTTGCCCGGCGTGGCCTCCAGCCATCCTTGCTCGTGCCATTGCCGGTAGCGATGATCGTGGTGATCAACCTCCATCGAACGGATGCGATCTTCCGGGCACCAGACACGCACCTTGACGCACACCTTGCCATCCTCCCGCCACACCCAGGCGAGGGCGGTGAGGTCGATCTTGCTTGCCAGGTCAAGGCCGCCGTAAACCGGCAGTGACAACGGGAGTGTCAGCCGGTCACCACCACAAGCCCGCCAGCGTGTCATATCTAGCCATAGCTCGTCTTGCCGCGTGCGGATGTTCAGGTGTAGCCGCTTGAATAGGTTCTGGAGTGCCGGATTCGTCTTGGCCTTCTCGCTTTCAACGGCAAGATACTCCTCGCTCACTGATATCCCGATGTTTGGATTAGCCCGCTTCCACACGTCCGGCGAAGTCCAGTCGTCCTTCTCGGTCGCCTCGTAAATCACCGGCAGGAAGCGTGGATCGTTCACCTTGCCGTCGCGGACGGAGCAGGCGTACTCGTGGATTTCATTGCAGATCGAACCGTCACGGTCGAAGTCGCTGGTGGTGGTGTAGATCATCAGCGGTTGCGTCTTGTTCGCCGATGCCATCGAGGTTCGAAGCGTGTCAATCAGGTTCCGGTTTGGCTGCTCGTGGAGTTCATCCACGATCCCCAGGTTAAGGTTCTTTCCGTGTGCCCCCACGTCACTGTCACCGCTGATAACCTTGAGGAACGAGCCGAGGTTCTCGCGGACGATGGACTGTGACTGGCCTCCAGGTGCTGTGCCTCCATAGATGCGGCAACGGTTGTCGAGGTCGCTGTTCTGTTGCACCATTCCCTTGCAATGCCGGAACAGCAGCCCGGCCTGCTCCCGCGTGCTGGCCGCGATGTAGTTTTGCTGGCCGCGTTCCGGGTCGCAAAACAGATAATACAGGCCAATACCAGCGGCAAGCGGCGTCTTGCCGTTCTTTCGCGGGATGAACAGCATCGACTCGCGGTAGCGGCGAACGGTGCGTTTCTTCGCGTCCTTACGTTTCCATCCAAACAGGTTTCCCACCACGGCCTGCTGCCACGGTTCAAGCAGGAACGGCGTGCCGGCCAGAGCACCCTCGATATGGTAGAGGTGGTGCTGAAAGAAGTTGATGGCCGCGATGGCCGTGCCTTCATCCAGCCACGCATCGCCAGCCGTGGCGAACGGGTCGTATCCGGGAATCAGGCGTAGGGTGTCTTTCAGCATCAGTTCTTGCCGTCGAAGAACGAAACTCCGTGTGTAGGCTTAGCTTCCTCTTTTGGCTCGCATCGCATGGCGGCCCGGGCAACAGGAGTAAGGCCAAGCTTCTGAGCAACCGTCGTGTGTTGCTTCCAGCACAAAGCGGCTTCCACGAGGTTCTTGTACCGGTCGCCTTCGTTCTTTCGTAGTCGCCTGTCGCACTTGTTCCACTCCGCCCACCAGCGGACGCAGCCAATCAAGGCCAACTCATCAGCAACCGTCAGGATGCCGGGAGCGAGGTGCTCCACGATTCGATCCCATGCCCACGCTGACTCTTTGTCGAGCCATGCTGGCTTGGCTACAACGCCAATAGCGGCGGCGATGTCTGCCCGGCCTGCGTGGCGGTCGGCACGGAATGTACCACGGTTCAGGTGTACGGCTGTCGGTGTTGGTGGTCTTGCCATGATTACATATACCCCTAGAGCGTTATGGCATTTTTTCTGGAACGT
>ERZ869929.1177-NODE-1177-length-9911-cov-7.373580_pt1 | contig 9911 bp, 10 predicted proteins | sample MGYA00579312_ERZ869929 | MGnify/ENA primary metagenome ERZ869929 (study PRJEB32216, sample SAMN09231818) | wastewater metagenome | place: USA: Maryland | collected 2016-08-09 | study: EMG produced TPA metagenomics assembly of the PRJNA472060 data set (Reclaimed...
CTTCTTCGCTCAATTTAACCCATACTTTTGAGTTTCTGATTGAGAAAACTCTAACAATCTATCTGCAATTGCATCTCGTGAAACTAAACCTGAAATATCTGTTATCTCTGTTCCGCTTTTCCATGATGCTTTATTTGGATTCAGCTTGTTACTTATAGTTCCATCCTGCAATGCTTTTTCAATATAATACTTAATTTCTATTAACTTATTACCGTATGTATTTATAAAGTTAGTAGAATCTTCTAATGCTTTTTTACGATACGCTGCTCTTATTTCTTTAGGACTTAAACTATTGCCTGAAATTTGGTCTATAATTGACAATCCCAAATAAGCTGAATGTATCATCATTTTAGCATCGGTAGCATCGGTAGCAAGTTTTAAAGCCTTTTCAATGTTATCTAATTTAGTAGATTCTATTGTAGCTTTTTTATCAGGATTCATTGCTAAAAATATCCCATTAGCTGTGTTTGTCCTAAATGGGCTTTCTACATTCCAACTGCAAATATCTAAAAATCTTAAAAGCTGTGTGTCGTACCCTTCAATTATTAAATTCCCGTCTAAAAAACTTCTTTTTGTTGTTGACTTAATTAATTGGTCAATTAAATCTTTATCTTTTGGTTGGTCTGCTACAAATATAGTTTCACATCCATCATAATATCTTATATTAACTCTTGAACCTTTCCAAACTATTTGAGAACTCATTACTAAGTTCTGATATGGTTTGAATTGCCTTTTTTCAAGAACTCTTGTTTTATTTCCTGTAACTTCCATTACTGGTTTTATCCAGTCTAAATTTTCGGCAGCTAATTGGAATACATATTTTTTGTTAACATCGTATTCTTTTGCAAGATACTCATTTTCTAATGCCCACTTATCTACCTGTTTTTCTTTAGGTAATGGGGCTGTTTTTAATTCAGCGTTTGCCATTTTTATATATTTTAAAATTAAGGGGAAGCAATATTACTTCCCCTTTTAAAGAAAAACTTATTAGCTGATAATACCACGTAAAATACAGAACTGTTCTGCTGCTAATACACGACTGCCCACGTAAGCAATTTGGTTATAAGTATTTTCCGCAACACTTGTTTTAGTAGGTTGCGTATAACCTAAAGACCATGAGTAGATACGTTGACCTGCTGTAATATCAGGATTTTGTTGGTAAACCCACTGCATCATTGGGCGACTTGTATTATCTTTTGCATCCTGAACCATACCTTGAGGTACTGCAAGACCAAAGAAAGCACGATAATCACCTTGAGTTGGAGTGTACCCAAAAACTGCTTCTGGTGTAAATCCTTTGTAACGATGAAAATGGAAATCAAACGTATCGGTAGAAAAACCATTGAACCCGTAAGTAACAGATTCTTTCATATCTCCACCAACTGAACCGTAGCTGATTGCTCCATTTTTATAGATACCAAACAAAAGATTATTGATGTCCTGACGTTGTTTCAAATCTTGTAAGAAATGATACTCTCTTGGACCGCCATTAGCATCTAAAACGTTTGTAAGATTTTGAAAATCTCCTATTGCAAATTGATATTGCACGTAATCAACTTCTGAACCTCTTGTTTCTACTACAGGTAATACCCCATCTGTACCGTTATCTGATGTATTATCTGATGGCACACCTTCCATTACTGCATCCTCAATGTTCATCATCATGTTCTGATTCATTGTTTGGATTGCAAGTGTTGGTTCGTAGAATTGACCACCACCAAAATCAATTTGTGTTTTGTTCATTCCTGCCAAATCACTTGATTTAACTGATGCTCTCAATACAGTAGCGGTGTTATCATAACGATACATTTGTTGTTGCTGTGTTCCTTGTGTATCAGAACTTTCACCTGCTAACTGATTACCAAAAGTTTCAAGCCCTTCGCCCGCTTTTAATGTAGTTCCTGAATTACCTGTAATCAAAGTATAAGTTCCTAAAGGAGTAGCTTCAATAACAAATGCACCTGCTGTACGGGTGATATTTGTAACTCTGAATTTACGACCATTAGAACGAATCTTAACTACTTGACGTAATAAGAAAGGAGATTGAGTTCCTGCGGTATTATTGTATGATTGTGGACTTTTAAGAGTAATATTGATAGCTACACCCGCTACTGAACTTGTAACATCTTGTGCAACTAAACCTGAACCAAAAGGACGACCTTTTTCAAAATGAGAAAAGGTATTAGTTGTAGTATTAACTGTTTCTACTGTTGTGCGACCTAAAATTTCCATTGCTAACATATACGAACTGTTGCCGTATTTAGCAATAATTCCCGGTATATAATCAGGGATTACGAAATTTAATTCGTTAAAAATTCCTGTGGTTATTCCTGATGGATATGCTATTGGACCGGGTTGTCCCGTTGCACCCCTTACTATTTCTGATGGCATTTTTTATAAATTTAATGCTGTTGGTTAATATTGTTTACTTTATGCCATATTTAATGCTCTTTTCATTTGTATATCAAATTCAGATTGTTCCTGATTCTGTGGAATTTGTCTGTTTTGATTACCACTGTTGTCGGGCAATAATGCTTTTATGGCTGCGTTTTTACCTTGTTTAATAGCTTCTGCAATGATTTTGTCTTTGTTTTTAGCAAAGTATATTTCTTCCAAATATTGTTTTCGATTAGGGTTTCCGTCCTTATCAAAATAAGATGAAAAAAACTTATCACTATCAATAGCCATTTCTTTAGCTATTTTCCAACCGTCCTCGTCAGGCTCAAAAGAAAAATTAAAGTCTATTTTATTGGCTTCGTCCTTAAATGGTACTTTAATTTCTGCTTCTTTGGTTGTAAAAGAACTAAATTCTTTTTTAGCAACTTCTCCAATCTTTTCAGCATCTTCTATCTCTTTTAGATATTGATTAAATGCTTCCATTTTTGGATTTGCCGCTTGTTCTATTTCTGGTAAAACTAATTTAGATTTTGCTGCTTCTAATTCTGGTTTAGCTAATTTAGCCTCAATCATTAATTCCATTGTTCTGTCTGAAACTAATCCCTCCCACGTTTTTACTCTTTCCTCATATTCTCCCTCAATATCAGTATATAACTCTATTGGTTTTGGAGGTATCCCATACTGCTTATTAAATTTGTAGTTAATTTCATCAGGTGTTAAATCCTTATATTTTAACTGCATACCTAATTTTACAATATCTGCTGCTGTATCTTTAGTTACTTCGGAAGTAGTTAAATTTTCTAAACGTCTTTGTTCGTCTAAATAATTATAAACTTCTTCACTTTTACCTGCTTTTAATGCTTCAAATAACTTTTTTGCAGTTTCGTTTTCAAAAGTAATCTCTGTTGGCGCAGGGGGATTTTCTTTTAATGCTCTTAGCTGCTCTATTTCAGAAAAGAAAGTTTCAGGATTTTCATACCCGTACTTTTCTTTTACTAAATCAAAACTAAATGTTGGCTCTTGTACTTGTGTTTGAACTTCTGCTGTTGGAGTTATTGGCTCTTGTGGCTTTGGTTCAATGCCTCCATTTAAGGATATTGCCATCATTTTTGCTACTTCTTGTTGACCTTCCGTTTGTTCAGGTTGTGGGGTAGCAACCACTTGTTGTTCAATTATTTCGTCTGCCATTTTATTGGGGAAATTTTGTTTATGTAAATGTAGTTTTGAATTAAATAATTACTTACCTTTAGGGCTAAAAATAGCCCACTAAATTTTATGGAAAAAATAACTCCAAACAATTACATAAGACTTCAAAGAAAAATATGTAATCCTCAAGTAATCATTACCGTTAACCAATTAGCTTCCGAATGGGGTTTAACTCCTGCTGAAGCGTGTTATCGAATGTTAAACGAGGCTGTCATGAAAGAGAATTTAAAAAGAAAAAATGAAAAAAAATGATTGGTTACATATACACGTTATCTTACGAAACAGAAGAAAATTTGTTTTACGTAGGTTCTACTACCAACCCTAAAGGTAGATTACAATCACATAGAACTAAATTTGGTTATAATACTACAATGTTTATTGTTGATGAAATACAATTTAATCACAAAGACGAATTAATATTATTAGAAATTTTTTGGAATTGGCAATTTAAGTCATGGGGTTTTAAATTGAAAAATAAAGATTGCTACCCTGTAAGGATAAATAGACCTAATTAACCATTTTTATTTTATACTGTGGTAATATTTTAACATGGTTAGGTAATGTACTTATTTTAGCTGTTTCTAAATCGGAAAAAATTTCAGTTAGTGCCATTATTAAAGCTATAACTTCATCAAATTCTGTTCTGTCATTTACATTAAATTTTAATAACTGTTTAAGTAAACTTATAAAAACTATCTTATGTACATACCCATTATATACATCTTTATCAGTGCCATCAATATATGATTTAATAATAGTAGTTTGAGCAGCGAATTGAAATGGGTCTCCACTTCTTACCCCGGGCTCTATTTTACCATTTCTTTTTACTGGGTTTAACATTATTCTTGGTGTCCATACTAAAAAATCTTGGGCATTATTTTTTACAAAAAATCTATAATAATCTGTTCTAGCATCAATTTCATAATTTATTTTGCACCCATATAATTTACACCCTAACAAAGCCTGTTCGTCCATATGTACAGGTATTCTTGGATTTCCTACATACATAGCTACGGGGTACATTTTTATCTTATCCATTATAACTATTACAGGTTTAGAGCCATTCTTTGTTGGCGTAGGATTCTCCTTAGTAGTATCTGCACCTGCCCCATACCGTTGCGTATTCATTGGTTCTAAATATCCACATCTGTCTTTAAAATTATTTTGTATTTCAGGAAATTCATAAATTAACCATTCCCCTTTTTCATCATCCATTGGTTTGGCTATAATTCGTTCTTTATCTTTCTTCCCTATAACTACTGATTTTATAATTTCCTTTTCAGGAACTAATCTCATTTTTCTTATATAAGGAGGATTTTCTTCTAATTCTTTTATTTGCCTTTGGATATTAGCTGCATTAAATTCACATCCAATACCTGCATACATAAATGCTTCTTCTTCTGTACAGGGGTTCATCCTTATTTCTTCTTCTAAATCTACACCTTCAAGACCTTCCCTTCTTCTGATTTCAACATAATGCTTTGCACCTAACTTAATATCTTCTTCTGATAATTCTGAAATTAAAATACCATCATCATTATATTGCACCCATTTTTCTACTAAATAATTATACTGTTCTAATGTGGGTTCTCCAATAACACTATCACCAAATTCATCAATAAAGCCTTCGTATGCTTCGTATGCGGGTTGAAAAAATCTTACTACCCTATTTAGAGTTTGACTGCGTTTAAATTGGTTGGCATTATCCCATATTTTTTTATACTCTGCCCCACCACCTGCTGTCATTTCGTTTACTGTTGATGGTAAGTCTACCCACCCAACACGCTTTACACCCTTTACTAACGTTTTAGCGATAATTGAAAGCAATCTTGATACTGGAACGTCTAATGGGTACTTACCTCCTTCATCGACTAGAACATAACTCATACGACCTCTATCATACGCATTTAGTACAGGAGCTTTGTAGTTTATTTTAGAGTTATGCCCTTCTTCTTCTTTTGCACCTGCTGCTGTACCTGCTTTTACTGTTTGTGATTTATGAGCAAATACCAATTCTGTTACACTATCTTCTTTATTGACTTGCTTTGGTTTTAAAAATACAGGTAATAGTCTATATGCTGCCGTTACCATCTCTGTAAATGTAGCCTTGCTATCATCTTTTGTTTTTGATAATAATCCGCAGTTAGAATTTTTAAAAAAAATTGCTTCGTATAAAATATTGGAACAAGATTGAGAAGATGCACCCTGCCTACGCTTTTTAATCCTAATAATACCTAATGTCCATAGTATTAAAAACCAATACTCAAAAAACAAATAATATAACCTATCTGCTTCTCTAAAGTCAGGTGCAGTACCATCTTCAAGTGTATAATATTGTAAATAAAAATAGTAACGTTTAGGAATATATCTTAATTTTTCACCTATCCATGCCCATACACCTTGTTTACATCTTTTTACTTCTTCTGATGCGTATGCTTCTTGTTGTGGAGTAAGGATTAAATTACCCTGTTTGTCATATTCTACTTTGTCAAAATAATTTGGCAACGGTTGTCTACGCCATTTTTGTTGATTTCTTGGAAAGTTATAATACAAAGCATCTTCATCCTTTGGTTTTTCAGGTAAGGTTATAGTGCTGCCATATATTTCTATTTTTTCTGCCACTATGTTCTACTTTCTGCTATTCTATCATTAAAAGGTTTTCTTGCTACATCTTTTTCTTCATCCCCTGTAATACCTGCAAATTCTTTTACTGACTGTGCAGCACTACCTATCACTTGACTTTTTTCTAATAATTTAAATAATCTATCAAACTCCTTACTATCCTTACTTTCTAAATCTACGTTAGATAAATTAGTTTTATTAAGCAACTCTGCCATCTCATTCATTTTTCTATTTAATGAATAATAAAGTTTAGCCGAGCCGTTTTGCTCATAAATTTTTATCAACGCTTCCGCTTCTTCTAATGTTCTTGCCATAAATTATTTACCTGTTAATACGTTTTTCATAAACATCGCTTGTTTCTTACCTTTATTCCCATACTTACCTACTAAGGCTGCTTGTATTTTAGATTTAGGTATTTTCTCATTCATTGGTGTATGTGTTGTAGCGTGTAAACCACCCTCTTTAAAATGAAGTGGTTTTTGACCTGCTTCTTTTGGTTGAATAGTAACTTCTTTCATTTTTATTATTTTTATAATTACTGAATTGCCATTTGTTTCTCATTCTGTTCAATGGGCTGCTCCTGTCCTTCTTGTTGCATCATCATTTGTTCTTGCATTTCCGCTTCTGCATTTGCTTGTATAACCTGTACCATGTGCTTATTTTCTTCGGCAAGAGGTATTTGAATATTTGGTACTAATTGTTGAATTGCTGGCATAAACTGTTGTATAAGCCTACCTGATTCATCTTTTGCTGCTACTTGAAAATAACCTTGCAATAAAATTTCCTCTTTCTTTTTAGTAGATTCAAATTCTTTCATTTCTTTTTCTGCTGCCAATTTATCTTTTTGTAATAATTGGGCTTGTTCTGCTGCCATCTTTGCTGATTCTTGTTGTACCTGTGCATTTTGTTGCTGTAATCTTTGACTGTCCTGAATGGCTCTTTTACGATTTTCTTCTACTACACTATTCAAATAAATAATTGCTAATTTATCATCTTCAATATTCCTAATCATTAAAGCATCTTTTGGAGATATTAATGGATTCCCGTTAGCGTCTGGCATTTGGCTGTACCTTTGAATATCTTGCTCAATAAGTTGTTTTTGATATTCTGTAGATTTTGTTTTTACCGACACTTGGAATCGGGTATTTATCATATCATCTTTAGATTCAGGTTCTTCCTTTACTATATCATTCCAATGCAATAAACATAATTTATAATCTGTTTCTTCCCAAAGTTGATTATTAGCATTTACTATGAAATCTGTAACATTATAAGAACTTTGATTTTGCCCTTCAGCTAATTTAGCGGCAGTTCTATCACCTACATCGCTACCGTCACGATACATAGGTACGCCTATTAATTGTCTGATTTCATTAACAATTCCTAATAAAATATTAGTCAACCCTATTACATCTTGTATTGCTGTATTTTGAACTGTATTACTTAATGGAGGTGCTGTTCTTTCTAATGGGTCAATACCTTTGCTACTCCATAATTCATTACCCGTTTGGTCATATATTCTAACTACTTCTTCCCATGCAATAGTATCTCCATTACCTAAATCTAAATTTCTTGCACTCTCTACATCTATTCTAATACCTGATGGTTTTATTTTAGCTATAAGTTGCTTTCTTTTTAATTTAGTAATAGTATATTCTCTTAACGGTTCCATAATTCTTTCAAAAAGAGAAGGAACATATTCGCCATCATTATTAGGAATATTTATTGTATAAGATGACATCGGTTTAGCGACATCAAGATATGGGGTTATAATTAAATCTGGTTTATCCCAAAGCAACATTATATCTCCATAAGGTGCATATACTCCACGCATCCATGTATTTCTGTTTCTTTTAATTATATTCACATCCTCTGGTTTTTCTTGCTGAATAACCGTACCGTCTTTCTTCTTAACTTGATATGGAACACCTGTTTTTGGGTAAATACTTTTTCTACCAAAGGCATCCTCTTTTTCTACGTAATAAATATCTTCACCACAATTTATCTCACAATCAAATACAAGTATTGAACAATCATCATAAGGTCTGTTTTGATTAAATGTAGTTAATGCCCAATTATAATCCCACATATAATTAAATACCCCTACACTTTTATTTGTTGAAAGTTTAGCTAAATTAAAAATTTGTTCTTCGGTTAATCCATCAGGTCTTTCGGGTGTTTTACCATACTTTTCTCTGAAATCTTTTACTTTTACATTATAAAATTCACCTATCATTGTGACCTCTAAATCCCCGCTATCATTTATAAAAAAATTATATGCCATATTAGTTGGCACACATTTTCTTACTGTATATTTCTTATTAGATAACTTTTCTATTTTGGTTACAGCACAGTTTATTGTAATTAAATCATATATGGTTTTTCTATTGGCTACTCTATCAAATTTTATTTCACTTTTTACAGCGTTCAACATTTCCTCAAACCTTATCTCTTTTGGTAGCCTATCTTGCAATTTAAAATGGGCAATAGCTGATTGTTCATCATCAGGAACAAATACACCATCTGGTTCTAATTGTATGCCCGATTGCATTTGAACATCATTTATTAATTCAGCTTCTTTCATTCTAAATAAAGCCTCAATCAATCTATTTTCTTTTTCAGATAACGAACCATCATCTATAGCATCAACACAAGCATACGTTTTCATTTTTGCCATGCTTTCAACCAAAGTACCTACAAATTGTGGGGCAATCCTTTGTTGTGTCATGTCTATATTAACCCATGATTTATTGCCGTCTGAAACGTTCATGTAGTCTAAAAACTCTTTCATGTTCTGACTACCTTTTGCCCATAATAAAACCTGAATCCACCGAGCATTTCTTACCCTAAAATTATTTGTACTGGTATCGGAACTTGTTTGCATTTGATAAAATGCTTTAACTATTTTCTTTCCGTTATCTTTTTTCGCTCTCTCTTGTGGTGATATAAAAAATCTATCAAGAAGCGGGTTTGACATTCCTGTCGAATGTAGGATATTATCTGACATTGTGGATTTTTGATAATAAAGATAAATATTTTATAATAATAAAGCCAAAAAAATTAATTTTTGGCTTCTACTGCAACTCCAACTATTTGGCTTTCATGTACTTTTGTTATCCGTTTTTCCTCTCCGTTCCATACATAAACAATATCATACCCTGCGTGTGGACGGTGAAATAATAATTGCCCTTCTTTATAAGGGGAATTACCTGTTTTTTTTACTATCGCCCTATCAATATGAGTTTTCGGTTGCTCTGATAATAAAGCCATATCTGATTTTATTTCAACTCTATCACATATCATATTACCGCATATAGGTTCAATTTCTCCGTCATTTTTTATTTTAGCAAAAAGAACATTGCTAAATGGTATTGAAAATAAATCATCATATAAATGGTATGGAGAAGGTAAATAAAATAAGTTATGATGGCATAGTAAAATATCCCCGTTTTCAACTGTTTCGTTACCTTCTATAACCGTAGCAATGGTAGGTGATTTTTCCCTGTAATTAACATCGTATTGTAATGCCGTCTTGAACTCTACTCCACCAATTAGTATTTTATCTTTTTGAGATATGTTAACCGAAACTGTTATTTTATTGTTTACAGACTTCATACTACCCAAATTATATCGGAATCAGTTAATACCCCAAATTCTTGGTCGTCAAAAGGAACATCCATACATTT
>ERZ869929.1179-NODE-1179-length-9891-cov-3.410634_pt1 | contig 9891 bp, 13 predicted proteins | sample MGYA00579312_ERZ869929 | MGnify/ENA primary metagenome ERZ869929 (study PRJEB32216, sample SAMN09231818) | wastewater metagenome | place: USA: Maryland | collected 2016-08-09 | study: EMG produced TPA metagenomics assembly of the PRJNA472060 data set (Reclaimed...
GGGATCGCGACAAACAGTACTTGGGATTGGTTCCACTGCCGGCAGTTGATCTTCTGGGGCTCTGACAAGGTCAAGACCATCGCACAGGCCCGTAAAGCCAACGGTTGGGTATCCAACCTCGACGTGACATCCACCGAACTCAGCACCAACATGAGAAACTACTCGCCTGTGGAGTGGCTGGAACGTGTCCGTGCGTCGACCGTACCATGGGCTACAGCGCTGCAGCAACACCTCTCCAAGCTTGATGAGCTGACAATGGAAGAATCTTTGCTGAAGCTCGATCTCAATGGTCGTGATCTCGATACGTTCTCCAGGGGTTGCAGCCCAGTACTCCGGGATCGACTGCAATACGTCAGTAAACACCGGACCTTCGCCGCCAAGGTTAAATTTGAAGGTCGCTGGGTACTGGAGAAGCCGGACGGTTGGTACACCGAAAAAGACAACGAACGGTTCTCCAACGCCATCATCCGTATCGATCAGGTGCTCACGACACCAGACAAGCGAAGTTACTATCGCGGCACCATCCGGTTTCACGAAAAAACCCACCAGTTCACGGCGAAAGCCACGCAGCTCGAAAAGTGCGGCCTGCTCGCCTGGACCCAGGCGTACCTGCGAGACCAGTTGCGTGTTGGCGTCAGCGAGTTCTATCCGAGCTGGAACCGCAAGGCACTTCAACTCGCGTTCATGTTCTCACCACCAAGCCAGGTAACTGGTACAGAAGTCATCGGCTGGGACAGCAAGAACCGTCAGTTCAATTTCCCGAGATTCTCTGTACAGGCTAATGGCCAGGTTACAACTGATTTCAACTGCCTGTTCAACAACTCGAAAGTCCCCGCCCGTGAATTGCCTGTACCTGGCGTCATGCCGCGCAAACACATCGACACGTTGAGCGATCTGAACGAAGAAACTAAGCTCTTCTGGGCGACAACCGCCTGTATCGCGTCCAACATCATAGCTCCGGCGGTAAATAGGAACCGCGTGCAGATTCTGTTGGACGGGGCCGGTGCCGAAGGGATAGGCAGTTCAACAGCGATTCGCTTGGGTTGTAACCAGTTGGAGATTGGCAACAAGGATGACGTCGCAGATGTCCTGCAAGAAGCCAAATCACCGCACGATTGGCCCATGCTGATCATGCCACAATTAAATAGAGTCGGGTCGTGGCTGGACGACGAACAGTCCGCAAACTACATCTTCAGTCTACCGTGGGTGACAACACGAATCATGGCCATCCGTGGTCGCTGCAACGTGATCTCCTACGACCCACACGTTGGATCTTTGCAATTGGGTCACCAGGCAGCACCGTACGTGTTGCCAAACTACGTACAAGACCTGTATCGACGAAACATCATCCTGCCGGATGAGCACCCAGACTTGGCGATCGACGTACTTGCAGATATTGCCAGCTGGTTTGAACGTCTTGGTGGCAATCCTGCGGCCGTGTCAACGGCAGCACAGGTTCTGTATACGCCGCACGGCAAACCGGCGTCAGACTATTTTTGCGAGCTGGTTTTCAAACTCCAGGAAACTGGAAAAATCGATGTCAGTGTTGACGGGTTCGCGAAATCGAACTCCACGATCGTCGTGATCAAACGTGACGAAAATTTCATTTGGATTTCACAGGGGCGTTTCAGCGAAGCCGTGAAAAAGATTGGCCCGCTTGCGCCCGATCTGCTACTTATCACCAGGGCATTGACCGATAGCAATGTCCTCTTGGGCGAACCTGATTACCGCGAGGAAAAAGGTTGGCTCTTACCGGAATCGTGGTGGAACAAACAGCTTGAACGATGGAGATCACATGACTGCATTAGCAACACCGACACTTGAGTGGCAAGACGACGTTGCGGATTTGCTCCCAGCGAGCATGGCCTTTGACGAAGAGTTCGACAACCAGAACGATGAAGACGTCGACGATGACGATGACGATATCGACGACGATGATGATTTCGACGACGATGACGACGATGATGATTTGCTGGATGATCTGGACGACGATGACGATTTCGACGAGGATTTCGACGACGATATCGATGACGACGAAGACGACGATGACGAAGACGACGGTGAGTGAACGATTCACTTGGCTGGAGCATCTGCCGTGTCTGACACGAAAGTCTTATCGCCGGACCAGCAAATCGAACTCAACAGACTCCAACTGATCGTGAAAACGGTCATGTCACGCTGGTCATTGGACACACCGCATAGCGTCATCCGCGTGGTCAATATCGACAGGTCTGGTGTCACTCGATGGGCGATTGCTTACGACCGCCAAAAAACTCACCGACAGAACAACACAGCGATGAGCACGTACAGCGGACTCTCGCTGGAATACCATAGTTCGTCCGGTATCCTTTACCTACTGCACATATCGATCGCAGACAGTTTTCGCGGTAAAGGATTTGGCGCCGAACTTTACAGGCTCGTGGTTGACATCGCCAAACAGCTCAAATGCCGAGAGGTCCGACAAACACCGAGTGGTTGGGCGGCGGTCACACGTGAGCCACGGGTTGATTATCTGACCCGTCGCGGCTGGGTGGCGGATAATAACGAGGTGGTCTTACGGTTGGTTGAAGAACCCGCCAGTTCGGTCCTCGTTCCACCCGTAATCGGCACTACCGATTGATTCGAGTTGTGATGAAGTAATTCTTCCAATCGATGCAGCCTCTGCGTAGTTCGGCCAGCCGTGCATATGCCAGATCGCCGCACATCCGATGTTGACCGCTTGAGCGAAATCGTCGGTCAACATCGGATTGCGCGTGATGGTGTAGATATCTCCGGCCAGTCGGCTTTCTGTTTTCTCTTCGACCAAAGCCAGGAAGTCTGACATCAAACCAGGGTCGTCGTCGTTGATGTAGTCGTAAGCGAACGAGCGTACCAGCTGCAGCTTCATGGCCTGGAACGTGTACAGCAATGATCGTGTCTTGTCTAACCTGTAATGTGCTCGATTGTGCAGTGGAGTCGCCGGAACGTACCGAATCAAATTGGACGCTGCTGCCCGGACATACTGGATCGGCATGACGCGTTCGAGATCAAAACCGGCTTGCACCATGACGGTCTCACGGACCACACCTGCGCCGGTGTAATCGTGCACAATCATGTCACAACCAAATACACGCATCCAATGCATGACTTCTCGGGCCTCTCGTAAGTGCTCCTGAGATGCGACGAGTCGTTTTCCCCAGAGAATGTCGATGTGCCCGGACGTGTTGTAACCCAACAATGCCAATGATGTGAACGAGACACCATCTTCTCCGCCGCCGCCCCAGTCCACTGCCAGGATACGCTGGTGGTAGTGTTGTAAACGACTGGTCATTGCCAGGCTGGGATTATTGGAGTTGTTATGCCAGGGGAGCGTTCCCATCCGTCGCAGTTCGGTCTCTGAGATCAGTTTTTGACCAGAGTCGACGGACTCTCCGAGCACTTCGTTGTAAAACATGGCCTGGCTGGTGTTACCCCAGCCTTGGCGCTTCGCCAGTAGTTCCGACCACTTGTTCGGCCTGGCGTAGTGCAGCGGCATGATTAGCTGCGGTACGTGGTAGCCAGCTGTCTTCCATCGCCGTTGCGGATATCGATGGACCCAGTGACCGTGCCGTGGAAAGATCGGTCGACGACAGTTGTAACAGACCGTACCTGGACACGACTCAGAAATGTCGTCGTGGGCAGGGCCGATCATCGCGTCAATATGGAACTCCATGGACGGGATGTTCCACTTTCCACAACTGAAACACGGAATGAACCACTCGGCTTGTGAAGACCGTCTCCAGACGCCCTCTAACGGATTATCAAGGCTTTTTGGGGTCCCAGCGAGGGACATAATCGCATAGTCAGAATGTGACATCGTTTCGCGGATGATCGGAATGTGATCCGGGTCCATGTCTTGAAGTTCGTCAAGACAGACCCGATCGGCCGAGATACCGCGGACACGGTCAGCGTCCATCAAGGCGAACGAGAACAACATGACCGATAGATTCTTGAACGATCGTTGCAACACCGAATTCTCAGTATTGGTTCCCGACCAGAGTGGTTTGATCGGGGAACGATCGATGAACGGCCTGACGTAGTTGTTCGAGAAACGCCGGATCTGCTCGTAGAGCGGCGTCACGTACAGCGTGCGTAAATATGGGATGCAGTTCGACAGCATCACGCCGTGCGATGCCAGTGACGTGCTTTTAGAGACCTGCCGACCCGTCTTGAGGACCAACGTACTCGGCATGCTCGTCTTGAACACGGGCGAGAACGGAAAGTGATCCGACAGGTCGTACGGTTTGCCTTGCAGCGACAGACAGAGCGGGAGCAGCGGCTCCAACGTACGAACAGCACCAGCCTCTGAGAGTTTTCGGAACTGTTCAATGCGGTCGACTGTGGTCTGATTGCGTCCGCTGACCCGCGGCGCCTCCATCGCCGCCAGAATCCCTTTCACATCGCTCGCCGAGAGCGCAGAAACTTTACGAGCTTGCGGGGTCGACATGAAACAGCCTCAAACCGACGAAGCCGAACTCCAATGGCTGGAAGATGCCATTTCCGTGATCGGTAATTTCATATTCGTCGTCATCGTCATGATGTTGAAAACTTTGCGTAATCTTGCTGTTGCGACAATCCAGTTCATCCGGTTCAATGCGTGATCGGATGTCTGAACCGCAACAACCAAGTGCACGGACCCGTTTGCGGAAAGGCTCGCGGGTTCGTGTTTGATGGTACAAGTGCGGTATGATAAGCCCGGTTCGTCCAACAACTCAACACGCTGGGGGTCCTTATGGCTGAAACACCGACACTTAGTCACAGTGCCAAACTCTTTCAGGAGCGTCGCATTCCGAAGGATCGAACGACTCGACGGTTGCCATCACCACGTGTGAACCTCGATCGAAACAAGGTCCATCAGTTGCCGCTGAAGCCGCCTTATCCGACAACGGCCGTCCTGCAGCGTGAGGGCGGTCATCCACCCGATGCTGGTCTCACACAACCTTGGCCTTACGGCGAGGAAGAGATCACGCTTTAATTTACGGAGTACCACCAAAAAAGGTCTCCGGCTACTACCGGAGGTGTGAAGTGCCGAAAGGGGCCGCATCCTTTTCGCAATTCTCAGCATTTGCAATACCTGCTGTGATTGGTTTCATCTGGTTGACAGACATCAAGACCGGCGTGATTGCATTACTGGGAATCTTCTTCGTACTGCAATTTGCCAATCGCCTTGATCGACGTCCGCCATAACAAGGGACTGCTATGACCTGGCTCGATTTTATCGTATTGACGTTGGCCGCGAGCGCGGTCATTGATTGCTGGTTCAATGGGTCACTGTTTGCCGACTGGCGAGCGTTCTTTGAAACCTTGGCGGATGAGCCAACAGAGGCGCAATCCCCCAATCAAAGCCCGCCTGGCAGCCTGGGATACCACGAACTACCGCCATTGATGACCATGGCCGATCGTGTGTTGCCACGTTGGGTCGCAGAACTCCTCCTGTGCCCGTTCTGTTTCTCCTACCACGCCCCATGGATTGTGGGCGTGGTCCTGTTCTTCCCGGCCTGTCTGGTGGAAACACAGTGGGTTGCCTTTTTACTCAAGCTCCCGGCATACTCACTGGCAGCCACCCGTCTCGGGAATCTCATCAACGCCTTCGCACCGGAAGAAGCAAAGTACAGACCATGACAGACGACGTTCCGCAAAAGCGACTTCCATTCAACGAGGAAGTCGTCAAGTTGTCGGAGGGGTTCACGCAACAGATTGTTGACACGATCCCCGAGATCGAAGCCATCGCGGTGGTGATCAGCTATTCTGTCCCCAACGACGATCTACACTATGCCGTCGTGCGTGGTCAGAACAACGAACTGCGGACACCCGTGGAGATCGTCCACATGTGTCAACAGTTGTGGAAGACGCTGAACTTCCAACTCCAAAACGGATACCGCTGTATCAGGACCGTTGACGAGTACATGAAACAACAAGCCACCGAACTGCAAAAAATTCGGGATAACATCAATGCAGCCAAATCCGAACTCGCGGCTCTCCAACAGGGCCGCGAAGCGGGAAAACAAAAACCGACCGAATAACGAGTTGATCAGTCAGCTCATTCAACGGCTCGGTAACCCTCGGTGGGATCTCTTGATTGTCGGTGACGGGTCTGGCAGCGGTTGGGATAAAGCCTGCGGCTGGGCTGCAACGCTGATCGACAACACGCGACACGCCCGGCGCTTCTTTTACGGCGCTATGGACTGCGGTTCCGTCAACTTTGCCGAATCGATGCCGTACATCCAGGCATTGACCTGGTATGACCAGCACCACGGTAAAGAGACCCTCCGTGAGTTAGGTTTCCTCAACGTGCACATTCTGACTGATTCGCAGGTGATTGCCACCTGGGGCACGCAGGCCATGCAGTTGGAAAGTGAACTACCCAGAAAGCAGTTGGCGATCTGGTCTGCCATGCGTGAACTTAGACGTGTCGGCTACCACTGTACGTTTCACTGGGCACCGCGGCTGACCACTGGCCTGAACTGGGCCGCAGACATCATGGCCGGGATCTCCCGTGTCGAGATCGAACGGGCCGGTGATCCGACTTACATCAACGGCAACACCCACGCGATCCGTGCCGCCAACGCCATCGGGAACCTGGTGTTTCATGACCCACTGACAGGGTTGCGTCTTGACCCGTACACGATCAATCCCTCAAACCACACAGGAACATAACATGCTGGTCACCGTTGGCGACAAGCGCCTCAATTTGTTGCACGTCACCTCACTCAATACAAACGAACGGACAGCTCAGCTCGTCACTGGCGGAAAGGCGGTATTCACCGAAGCGGAATACAAGGCACTGGCCGCGAAGTGGGACGAGATGGGGGTTGTTATCAAGGTCACTGACGGAAAATCAGACCCTGCAGATACCGGTGTCATCAACAAAACAGAAGAAAGGTCGTTCGGCAGTGATCTCCTCGCGTAACGCTCGCATGATTGACCTGGTCGATCACCTGGCACAGGACACATCGCCTGCCCAGTCGTTCCGTAAATTCCGAGAGATAAAGCTATCATCCGGCGGCTTCATAACCGAAGAACGTTGGCGAGAGGGCGACGAGCTGGTTATCACACGTACGAAAGAAACCACCCGTGTGTTGGGTTTCGGCCAGGAGCGTATTTCCTCGGTAAAAACCATACGCTTGCCGGCAATCGTTCCCTACAGCTTGATCATTAAGCATGCTCAAGTTCGTACAGACGACGACGCAGTACCGCCGTACGTCGAGGATGACGGCTGGGAACACGACCTGCAGCAACTAAAAGATTTTGCTGGAACCTACGAAAATTTTCGCAAAGCTCGTGGCTACCTCTGCGGTGATGGTCGTGGTCGCGACCCTGAGCGTGTTGTGGTCACCGACAACAGCTACTGCCAGGAATCACGCAGTGATCGAATCAAACACCTTCGGCAACTCGGCGCCAGCAAGCAAGTTGCTGCAGAGCGGGTGGCCAGTGATGATCGCGCTTACATCGATCAAATCGTCGAATGGCGAAAAGACGGTTATGATTGCTGGTGGGTACAGATCGAAATCACGATCGGCGGGAAACTGTACGAAGCCAATGTGGGCGGTGTCGACGACTACGATTACGCTACCGAGGAAGTTGTTGCGGACATGGGCTGTGAAATAACTCACCAGCTGAAAAAAGACGGGTTCGACGTCAATGATGATGTTGAACGGACAGCCTATCAAGCCGCAATGCTTGCATCCAAAAAGCAACGACTCAAATACAACCTCAACATGTTCAACTGGGAATAGGAGCATGGGGCAGAACTACATCATTGTCAGTTTGGACAAACGAGAGTTTATTTCGCCTGGTGCGTTCAATCACGGAAGCAAGTTGATCGAATTCACTTCCGCTGGTAACGGTATCATGCAAGCGCTGGCTGTACTGACTGCCTGCGGAAACGGTTTGGGTAGTGGCGATATCGCGGTGCAGCAAACAGACAATCTATCCGCTGGTCAAAAAGAACACGGTGAATTCAGGTACGGCACTGCGGTGGTACCACGTATATCCGGTCGCTGGACTGGCGATAGAATCGTCACGGCTGGTGAGTACTCGTCGGGACGCATGCACGTCGATCCTGCGGAAGACCCTACACACACCGGTAATTTATACCGTCATGCATGGTCTAAGTTCACGAACATCAGTACTGTCGTGCTTGATCAGTTGGGGGCATTTGGTGCCGGCACGGCCGGGATTGATGTCGAGTACATGATTCGCGTGGTCTTGTCAACAAAACTATTCGAGGAATATCCGCGACTCACGCGTGTGGTTAGTGCGAGAGCAGAACCGCGCTGTGTTTGGGACATGTCCTGGTTGGATTGGGCAAGTTTCGACCGGTTGTTGCTGGATCAGCCAACACCAAAAGCGCTAGCCAACTTGAAAGCCTGGTTGCGCAAGCAATACCTATTGGATTGGCAACGCGAACTCCTGAAATACTACCGTTGCAACACACGCCCACAGGCAGACAGGTTACCGCAGCTGTTACGAAACGCTGGGATCGATACCGAAAACATCTGGCCAAAAGGGAAAAACCTACAACGTATCCTGCCGCGCAAAGTTTATCTCGACGCGGCCTTGCAAGTTGAACAGGCCGACGACGCAGCAAATGTTAGACTTGCAAAAGACAGGACTGACGCTGAATGGGCCAAGGTGTTCAAATCCGCCCTGTCAACAGAAAAACCTGAGACGCGGGAATCTCGTGTCATTGATCTGGATTAACCCGAAAGGAGAACATGAATGCCAAGGCAACACCAGACCCTGCTGGTCCCTGGTAACGACGTCACGGCCGCTGAAACATTGCTGCTTGCAGGGACAGCCCCGTCGCCAGGTGTACTGGCAGGTCCATTTCGTTGTGACTTCAACAGCGGGCACGCGATCGCCGTGATGGTCGTCTTCGGCCAAATGCCGACACTGACAATCCCACTTGGCGACGGGCCGCACCTTGTTGCCGTCTTGTACTCGCCGAACGGGTCGCATGTTGATGAACGCGAGTTCTTCCACAAAATCGACCAGGACTACAGCTTGGAAGACGGCAACAACGTGTTTGAGTTGTCGATCCTGCGAGCTGCCAACACTGCCTTGACGCCTGAAATCATCAAAGCCTACGACGACGCCCATGGCGGTAAGTGCCCGGCTTGCGGATCAACTGACATTCACGGCAGCCGGCCGGAGATCGACGGGCCGAATTGTCGTTGCCGTATCGAGTGTTGTTCGTGTAACGCCCACTGGGTCGACACGTACAAGTTTTCCGGGATCTCCACTGACCCAGAGGACTGGGATGTTCCGAGCGTGAACGTGCGGCGACAGGGTTAGCAGGCCATGACCGACATATTCGACGAATACGCTGTGGTCCCGCAGACTGCAGCATTTGAACAAGTCGATTGCACGTTACTGGAAAGGTTTCGAGATTTTCACGCACAATATCCGGCTGTGTTCGGTGAATTCATTTACTATGCAAACGAACTGAAAACCGCCGGAGCTGTGCGTGGAAGTGCCTGGTTGATCATTAACCGTGTGCGTTGGGAAAGCGCAATCACGAACGGTGGAGACGAGCCGTTTCTCATCAACAATGACTTCATTGCATTGTACGCCCGGTTGGCCATCCATTACTTTCCGTCGCTCTTTGCTGAATTCTGTGAGTTACGAGTCATGAAAGCAGTTCGTCGGCGTAGTGCTGAGGAACTGCGACGCACACAGTAAACAGGAAAACACATGTCAGAGACTGTCTCGCTTGCCAAACGTGAACTGCGGCTATTAAGTGTGGCCAGTAAGACTTCACTCCTGCGAAACGCCAAGATCGAAAAGGCGTTCGATCGCTTATTGTCGCTGGGTTTGATCGACGCGTCCGGCGACATTACCGCACAGGGGGCAGACGCTCTCAATCAACAA
>ERZ869929.1180-NODE-1180-length-9887-cov-11.017290_pt1 | contig 9887 bp, 16 predicted proteins | sample MGYA00579312_ERZ869929 | MGnify/ENA primary metagenome ERZ869929 (study PRJEB32216, sample SAMN09231818) | wastewater metagenome | place: USA: Maryland | collected 2016-08-09 | study: EMG produced TPA metagenomics assembly of the PRJNA472060 data set (Reclaimed...
CTACTCAAGTTCAATCGTTTAATAGCATTGCAGCATTGCGACTAAGAAGCGGCACGACAATCGCTAATGCAGCGAAAACGCTAGGCTATTATTCTGCGGGTGATGGTGGTGGTAATTCGTTTTATTGGGATAGTACAAGCACAGCAACGGACAACGCAGGCACAATCATTAAGCCTACTGCGGTAAGCGGCGCGGGTCGTTGGCTTGCTGTTGATGCTGTAGAAGTTAATCCACTGCAATTCGGTTGTTACGGCGATAACACGAACGATGATACCGTAGCAATGAAAGTGATGTTATCTTGTGGCGCGTCAATTTTTGACTTTCTCGACAAGACATACAAAATAGCAACGACTAACGGTGCAAATTTTTCGAGTTTTACTTCAAAAACGAAGCTGACAATTAAGGGCGAAGGCGCGTTATTAACTGATACAACGACACACACATCAAGTGGATTAACCATTCTTTTTAGCCTGGACGCTTGCTCAAACGTTGATGTGTACGGTGTAAACTACAAAGGCGAGCAGTTGGCTTCACCATCTGACGCAACAAATGGCATCGGATATAAGGGCGTGACGTTTATTAAACTAAAAAACGCGTGTACTAATGTCAATATTGACGCATCATTGACTGATGTTCGTTACGGCGTGTTGGCTGGTGATTACACGTTATTTAGCGAGGGGTACAACTCTAATCTAAATATCAATATCACAGGATCGCGTGTCGGATATACAGTAGCGTTTTATTTAGCTCAAGACTTTAGAATTTACTCATATAGTGTCGATGGACATCGGGCAGTTTATTTGGCGGGCTGTCAGCGAGGCACAGTAGATGCTCGCGTTAAAAACCAATACATTGCACCGATTCAGGTCATATTAAGTGACGCGATAACAGGCTCAGGGACAAGTCGGGGATGCGCGAATATTGATGTAAATGTAACAGACATGGGTAGCATAACGTATCCAGCTAACTCGTGGTTAGCAGGTATATCATTAAGCCGAGTTGATCCAGGCACGACATTCTCCAACCTGCATTTCCACGTCAATCTAAAATCAACAGATACAGTTGCAGCGACACTTGGCGCATTTGTGCTAAATAGCTCTGCAAAAGTATATCAGCCGAGTTATCCATACGACTGGGAGCAAAGCATTTTTTTGAGAAATATCACTGTATCGGGCTTGGTCGACAGAAGCCAGCAAACAATCGCAACACATGGAGTCGGCGAGGTTTATCTCGGCACAATTGATTCAGGCACTCATTACGCGACGTCGAGCGGGTTTAACTTTAATCAGCTAAAAATAATCAATGGTGCAGGTTCTAATCCTCGCGCTCTGTATTTCTTAATGAGTGGATTGACTGACTCATTTACGTTCAATCAATGTAACTTTGGGAACTATGTTTTAGAGTGCAATGCCCCTACAACTGGATGGCCTGTTGGCTTTGTTTTCAATGACTGCAACACGATAACGAAAACAACGTCAAATACGAGCAGTGCTGTTCCGTTTGCTTTTAATAACACAAATATCAGTGATTTAACTCAACCACTCGCCTACTCAAAAATGAGTAGTGCTACTGTTAAATCGGCAGGATTAACGACAAAAACAATTGTTAAAGATATTGCACTGACTGGTGCTAGCGTGTCGTTTGTGTCGTTTATACCTGCTGGTGCTACTGTTATCGGAGTAAGTGGAATCGTGTTAACAGACATTACGGGTGCTACTGGTTATCAAGTCGGTGTTGCTGCCGAAGCTGCGAGATATTGCGACTCAAATGTTATAACGCAGGGTTCGACATTTACACCCGCAAATCAGTCCGCTACTGAACTAGCACCGAGATTTTATCTCGCATACACTAACATATATGTGACAGCTAAAACGTCGAATTTCACGGGAGGATCAATGAGAGTCGCACTAACATACACGACAATTAGCGCGCCTACTCTGTAACATTTTTACTGTGTACTTGTTTAACTATTTCTAATATAAACAAGTACATACGTTTTTATAGATGTGTTATACGCACAAGATAGGTGTCTAATTATGAGTTAGACGCTTAGTTGCCGTCAATTGAAACACAGATACTTCTACCATCATAAGTAAACGTAATCGTGTTCGGCTTATCGCTACTAATCACCACTTTGCTCATCTCGTGAAAACTAAGGTCGAAGTACCTTAAAGCAGCTTTCATTTCCTCGTATAAATCAGACATCATTCTACTCATCGCTATAGCTCCTACGCTTTCTAACTCAGCAGTCAAGTGCGACAAGCACCCAGCCGTTTGTGTATTGTTTTCTGTCATATATAATCCTCGCTAATTATAGTTTGTTTGTGCTTGCGCCTTACTGCTTGGTAGTTAGACGCTAGGTGTTAGCCCCAACAAAACGCTTAAATTCACAGTAACTTTGTATAAACTTACGTCTATACTCCCTAAAACTTGCATAGTGTGGCTTTTCAAATTTTCTCAAATGCTTAGGTGTAGCATTAAGTTTCTTTTGAGATTGCAGTACACATTTTCTATAAATAACCACAGTGCGCTTGGCAAATGCTATCGCTTCATCCAATCCATCGCGCTCAATAATAAAATCCAGTCTTTGTTTTTCACTCACAACAACCTCCGCACTCTATCGTTAAACTACTACCGCTTTCTAACTCTACGTCAACGCGACCAGTACCCAATCAACAAAATACCGTTTGCCTGTGGCTGGCGCGTTACGCACTTAGTTAGATGCTTCTACGCAAATCGCCAATAATTTGTAATATGCGGCCAGCTTCTTCACTCTCGCCACAAGTATCACTAAAATAATCTTTGGCAATTTCGTGAATCTGCTCAATAGCAAAAAGTGTTCTTTCTGTTAATCCTGTCATATCTTTTTTGGCAGCAAGCCAAATCCAATAATCGCGTTCCGTTTTCACATTAAAGAACGTGCGGTGTATATTTTCAAACTTGCCTTCAATTAGCCGTGTATCAATATCCAAATTATTTGCATACTTAATAAACGCTTCTAACTCATGGTTCAAGTCAGATGCTAACCCAGCCACCTGTTGTGCATTTTCCTCTGTCATTTCATCACCTCGCAGGGGCGCATTACGCACTTAGTTAGACATATAAGTCAACATTCAGCTTTTCTTTCAGAATGTTTTTTATTGCATCGTATTCATCCCAAGAAATATCCAAATATTCCAGGTATTCGTCAAAGTTACTTTTTGCCGCATCTTTTGTTAGTCGGTAAAGTAGTTTCTGCATCTTCTTGTGTATGTCTAACTCTACGCATTCATCACCAACAAAAACACCAATCATTGCAGGCTCTTGTTTTTCAATCCCATCAATCTTCCCTTTTAGTTTTATCGCCATTTCTGACCACTGTTTATGACATTCAGTCATAAACAGCAGTGCATTGTTCGTTGCTGTTAATTTGCCGATAAGTTCCTGAATCAAACAACCAGCAGCTTTGCTGCTACTTCCAAAGTCTTCTAAATACTTTTCTGCTCTTGCTAAAACATCACTCATTGTCATATCCTCATCGTTATATCAAAAACGCTTCTAACTCTACGTCAACGCGACCAGTACCCAGCCTGTTATATGCAGCAGGACTTTGGCTGGCGCGTTACGATTGGTAGTTATAAAGCCTCACAAAAAACAAAATCGACCTCATTTCTGAATTTTTCTATATCATGCTCAAGTTGTATTCTTGAGTAAAAAATATAAGAAAACGCATGGCCTTTATAATTTGCACTAATTATTCTTAACATAACGCATCACACCCTGGAACATCTGCATATTGCCAAAAATTAACACGACGAAACATCAAAACGCCACTAGCATCACGCCATTGTTCATCACTATCCATATAACATAATAATGTTTGATGGCGGCATGTAATAGCATTGGGGACAGCAACCCATACCATTTTTGCAACAGTAGGGGATTGACGTTTTGCGTCAATCCATGTGTGTGTTGTTTCATCATCTTGCACGTAATCACCAAACATTCTATTTTCACAATCACGCAACATTGACTGATACGCCACTTGTTCTGCATTACTCATAATCTTTTACTCGTTAAAGTTGATATGACGCGATAAATCTGCATCGCAATCTTTGTAAACAATCGCTTTTTGACGTTCAGTCTCAAGCTGTTTTTTCGCTTCAATCGCTGTCCGTTCGGCTTCTGTGATGTACTCAGTGTTGTAAAGTACACAACCGCCAAACCGCCCTCTAAGTTGTTTAATGCGATAATTCCACATCGCTCTCGCAACTTCCGCATCTTCCTCGCTTCGGTGTAAAACTGGCTTTGTCACGCGCTCAACTGCGTGTTTATTTTTCTCGAACATTTTTCCGCTCCTTGTTTTGCATGACCTAAATATAACACACAAAAACAGAATAGCAAGCGCATTATCCAAAATAATTACTTGATATTAGATAACGTATTCGCTATATTGATATGACACAAACGGAGGGTATATGACACCACAACAAGCGGTACGATACTTTGGCACGCATCAAGCTGTAAGTCAGGTAACAGGCACGACACGGGCAATGGTCGGGAAAACAACCGTATTTCGTCCATTAGCCCAATTGCGCTTATTTATAGCAAGCAACGGCGCATTGCCACTTGATGCGATGTTAAACGAGTTGGTAGATCAGGCGATTAAAATTAAAACGGGAGTAGAAAGATGAAAATATCAGAAGCTTTTGAACAGTTCGACGCATTGCGCGTGGCCAACGCACTCGGTCTTGAATATGGCGTTGTTTGCAAATGGCGTGATCGTGAACAAATTCCTGCTTACTGGCGCGTTAAATTCGTCAACTTAATGAATCATCATAACGTAGCAATCAAGTTACATGACCTGGCAGGGTGGATTAAATGAGTATTATTATATGTGCTTTAGTTTTGGACTGGTTGTTATTTGGTGGAGATGATGAATAAGCGCATGAATCCGTTTAATGGCAACGGAGGTCATATTTTTTTGCAGCAATGAATCATGCGATATCAACAAGAAAACAAAGGGAGGCAAAAAATGGGTAATAAAAAGTGTGGCACTGCTGTTTTTAACATGATGCAAATTTTGTTCATGTTGAAAACTACATCAAAAATAGGAACGCACGATATAAAGCAAAAACTTGCCGAAATGGGGATTGATTATTCGCTTCGCACAATTCAGCGTTGCTTGGTTGAGTTGCAAGATGCTGGTTTTCCGATTGTTGGTGACGGTTGTAGTCCACAAGGTTGGAAGCTTGAAAACCCAAAAAACACTAAGCGTATTTTTGATAAAATTATTGTCAATGACTACGCAAGTAAGCTGGGAATTAGCGAAGAATCATTAAAAAATAGGTGGCGCAGACGGCCAGTTATTGATGACAGCATTCTTTTACCGCGCATCACTGTCGCTGAAAAATGCAGAAGGCTGGGATTAAACTACAAGCGCGTGACAAGCACAATGATTAGACGTGATTGTGATTTTGATTCCGCTGCTGCTTTTTGCCAAAAACTTGATAGAGAAAAATTGCAATGAATCAAACGCTAAAAGATTACGCGATATGGCAGGCAATCAGTGATTTAGAAATGTACTGTCGTTCACGGCGAAATGGTACGTTTTTACAAGTCGAGATTGAAGATCGAGAAGCAAAGCCAATTGTTTCTAGTGCGTTGCGTATTTTAGAATTATGCGGCGTTAAACTAATTCAAGATCCTTATGGATTTGCAAACGTGCGTATCGACTACGACAGATCACAAAATGAGTTTTTCGGAAGGCCATAATGTTAATAAAATACAAAAACAAAATGATAACTCTGCGTGAGTTGTGCATTGAACTAAAAATAAACTACGATAATTTTATGGCGTGGTGTCACGAACACGCGCTGCAAAACTATCAAACAGCGTTAAACTATTACAAGCGTAGTATCAAACACAAGCGATGCAAGTTATAATGTTTTTGTCTTGTTTAGTTCCAAAGCTACGTTAGACAATAAAGCCCCGATTATGGGGCTTTTTTATTGGATTAAATTAGTTTTAGTGCGTTTAGTAGTTCCTGTTGTGTTTCGGCTTTGTTCTCAATCGCAAGCATCACTTTATCATCTATACAACCATCTGCGACAATATGCACCACTCTTACGGGCTTGGTTTGGCCTTGTCGGTGTAAACGTCCGTTAAACTGCTGATATAGTTCTAATGACCAATTCAAGCCAAACCATACGATAATAGAGCCTCCATGCTGAAGGTTAAGGCCATGCCCACAGGATGCAGGATGGGCAAGTAGCATCTTGATATTGCCGCTATTCCATTGCTCTATCGTTTTAGGGTCAGAGTCTAATACTACGGCATCGGGATAACGCGCCTGTAAGCGTATTAAGTCGGTTTTGTAGTTATAGGCAATGAGCAGATTTTCGTCTGTATTTTCGCTGATAATATCATCTATTGCGTCAAGTTTGGCCGAGTGTATTTCTGTCCAGTTTTTTAACTCGTCTGTGTACATTGCACCATTGCAGTATTGTAGGAGCTTACCTGCAAGCGTGGCGGCATTGTACGCAACAATATCGTTATCATTGATTTGTGTTAAAAAATCACGCTCAAGCTGTTGATATTCGCTTAATCTGTTTTGTGGCAATTGCACTTTGATAACTGTATCAATGCGCTCTGGCATCTCTAAATAATCATCTACGTTTAGCGATATGACAATATCATCAATGAGTTTGTGAATGATTTTATCGGCTGACTTGACGGGCTTAAACTTATAACCCGAATAGTCAGTCTCAAAAAATCGTTGTTTGTACGCTGTCATACTTCGGCCTAAACGCTCGCCACAATCCAATAAATACATTTGTGACCATATATCTAAAAGACCATTGGGGCTTGGCGTACCTGTCAATTCAACGAGGCGATTAGTGAATGGTATCGTCTTACGCAATGATTTAAACCGTTGGCTTGATGCACTTTTGAAGCTACTGGCTTCGTCTAAAACAATCATATCAAACGGCCATTTTTTAGCGTAATGCTCAACTATCCAATGCACGTTCTCACGATTGATTACATAAACATCGGCAGTCTTGTGTAGTGCTGAGAGTCGTTCCTTTTCGCTACCTGTGACAATAGAAAACTTTAGGTGTTTGGTGTGTTGCCACCTTGCAGCTTCAACGTGCCAAACACTGTTGGCAACACGCAAAGGCGCGATAATCAGCACTCTTGAGACTGCCATACTGTCGATTAAGTCAACGATAGCAGTTAGTGTAGTGATGGTCTTACCTAGTCCCAGTCCTGCCCATACCGCGCATTTAGGCGTGTTATAAATGAAGTTAATCATTCGTTCTTGGTATTTGTGCAGTTGCTCACGCGATGGCATAAACGTCTCCAATATTATCAATCACTAACACTGTATGACCCAATGCGCGTAATAATTCGTGTTCGTGGCGTTGTAGTGGCGTAGGTGCTTTACCTGGTGCTTTTAGCTCAACAAAGAAGGCGCGGCCATTGGGCATAACACAAAGTCTATCGGGTACGCTCTTGCGGTTTGGTGATGAAAACTTATAGGCTATTCCGCCTAGTTTTTTAATGTGACTAACGAGTTTCTTTTCTATTTCTGACTCACGCATGATTAACTCCGCATGATTTGATGATGTTCTTGGCTTCTTGAATATAAAACTGATAATCAATATCAGTCGGCAATGTATCGGGATAATCCATGACAGGCTTTGCACCATCTGATTTAGGCACTTTGTTGTTGTTCTTCGCGTAATGTATTGCGGTCATGGTTGACGTTGAGTGATACCACCTTATTGATTTGCCAATGGGCTGATTATCTTTAATCGCGCCACCTTGCACCGTTCGCAGGTTTACGAAGTCGCGTATATCTTGACACTGTAAAATTGTATTTTGTACGGGTGTTTGTTGAGTTAGATAAGCGATTGCAGCCTTAACGCTGATTGTATTTGTCGGGTTTTTAGCGAGGCCACCAATAGCAAATTGGCCTTTACCTTTGACTTTGCCGTCAGGTTTAACGGCTAAATAGTTGTTGACGTTAATCGAGTACAGGGCGCGATACTCTGTATATTCCATTGTAAAAATAGTATTTAACTCAAATAGGCTTACGGTGTCGCGTATTGCTTGCACGTTATCACGCTTGCACAATATGACTATACCGTCGGTATTGGCACTCTTAACGCGACCACCTGCGGCGGTTATCATCTCAATAAGCATGAGTAACGTTAATTGGCCTGTGATTGTGGTGTTAATCAATAAATCAGGCGAGTACAAAAACGAGTATTTAGAGCCAAATTTGCCAAACGAACCATTGACGGTAATCTTCAGTGAATCGGCGGTAACGGTGTCTTTGTTGCGTTTGGCTTCAATACGACGATTAACGATTGATTCATAGACCGTTAGAAATTCACGGGTCAAATGCTTAGGATAGTATTGGCCGTCAATGATTAAATACGGGTAATAACTGGCAACATCAATATCAAACAAACATTCGTCATCTTGAGCAATGACAGCTTGTGACGATTCGCACGAATGAATACCTCCAATTCCAAGTTGATACTCCGCACCATCAAACGATATTTTAGTCAGTAGTTCGTCTGGTAACGCCACTTGGCCATTATCGTTCACGACAAAATCAGTACGTTCTATCATCGCCACAAGGTCATTAAATAACGGGCTTTTGAATGTAATGTGTTTAGGCGTGGTGTATTTATACTTTGTGCCTATTTTCACTGTTGGGCGCGTGCAGTCGATGTTTTTGGCTTCCAATTCGTGTTTTATGACGTTCTCAGCGATTTGAGCATCAGAATTAGAGCGTAAATCAATGCCGTATTGTTTGCTCATCTGTTCGCGTAATGCGATTTGAGGCTTTAATTCATCGTACAAAATGCGCGTGACTTGTAAGTCATTATGGCAGTAGTGGCGCAATACTTCACGCTGTTCGGGTGTGATGGTTGCGTTTGGCTCAATAGGCAATTCTTGCATCTTTGGCGCGTGTAATCTTCCGCCATAGATTTTAAGCGAGGCTTGGCCAATGGGTAACGGCATTATGTCGATATGGTCAAAATGGTAATATTCTTTAATCATTTTTCTTCTTTGATGTATTTCCCACTTTGGCGTTTCCACAAAAAAAGTTATGAGGCCTTCTTCCCCCCTTGTTACCCAACTCCCGCCGTTAATAATTTCATCACTTATCTGTTTTATATCCGCATTGTTATGGCCACTTAAGGCGGCAATTATGAGGGGCATATCGTAGTTTGATGAGTTAAAACCAAGTGTCGTGTGTTTCTTGAGTATTGCTGATACTGTTTTGCTGTCAAAGTCTTGACCATCGAAAAGCTCAAAATCTCTTATCTTGCCGCTATCTGTATCAAGCATTGATACTAGAAAATAGTTTTTATAAGTCTCACAGTCTAAAATTATCATGTGGGGGTGTCCCGTTTTAGTTATAAAAAAGGCGCATTGCTGCGCCTAGTGGTGTTATTAGATTTCCAATAATTTTTTTACCAAGCTCAATAAACGCTTTGGCGAACCCCATCGCTTCCCAATTACCAATTACTGTAATCTCTATAGTGCCATCTGCTTCAATCTCTTGCGGGGTTCTTCCATTTAATGAAACCTTAGCACCACAATTACCAGCGTATATTTTCAATGTTGTATGTTCCCACTTTCCTAATGTGTCATCGGTTATATATTCGACGGTGACTTCTTCGGGTATCTGTGGGGTTGTTTTTACACTATGGTACATAATATTTATCCTTATCTAAAAAGGCGCATTGCTGCGCCTTTTGGTGTGTTGTGGTTAATCCTTAAAACTCGTCATCGTCTAAGTCTTCAAAGCATTCCGCACCTTCGGATTTAGTGCCAAACGCTTCACCATCTTTTACGAATTGGATGGCGTTAAGACTGGCAAGCAC